>Ga0187867_10000702_pt1 | contig 29447 bp, 22 predicted proteins | sample June2016WEW_13_1_FD_132976 | JGI IMG/M metagenome (GOLD analysis project Ga0187867, IMG submission 132976) | Peatland microbial communities from SPRUCE experiment site at the Marcell Experimental Forest, Minnesota, USA - June2016WEW_13_10 | ecosystem: Environmental > Terrestrial > Soil >... | reverse complement strand
GCCCCGCCCCTCACAATGTTCGCAGCCCCTATTTTTCATTAGAGTCGCATCCTCGTAAGGAGGAATAAGGTCCAACATCTTACCTGAATGGTGAACGAACTCAGCGATGAGTTCGTCGTATTCCTCACGTGTTGGCCGCCTCGGTTTTTTGCAGTAATCGCAGAGCTTTTTTGCGAGGCGTTGCGCAATGATTGCCAGGAGGGCGTCTGCGAAATTAAAAGGGTCCATGCCCATATCAATGAGTCGGACAGCAGTTTCCGGGGCGCTGTTGGTGTGGAGTGTACTGAAGACAAGATGCCCGGTGAGCGAAGCCTCGATGGCGATTTTGGCTGTTTCGCTGTCACGCATTTCGCCAATCATAATGATATCGGGATCGGCCCGAAGAAATGAACGCAGAGCCTCTGCGAATGAGTAGCCAACCTTGGTATTTACCTGCACTTGGCACAGGCCGGGCTGGGTTATTTCCACCGGATCCTCGACAGTCCAGATCTTGCGCGATGGCGTGTTGACATGAGTGAGAGCCGAGTGAAGTGTGGTCGTTTTCCCCGATCCAGTTGGACCGACGCAGAGGATCATGCCATATGGTTTGCTAAGGACCTCTTTGAACCGTTCCAGATTGTATGGCATAAACCCCATTTCGCCCAGAGGGAGCGGCTTGGATGCGGAGAGCAGCCGCAGCACTACGGCTTCTTGACCTCCCACAATTGGCGTAACTTCAACCCGATATTCGAGCTTGCGTTGGTCGACCTGAATGAGGATCTTGCCGCTTTGCGGCCTGCGCCGCTCGGTGATATCAAGGCCGGAGATGATCTTGATTCGCTGAATAATGGCCCGCTTGTAGGTTGCTGCGATTTTGTGGACCATCATGCATTCTCCATCGATGCGATAGCGAATAATGACGGGATCTCTGGCGGTGCCGGGTTCGAAGTGGATATCGGAAGCCCCTCGCTTGTAAGCGTCACGAAGTAGCCGGTTGACGAGCGCGATTACTTCGGAATCGGGTTCAACTGATTGAGAATCGTCTTCTTCATGCTCGACAGTGATCGACTGAGCCCCCTCCTCCATCGACTCAAGGAGGGTATCGACAGCATACTTATCGCCAGAATGCTTCTTATGGTAATACTTGTCGATTGCCGAGGTAATTTGCCGGGAAGAAGCGACAACAAGCTCGATATGGTATTTCGTAGTGAAACGGAGATTGTCTCCAATGGCCGCATCTGTGGGAGTGGACGTGGCAACGACGAGTTTTCGACCATCGAATTCGATAGGGAATACCTGCAATCGGTTCACTAACCCCTCGGAAAGGGCTCCAAGCGCTTCCTCGGAAGGGATAATGTCTCTCAGATTGATAAAACGAAGCCGAAACTTTGTTGCAAGCGCTTGAAGGAGTGTATCTTCAGTGATAAGCCCTTTACTAATCAAAAGCTCGCCGATTTTCAGCTTTTTACCCTTTTCCTGGGTCTCGAAAGCCGTTTCTATCTGTTCACGCGTCAGAAGGCCTGCCTCGACCAGAATGTCACCGACCCTTGCATTACGCGGGATGTTCGATTTCGCCAAATCTTCCTGAATGGCTTTTTCGATCGCTTCGCGGGGGATGTCCGCGGTCTTTGCGATAACCTCTCCTATACGGCGGTTGCGAAGTTCTTCCTGAGTCCTGAGTGCCTCATCGATACGCTCGTTTGTTACGAAGCCGCCATTCTGAAGTATCTCTCCGATGGGTCGCACTTCGTTGCGGCTGCGGACGCCAGAGAAAGTGAAAAAAACAGTTCGGTTTGATTCAGCCTCATTTTGATCCAGAGAGATAAAGCCTTTCAGAAACTTTCTGTCTGTAAAGACAGCCACCCTGAATGTTTCACCTGTAAGCGTCTGGACTTCCTCGACCATTGCCGGTTTTTCGAATAACGCCCAAGATGGAATCTTCTTGAAGCGAATGGCGCAAATCTCGTCCAGCGCGAAGTGAAGCTGGCGTTTTTCCTCTTCTGTATAGATCTCGATGTCTAAGTCATTATGCGAGAAAGGTCGTACCAAAAGACCTTCAATTTTATGGTCGGTCTTAAGGTGTACAACAACCTGGTCAACCATTGCGATTTGCCTTCCTCAGATTCATCGATCCAAAGTGTGTGAGACTTCCTGACATCACGAAAACTGTTGGAGCCGGAATGTGGTCATAGCTCCATGTTCAAACAGTATTTCGGCAGATAACCGCAAATAGTTAATCCAAATCGTCCAATTACTACCAGGAAAACAACGTTGCCGGGAGAGGGCCGCAAGGTGGAACAAAAAACGGAATTCCCATCCACAGTTAGAGTTTTTGGAACTTGACCCACACAATTTTAGTAGGGCTTCGGTTGGATACAGAGGCCCAAAAAAATTCCTTCAAGAAATCCATAAACATTGCCGAGTGTAGTACAGATACCCTGAGAAGAAAGCTCGCTCAGCAGGCGCCGCTCCCTGGTCTATCCAGGCCGCGTGAGCCGGTAAGGTGTTGGATTTTCCGTTTACCCACTTAAAACGAAGGAGTTGGGTCGTGCTTCAAGGCGAAAGCATAGTTCGAACCCCGCCAAGTTTTTTCTCGGATCTCGACGACAAGGACCGAATCAGGCTTTTCAACATAGGAACGATTCGGACTCTTGCCGAAAAGGAGCTTCTGTTCAAAAAGGGATCGCCCGATAAAATCATATATTGCGTTCTAAACGGCGCTTTGAAACTTAAATCCCTCGATTCGGATGCTGTGGACTTCAGGTTCAAAGCCGGAGACCTTATTTCAGAGACCAGTCTTTCAGCCGGGCAGGGCAGAATATCGTCCGTTATTGCAGAAGAGGCGTCGGCCGTATTTTCTTTGGATCCCACTGCGTTCGCGACGCTTGGGGTCGAAACCCAGACAACGATTCTTAAAAGACTTCACGACACTGTACTTTCACGGGTTGATGTCCTTGTGAAAGAGAAGGAGTCCTCCCAGTTTCGGGAAGCCGCTTTGAGAAGGTATCTAAAGAAGTACCGGCAACCTCTGGGGAAGTACGAGCAGTCGGAAATAATCGTTAATATTGTAAAAAACATTCCACGGCTCCCCCTTCATATCACGCAGTTGATCGAACTGCTCGCGGGCCAGAGAGCTTCGGCAAAAGAGGTGGCTGTCCTTGCAAAACAGGACCCCTCGCTCGTGGTTGACATCCTAAAGACGATAAACTCCCCCAGGTACTCCCTCCAGTCAGAAATTTCGGACGTTTCCTACGCGATTACATACTTGGGGTTTAACGAGGTCTATCAGATCGCCATATCCCGCGGCCTCATGAAATCGATTCCGGATTCGGACGAGTTCAGGGAGATTTACCGCCACTCTCTTTTCCTCTCCTACATCGCATCCGAGTTATGCCAGTCCTACGACAAGAACAGGGCAGCGCTGCTTAGCACGATTGGCCTTCTGCACGATATCGGACAAACCGTGCTCCTGCTTCTTCGAAAACAGAATCCCAAGTGGTCCCTTTTTATCGAGATGCTGGACCCCGGCAAGTTGGGCGCCATGCTTCTCAATCAGTGGAACATCCCCAAACAGGTCTGCCAGACTATAGAATACCAGGCCTATCCGGCCTTCTGCCCTCCCGCCGAGGTCCCATCGGATCAGAAAGTAAATATTGCCCTCCTCTATGTTGCCCACTCAGTCTGGGACCACCTGAACAACGGACCCGTCGACGCTCTCGATCATCCCTACCTTGCCGATTATCTGCGCCAGCTCAGGTTCGGCTCCCAGGATATCGATCAAATAAAGAATAACGTTCTCCAGGGCCTGAGGACAAAGCCGTACAGATTGCCGGACTTTGTACAAAAGCGCCTCGCAGTGGGCCGCCTGAGCGGTGCTGACTGACACCGGCCATAGCCAGGCTTTCATCGCCGGCCTCGAGGAAATTATCCGAAGGCCTGCAATCGTGTAGAGCCCTGAGGTAAAATGCCGAATAGGCTTGTTTCTCCGGAAAGGGTTTTTCAGATTTTTCGCCACGGCGGTGTCAATCAATTTTCACCCTTCGCAGAGTGTCGAGATTGTTTCGTACGGATCCGCGCAACTCGTCGATTTTATGGGACGAAAAGTTCCAATCGGAAACAGCCGGTGTCTCGTCCGGTATTTCCGGCTGAATACCATTTAAGAAATAGAGGTCGAGTGCCGATAATATAAGCGAAATTAGAGTGGAGAAACCCGAGATTTCGCCACCGGACATTTCCGTTGAGATTAGCGGGAATCAATCTCCAATTTGGTGTTTTGTACTTGAATGGAAAAGCTAAATCTCAAAATCCAGGACCAAGGCGGATTGATCCTTTTACAAAAATCGGTTTGACACTCAAAACAGAGGATACAGATGGATTTGATCACAATTAACATTGCTGGAAAAGAATCCATAAGCTTGGTGTGCTCCCAATGCGGCTGCGCGCGGGAAATTAACGTTTCTAACTTGCCGGATATTGGCAAAGTATATAAGGTTAAATGCAAGTGCATACATCCATTTTCTGTTGCTTTTGATAAAAGAAAAGACAAACGAAAAAGAACCAAATTAATAGGAACTTATTTCTTTGAACATAGTATGACAGACAGTATTATTGATGTGGTAGATTTATCTAGAGGAGGAATTGCATTTATTAGGACTGATAATAACACACTTAAAATAGGCGACCGGCTTATCATACGCTTCAACCTCGATAACTTGGAACAAGATACTATTGAGTGTGTTATTACAATAAGGAATATCTTAGGTAATCGAGTGTGTGGTCAATTCTTAGATATGAGAGGTGGCATGAACAGAATGTTAGGATTTTATATGTTGTAATTTGTCTATCGGGGGTGGATGAATTCTAAATCCTAATAATATGGCACTGAGTAGCAATGGATATTGATGTTCAATTCGAGGACCCAATTCGAAAACCATGTTTCTCCCAAGTATCCTCCTGGAGCCATCGGCAATCTCCATTCTGTATTAGTTTGACTTACTATCAAGGAGTTGAGCTGAGTCTAATGTGCTGCCTTTTTCAAAAGGTATCATGAATTATTCAGGGTTAAAGTTTGTATTGCCCGCCCGAAGAGAATCGCAACGCCGAGGAGCGACCCCGGCCGCCTCGCGGAGTGACGAAACTCGGAGGGGCAGGCTTTCTTGGCTTCGTCCTTCTTTTATTATACCATCCTTTGAGTTTCCTTGAGCGATAAACCCCGGTTGAAGTTGCCTAATAAATTTATCCGGAGCTGCTTGGCGAGAGTACATCTTGAATTTAAGTAACCAATGCCCTTTGCCGCCTTGTCGATTTAAAGCTTCCGCTGGGCATAATATCCAAGGAGATTGGAACGGTCTTGGACCGATTCATACTAAAAAGCGATTGAACTTGATTTCGATTTCTGCGAGTATTTGGGGCAGGTGGTTCCTGAATGATTATGGCCACAACATTGCCCGGCCTGTTGCCCGTTTTTCTAACGGCGAATCTTTAAAGGTGGCTTATGGATATCGAGAACCTTTTTAACGGGTTGCTGATGGAAACAGGAAGGCCTTTGCACCTGACTGCTTGTGACCGAGTTTTTAAAGGCTATCTTGTGGGTTTCAAACCACCGGAGTATCTCGTTATCGAAGTCCCTCGATCAACAGAAATTGATGCCGCGCTCACCAATTGCAATACGATCTCTGGATCATTCTTTGTGTCGGGGGCAGTGGTTCGGTTTGAGTCCTCAACTACTGCCTATCTGAAAAAACCGGCATGGCTCCTGTTTGTCAGGTATCCCTCGGCGCTTGAAAAAATCCGTGATTTGCGAAGCTCGAACAGGGTGAAATGTAGTATTCCCTGTATGTTGGTAACTTTATTTAACCTTAGATATTACTCCGGGTTGATAATCGACATCAATGCCGGCGGGTGTAAATGCCTTCTGGCGTCCATTTCACCCAGTCAGGTTGAAAAGTTCACCTCGGAAAAGAAGGTCCTTTTGGAGTTCGATTTGACAGGGAGCAGTGGCAGGAAAAGTTTGTCCGGTGAAGTTTTGAATGTAAAACGTGATGGCGCAAAAATCCTGCTCGGCGTCAAATTCAACCGCGATGAAGATGAAGCGACTTTGAAAGAATTGGAAGATTATGTTTCGAAAGTTGTGAAATTGCTTTCCAGGTAAGATCATGCTGCAACACCATCAGCCGGTGCGGAGAGTAAATGAAGAAATCTAATGTCATATGATTCATTGACTTTGGGCATCCCAGAAGCTTTGTCCGGCAGAATCCAACCCAAAAATACGGTTCGAATGCATACCCCACAACTTGATACATTGTTCCGGCTTACAGAGCGAATTGATGTTTTTATGATTACCTTACATTATGAGACCCACCGCGTTGGGCGTGGGAATCGTTGTCGCGATCATACGACGTTGTTGGGCTAAATGACTGGAAGGACCAGAAACATGGAGAAAACGAGTTGCGAGTTACAGGGCAAGATTTTCCCGAATGGCAGCGTAAGCTGCATGGGTGATCAGTGTATAAAATGCTCCGACGGGAACTGGAGTCCCGATGACTTCGAGTTCACAGTAAGTAGCGTTCAAGATTAGACTATGGCAAAATGGAGCAGTACGCAGATGAATTAGCAATGATGAATGTTTCAGATCACCGGCCCACTAATCGGCAATCTTGGGGTCAATATCTATCCTGAGGAAATCGAGCGCGTGGTGAAGCTCGATAAGTATAAGGTCCCAAGAAGTGTCTATTTTGTGGATGATGTGCCTAAAACGTGTACGGGCAAGATTATGCGCAGAAAATTAGCCGATCTTTTGAGGCCAGTCTGACATGCAAGATTTTCTTAGACCAACATCGATGATAGACTGCGACAACGCCGTTATTCGCAACTATGGACATCAGGTGGCGGGAAGCCATCTCAATGCCGTGGAAAAAGCCGTTCAACTTTATCTCGCGGTTCGTGATGGAATTCGTTACGATCCTTATGCTCCGTTCTATCGTCCGGAACACTACCGGGCCAGCTACGTCATGGCTCGCGGGAAGAGCTTTTGCATCCCCAAGGCATCTCTGCTTTGCGCACTCGGACGAGCGAGTGGAATCCCTTCCAGGGTTGGCTTTGCAACAGTACGAAACCATCTTGCCACCAAACAGCTCCTTGAGTTCCTCGGGTCCGACCTCTTCGTTTACCATGGATTTGTTGAATTCTACCTGGAAGGGAAATGGGTCAAGGCAACACCGGCTTTTAACAAGGAACTCTGTCATAAGCACAGGGTTCCGCCGCTCGAATTCAATGGTCTGGAAGATTCAATTTTTCACGGCTACAATCTGGACAATCAGGAATACATGGAATACCTGGAATATCTGGGAAGCTACCCCGACATCCCCCTGGCTCTGATCCTTCAGGCGTGGAAGAAAACTTACGGTGAGGATCGAGTCAACGGGTGGATTGCTGATCTTGAGGCTCAGGCGGGGGAGCGTGGACATGACTTCTACACTGAAGACCCGATTAGCCGATAGATCGCTGACCGCTTGCCCGGGCGCCCACGATCCGGTGTTTTGTTTTAAAAATCAAAGTCGAAAAAGCCTTGGATTCCGGCTTTCACCGGAATGACGAAATCGTCGGTCCTTTTACAGGGCTTTTCCCACCACCAGCCCCTTTTTCAGCACCCTGCCAGATCGATTCAGCCCGCAGCCATCAATGGTATCGAGCCGGAATTGATGATAGCGGATATCTCTGGCGGTTGCATGAATATCTGATCCGGACTCTTTGCCGGCTTCGATTTGACCTTTGATAGCGTCCTTGATGTTGCCATTTTCATTAGGACAGGTGATGATTGTATGTGCTTTCAGCGTGTCCCAAAGGCTTTTTTTGGGACAGAATCCAACCCCGAGATGCACATCGGGATTCGCTGGTGGTCAGGTTGATGCATTATTCCTGCTAAGGGGCTGCGCAGGCAGGCGGCCCTATCATCACTATTTCATCTAGGAGAAGACTTTTATGCGCAGTCTCAAAGGAACCAAAACTGAACAGAATCTTTTGAAGTCTTTTGCCGGTGAAAGTCAGGCGCGTAACCGCTACACCTACTTTGCCGGTGCGGCGAGGAAAGAGGGATATGTGCAGATTGCCGATATCTTCGAGGAGACCTCCGATCACGAGAAGGTGCATGCCAAGCGTTTTTTCAAGTTCCTTGAAGGTGGCGATTTAGAGATTATGGCATCTTTTCAAGCGGGGAAGATCGGCACTACAGCCGAAAACCTGCTTGCTGCCGCGATGGGAGAGCATGAGGAACACAGCGACCTTTATCCCTCCTTCGCGGCCGTTGCCAAAGATGAGGGTTTTTCTCAGATCGCCGCGGTGTGGGGTTTCATCTCCGTGGCCGAGAAGCAGCACGAAAAACGTTATCGCGACCTGTTGTCCAATCTGGAGAGCGGCAGGGTCTTCAAGCGTAACGAAGACAGCGTCTGGCGGTGCCGCAAGTGCGGCTATCTGCACTCGCACAAAGAAGCCCCTCAGATGTGCCCGGCCTGTTCCCATCCACAAGCGCACTTCGAGCTGCTGGGCGAGAACTGGTAGGCAACATTCGCAATAATGAATACCAGGAAGAAAGCAGCCGATGATTTTGCTGGAGAGACGGGATGTTCCATAACATACCCAAGGCATTGCTGGATCGGATGGAGTTCCTGGAGCAGATCGATGCCAAAGACAGAAAGGATGGAACTCCCCGCGCGCAAAGGTTGCGCCAGATTCCGAGAGAAACAGGCAAGTTCATAGCTGTCCTGGCTGCTGGTACTCCGGAGGGCGCCTGCCTGGAAATCGGCACAAGCGCGGGATATTCTACCCTCTGGCTGGCCGTCGCAAGCCTTGCAACTGCGAGGCATGTCACAACCTTCGAATGGTCAGAGGAAAAAGCCGAGTTGGCCCGAGAAACATTCAGGCTGACCGGCCTGGAAAATCTGGTGCGCTTCGTAGAAGGTGACGTTCGTGAGTGGTTGAAGAATTATGAGCAGATCTCCTTTTGTTTCCTTGATGCTGAAAAGGAAATTTATCTCGACTGCTACGAAACTGTCGTCCCCCGCATGGTGAAGGGGGGGCTTTTAATAGCTGATAACGCGATTAGCCATAAGGAGGCCCTTGAGTCTTTCATAGAAAGAGCCCTATCGGACGAAAGAGTGGACTCTTTGATCGTTCCGATTGGGCGCGGAGAACTGGTCTGCAGAAGGGTCTGACAATCTGACACTTCCTGCAACCGGCTTGGCATAATATACCGGCATTGAAACGACACGATCGGATAAGAGTTTTTCCTTAGTCTACCGGAGTTCGCGGGCTCAATTGGCAACGCTGGCGCACGGTACCCTGCCCAACGAGAGATCACTTCATAAAGAATCCCCTGGTGGGACAAGAAACCCAGAGAATGAATCGGGCCGTTTATTTGCATTTTTATTTGAAAGCCTCACCAGGCTCAACGCCCATGGCCTTCAAAAGTTTGGCCAAAGGGCAAAAGCCCGTAAATGAAGCCTGAAGCATGTTGGCTCCCACGAAAGCGGTAAACCAGAGCCAATTAAGGCTGTGAATCTGAGACAAGAGCAGGCTGATAAGAACAAAGCTCCCTGCAAATGCGAAGACTAACCGATCGATGCTCATGACATCTCCTATCCGGAATACACATTAATTCACAGTTCACCTGGACTCGACAGGCCTTAAATTCAGTTCCGGGGGAGATGCCGTTTTCCAGGTCACCCTTTACGGGATCGTAGACATAACCACATACGTTAGTTTCCTGTCGGCAGCTCGCACCGTACTTCCGTCGTGGAACCTTCTCCTGCAAGCGGGCGAAAACACATCTTTGTGCCGCCACAAATGGGGCACCTCCAGGTTTCAGGCAGGTCTTCAAATTTGACTCCTTTGGGGATTTTCCCCTTCCTGTCCCCTCTCTCAGGATCGTACAAATACCCGCAGTTACTTGTTTGGCATTGCCACATTTCTTCGGGATCAGACATAAGTTTACTCTCCGTCATAGTGTTGATCGTTGGGTCTTTTGTCTCAAAATATGGAAAGAGGGTGGAAACCGCGCCGGGTTGCATATGGAGTTTTTCTGCACGTGCTCTGCCTCAGTTAATTTCAGCGCGGCAGTGGCAAGAATAGTTATCCTTGGATAACCAGTCAATAGGTTGGGCTGCTTTGGAGACTATTTCTTGAATTAGGATCACAACGCCTCAAAATGAGCATGGACAGCACTGTACCGATAGTTGCCCCAAACCGGACTCATTAGAAATTGGCAAGAGTCAGAAACCGAACGAGTGGCAGTACATGTCGGGGATAGACTTTAAAGTGTCCCCCGGTAGAAGGCCAGTCTCTTGGCATAGGGATGGAATATTCCCACAATAGCTTGCTGTTCCTCCGGGCTGAGTGGGCTAAAGCTTCGGCCTGTTTCGGCAAGCGTTCGAACATGAGGGCCGTTGGAACAGCCGACGATGGCAACAGTGATGGGCTGTGATAAGGCGAATCGCGTCAGCATTTCCGGTGTGATGCCAGCGTCGGGCAAGATATAGTGGGCGGAGCCAAGCACCTTCATTCCGATCACGGCAATGCCTTTTTCCAGTGCAGCGGGCAGCGCCGAATCCATGAATCCGCCAAGTGCCGCTTCGACTGGATTGACGGGCATCATAACGGAATCGACCGGCCATTCCCGTATGGCTTTCTCCAGGATTTTCGGATCGTGATGACCGGTGACTCCTATAAAGCGCGTTTTCCCATTGGCTTTGGCTTCCATGAACGCTTCCAGCGCCCCGCCGGGACCGGAGATTACTTCCAGGTCTTCTTTGGTTCTTACGTCATGGATTTGCCACAGATCCAGGTAATCGATGTCCATATTCTTGAGTGTCTGATCGAGATCGGCAAGAGCCCCGTTCCTGCTTCTCGACCCTGACTTGCCCGCTTGAAAAATCCTGGCTCGATCCTCCGGATGCCTCGACCAGACCTGCCCGTAATACATCTCGCTTCCTGCATAGGCCCGTGCGCAGTCGAAGTAGCTAATCCCTTGATCTACGGCTTCCCGGATAACCCTCCATGCCTCGCCTTCCTGCCCGTAAGTCCTCAAGATCCCTTCACCGCCTAATCCTGTGACGGTAACTTTAATGCCGGTCTTTCCAAATACTCTGGTAGGGATGATACCGATTGGCATGGCGGCGTTCTGACTCACCGAAAACTCCTTCTATCTTATATTAATGAAGCTGGGCAGGATTCCACGCTGCTTGAAGCCTTATGGCGCGCATCAGAATAGCATACCCGGCTAGCTATAGCTGCAAGAAGGCGATTTTTACCATATCAAAATAATCTGCCATTTGAATCATCGCGCTTTAGTTAGATAGATATTTTGGCGATCTATCTTCGTAGTTCGCATGGAACTGAGATATAATCCGCTGATGCAAGAGACAGCGCCTGGCACGGGTGGGCTTGGAGCTGCGTCGCCGGCCATCTTCGGATTATGGAAAGAAAAATGAAGCGCATCCCTTTTTCAGAATTCTTTAAGAGATCTCGCTGTATCCTTGGCGAAGGGGCTGTCATCGAGCGCTTGCGCCGCAACACCGACTTTGAGATCGATCCCCACATCGTCAATTCGGCCTTCATCTATGACGAAGCAAAACGCGCGGCTCTCGCGGTCATCTGCCGGCAGTACCTGGACATCGGTTTTCAGCAAGGTTTGCCGCTCCTCCTTTCCACTCCGACATGGCGGGCCAGCCGGGAACGAATTGCGGCCGCCGGTTATGAAGGGTTGGATGTGAACGGCGACAATTTCAGGTTTCTCGATGGACTGCGAAACAGCTATGGGGAATACGCGCAAAAGGTCGCCATCTGCGGTCTGCTGAGCTGCCGCGGGGATGCCTATAAACCGGCTGACGCCCTCGCTACCGGCGAGGCGCGTGAGTTTCACATCTGGCAGGCCATGATGCTGGCGGAAGCGGGAGTCGACTTCCTCCTTGCCGCCACTCTACCGGCCCTGAGCGAGGCGACCGGACTTGCATTGGCCCTCGCCGCGACCGGTAAGCCGTACATTGTCAGTTTTGTTGTTCGTGCCGAAGGTACGCTGCTTGACGGTACGCCCCTTAAGGACGCTATCGCCTGTATCGATGCCACTACTACAACTAGTCCACTGGCGTACCTGGTCAATTGCACTCACGCTTCTATCTTCCGATCTGCTCTTCTGCATGAAGTCAATTCATCTCCACTTGTCAGAGAGCGGGTTGTTGGTCTGCTGGCCAATACGGCAGCGCTCAGTCCTGAGGAATTGGATAACAGCGTTGGCCTGGTGGAAGAAGAGCCTGAAGCTTTCGGACGATACGTTGCCGGCCTGCAGGGGGAGTTCGGCATGAAGATTCTGGGGGGCTGTTGTGGAACCGACGACCGGCACATCCGTTGTCTGGCAAAACAGCTTACCCAGGCTTTGGCAACGAGCTAACTCTAACTGCAACCGGAAATCTTCCCGCCATTTTTATAAACTTGGAAAACCCTCACAGACTGGTCTCTCACGGGCTCAATCAAGGATCAGCACGTCTTCCCTTTGCCGCTTCTCGGTTAAGGTTCTATACGCAAGTCAGTATGTTGAAACATCGCGAAATTCCCCTGGCGGCAAGATAGTTCAAATCGAAGAGGCATAAAAAGCGGAATGGCTGGGATCATTCACTATGCTTACCTTTTGGAACAAGCTCAACGACAACTCTTGACGGCATCAGTCCCTGTCCGGGTGGACATGGGATGGGAAAGCAGTATGCCGGATGGTCGTGTAGAAGGAGAAGAGATGGAAGATACGAAAAGTTTTGCGAAGATCACCGCGGAGGAACTGTACGACAAGGTCAGTCAGAAGACCGATCTGATCATTATTGACACCTTGCCAAAGGAACTATTCGAGAAGAGGCATCTGCCAGGAGCCCAAAATGCCTGCGTCTTTCAAGTTGCCTTCCCCTCGGAAGTGGAGGCTATCGTGCCCGATCGTGACCGGGAGGTTATTCTGTACGGCTCCAGCAGCGCTTCCCATGATTCAGTCACCGCAGCCGAAAAGCTTGTGCGGCTTGGGTATTCGAAGGTGTTTGCTCTCACCGGAGGGCTTGCTGCGTGGAGAGAAGCCGGATATCCTCTAACAGGTACTGATCCGGATTCTGTAGACGAGGACGATCAGTTCAGATTGGACGATCGCAGCTACACTGTCGACATCGAACAGAGCATTATCGAGTGGACCGGGCGCAACCCAAACTCGACTCACTACGGCACACTACGCCTACTGAGGGGCGATATCACTATACAGCAAGGCAAGTTAAACGGAACTTTCGAAATCGACATGCACTCGCTCAAAAATCTGAACCTGGAGGGTAGCGAATGGCAGCCGGTCCTCATTTCTCACTTAAAATCGGATGACTTTTTCTTCGCAGAAAAGTTTCCGACGGCCCGGTTCACGATCGATTCGGTCCGGAGAATTAGTGAATCCTTAAGTGCACCCAATTTCGAAGTGGAAGGCACACTGGAACTCCGCGGCGTGCGTAATGACATGAAGTTCCTCTCGACTATCAGCAATCTACCCGATGGTGCGATCACCGCCGAAGCGCATTTTGACTTTGATCGCACACTGTGGAACATTATCTACGGATCAAGCAGCTATTTTGAACATCTACGCATGCACCTGGTTTTTGATCCTATCAGCATAAGGTTGCGCATCGTAGCGAGGTAGGCCAAGGTTTCAAGAAAACTTCAAGCCGGCCAGGCAGCCACCATCCCGCCGGCACTCCATCCGTCAGTCGATTCCTAAAAAATGAGGAGTGCTCGCGTTGAAGCGAATTGTTATTGGTCAGTGCTGCGATTTCCCGGATCTTGTCCTCAGCAACTGATCCAGGGATCTTTGCAGAAAGACTTCAACCTCGGGTGGAACTGAAGTGAATCCCACAGTGAATCCTGTCTGAGCCGGGGCACGGTTCTCGATCACCTTTGCATAGAGATCGGCTGTTATTTCAGTTCCCAGCCTACCGTAGAGGGTTATCCTCAAATCTGCCAGCTTGCCGGGAAAATAATCGGATCTGATTTCCGCCACCTGAGGATGTAATTTGATGATCTCTCCCCAATGGCCTTTTTCACTGGAGTCCTTTCCAGTCAAAATTGAAAATCTGACAGCAAACGGTTCCGGCAGTTCCACCATTTCTATTTCACCCTTCCAGGGCAGGAATATATTGTAATCTCCCTCGATGCCGATTAGTTCGTAGATTGTAAGCGGTTTGGAAACACCTTTAGGCATGACTTCGAACTCTTCTTTGATCCTGATGATCGGGCCGCATGCCCTTCGCGTACTTTCAGAAATGAATACCTGCCCGGCAATCGTATAGCTCTCGATCCGTGAGGTAAGATTGACACTTCTGCCGACTACTCCATACTTGGCCCTCATATGGGAACCTATGTTTCCCACAACAACTTCGCCAGTGTTCAGCCCTATACCCATAGCGATTTTCGGATACCCCATTTTTTGGAGTTCCTCGTTGACCTTGCCGATGGCGATCTGCATTTCGAGGGCGCAGGCAGCAGCCCGACATGCGTGGTCCTCACAGGCTAAAGGGGCCCCGAAAATGGACAATATTGCATCGCCGATGAATTCATCGATAGTACCGCCATAACTGAGAATGATTTCGGTCATCGCCTCGAGATATATATTTATAATTCGCACAACACTTTCGGCGGGCAAACTCTCAGTTATCGAAGTGAAGCCTCGCAAATCACTCATCATTAACGTAACAATTCGCTTTTGCCCCCCGAGCGTCAGTCCGTCCGGGGATTCAAGAATGCTTTTAACAATCTGCTCGGACAAATAACGGCCAAAGGTCTTGCGAATGAACTTGTTGCGGATTTCGAGATCTTTCGCAAGCAGTTCCAGAGACTCACGTGCCTGCTTGAGTGAGAGGTGGGTCTGGACTCTTGCCTTGACCTCCACGGTTTCGAACGGTTTCGTAACATAGTCAACGGCTCCGAGGTCAAAACCCTTTGCCTTGTTTGCAATCTCGGTGAGTGCAGTTAGAAAAATAATTGGAATATCCCGGGTAAGCGGATCGTCTTTCAGAAGGGTGCAAACCTGGTAACCATCCATCCCTGGCATCACGATGTCAAGGAGAATGAGGTCTGGTTTCGCCACTCGCGCCACTTCCAGCCCCCTTTCTCCATCCATGGCGACGAAAAGGTCATAGTCGTGAGAAAGGGTGTCCACCAGGATATCTACATTGGATTCGGCATCGTCCACTATAAGTATGGATCTTCGCCCCTCACTCATCGGCCTCCCCCGTCCCAGCAAGGATTCGGCCCAGCATCTCCAGGGCTTCCATGAACTTGTACTTCGTGACGAGCTTGGTCAATTCTTCGAGGTCGCCTTGGAGATTTTCAGGCCATGGAAGCATCTTTATGTTTTTGATAGCCTTGGAAGATTCAATCGGCTGATGTGCTCTCAGAGGGGGTGCGAGCTCTTTTAGAGATTTGACCAGAGCCCCGGTACATTCAGCCCGGGCCGTGAAGCCGATGGCGAGAGGAGATTCGCCGGATGGTGTCGTGATCAGTTCCAGCGCTTTCATCACCTCCGTCAGCGCCTTTTCGAATTCGTCCAGCCCGGCGGCGAGGTCTTCACCCTGCTCGATCGCACATTCCAGGGCGGCTGAAGCATGCTGGAGTTCCGATGCTCCGAGGTTTCCCGCAACTCCATTGATTGTGTGCGCCATGTTTCGAGCCTTGGAAGTGTTTCCTTCATTCAAGGCGGACCTAATGAGTTGCACATAATTTGAGTAATCCGAGCGGAAATTGAAGAGAAGTTTCCTGTACAGAATCTTCTTCCCTCCCAACCTGGACAAACCGGCCCTGAGGTCGATACCCGGCAAAGTTTCGGGGAGATCGGTTTCTGCATCGGCCCGAGTCTCTAGCCGGTTCACGGAGACGAGACGCCTGCGCTGACTTATCCATTTGAGCAGAATCGAGAAGAGTCCAGCGGGTTCAATCGGTTTGGATAAGTACTCGTTCATGCCGGCCTCAAGGCAACGCTCCTTGTCTCCGCTCATAGCGTGAGCGGTCATTGCTATTATAGGGAGGTCTTTAAAGCGATCGTCCGCACGTAGTATTCTTGTTGCTTCCAACCCGTCCATTTCCGGCATCTGCAGGTCCATGAGCACGAGGTCGAAATCATGCTGTTGAGCAAGTGAAACGGCTTCCCTGCCGTTATTTGCTATCGTCACCACCATGTCGGCCTCGAGGAGGATCTCCTGTGCTACCTGCTGGTTGATTGCATTGTCTTCCACAAGCAGGATCTGCGCTCCGCAGATGGGGGAAAGCTCGCGGTCCGGGCGTATCCTCACGCCGTAGTCTGCATAATGCCTGGGCTCCTCCGGACAGAGCACTTCCATTATCTTGTCCAGAAGCAGCGATGGGCTGACGGGCTTGGAGAGAAATCCCTCCAACCGGAGATCCTCGCCCTGGCGCATCACTTCCTCGCGTCCATGCCCTGTAAGCAATACAATGGAAGGTATTGCCGAAAGGCTAGAGTTCGCTTTGACGAGTCTGGAGGTCTCGATCCCGTTCATGTTTGGCATTTTCCAATCAATGAGAACCAACCGGTACGGATTGGTCCTGTCTGCCTTTTCGATCAATTCCAGGGCTTCTGCCCCTGATCTGGCAAGAGTCGGCTCCATCGACAACATGCTTGCATATTGCCCGAGGATTTCCAGTGAACTCTCATTATCGTCCACAATCAGCACGGGCAATCTCATGAGAGCATCAGGCAGCGTTGTCGCAGGCCTATAGGAGCTCAATCTTCTGTAGCCGAACGGGATAGTGAAAGCAAAAGTGCTGCCCTGACCATATTGGCTTTCAGTATAGATCTGCCCTCCCATTAGTTCCACCAGACGCTTGCTGATGGCAAGGCCCAGGCCGGTGCCTCCTTGCCTCCGGGTTAAGGATGCGTCTAATTGGGTAAAAGGCTGAAAGAGTTTTGCAACCTGCGTCTCGGTCAGGCCTATGCCAGTGTCGCAAACGGAAAAACGAAGCATGACACTGCTGTTCTCCGGGCTTGAGATCATGCCCACGGACAGGACAACCTCACCTTTGTCAGTAAATTTGATCGCATTGTCAGTTAGGTTTATGAGAATCTGTCCCAACCGGAGCGGGTCCCCGATCAGTTCCCTGGGGGTATCCGGTTCGATCCTGATCAGGAACTCCAGTTCCTTGTGGGCGAGTTTCGAAGATGCCAGGGTCGTAACGTTTTGCAAAACATCGTCCAGCACAAAATCAATTGACTCGATATCGAGCTTCCCTGCTTCAATCTTTGAGAGGTCGAGAATATCGTTCACGATATTCAGGAGGGATTTTGCTGCCGTACCGATCTTGTCGACATAGTCGTATTGCCTGGCGCTAAGGTCGGTTTTCAGGGCAAGGTGAGTCATTCCGATTATGCCATTCAGGGGAGTGCGTATCTCATGACTCATATTGGCCAAAAATTCACTTTTTGTCTTTGTGGCGGTTTCTGCTCGTTCCTTGGCGATCCTGAGTTCTTCGGTCGCCTTTTCCTGGGTAATGTCCCTGAGGTTTCCCTCAAAATGCAGGATTCGGCGACTTTCATCCCGGACCGTACGCATGTTCAGAACTACATCGATTATGCTCCCGTCCTTTTTAAAAAACCTGGTTTCAAACTCTCGCACAAAATCTTCGCCCCCAAGGAGGGGTTTGGTAAGTCTTTCCCTGTCGGCGGGATTGACGTACAGAGCAACCGCGGAGCGAACACTGGCCTGCACCTCTCGGACCGAGTCATACCCCAGTATTTTGGCCATCGAAAGATTAGTTATTAGAACGCGTCCGTCCGGTAAAGTTTGGAATATGCCCTCCATTGAATTCTCAACTATGGAGCGGAACTTTTGCTCCGATTCCTGCACTTTGTTGAAATACCGGGTGTTTTCTATGGAAATGGCCGCATGTGCCGCTATGAGCTTGAGCAATGCCACCCGATTGCGAGTGAAAGCTCCCTCAAGCTGGTTGTTCTCCAAGTAGAGTACCCCGCCCAGTTTGCTCCGGTGCATCAGAGGTATGCACACGATCGACTTGGGAAGAGCCCTGAGGACATATTCATCCTTCGTGAAAATCCCTTCCCCTGCGGCATTACTCAAAACCACGTTCTCCAGTGTCCTGATTGCATACCGGACAATCCCATGGGAAAAATCTCTGCACCTTTCAAATGGAATGGAATCGAACAAGAGCTTATTCTCGCCCGTTATTTGAACCTCTATGGAAAGAATGCCCTCCTGTTCCAGGATCAAAAAACCCCTTTCAGCCCCGGCGTTCTTAATCACCATATCCATAAGGCTGGTCAGCAAATTTGTGAGATTGGTTTGTTCCGAGACGGCCTGCAGCGCTCCGATTACGGTCGAGAGGTCGAGTTGATCGGAGTCAATACTAACGCTCGAGGTGTGCGGCCGGGCAGGCAGGGCATCCTCCATGGCCGCCTTTGCTTCTTGCTCCAGGAACTGGTCCAGGAGCTGAGGATATCGATCTTCCAGATCCTTGACCTTGTGTTTTGCTCCCCAGGTTTTATACAGAATGTATGCCCGTCCCATATAGATGCGGGAGAAATCATCCTTTCCGAGCGTGAGCCAGAATTTAGCAGCCAGTTCATTGGCAATCGCCTCAATCTGTATAAATTCATTTTCTCCGGCGCACTTGATTGCCGAATCATAGAGGTCAATCGCCTCTGTAATCTTCCCTGTCAGCCGTGCCATTTCCGCTTCGATAAGCAAAAACCGGTGCAGGAAGTTTTCAGGACAATTCTCCGCCCATATTCTCATCTGCTCCTGGTTGGCCTGCAACTGCGCCCGGTAAAGCTCTCGGGATTCGACTGCGGCGTCCGTATAGAGCGCTGCCAGGATCAACGATTGGTAGAAATTAAAATCGGCCGTAGTAACGGTACCTGCGATGTAGCCCTGCACCTTCTGAGCTGCCTGGATTGATTCAAAAGCCTCATCGTGCCGGCCGTAGAGATACAAAACCAGGGACTTGATTGTCTGGTAAAATGCTATAGCGCCAAAGGTATGGTTTGTGCGGCATTGCGCCAGATGCTCAGTTTCGGTGATTTCCCCGGTATCAAATAAATCCTTCGCGGCAGCCATGTTGCATAGATTCATAACGAGCAGGCGGATCCCTCTAATAGTGTCCGTTGAGACTTTGTGGTTTATCTTGAGCGTAAAAGTCAGATGATTTTTCATGTCCTCCAGAAGGCGCTGAAGATTGATCCCCCTATGAAACCTGTTCACCGTGCTGCCGTATCCAAGAATATAGCCGACAAAATGTATTTCCCCTGACTCCAGGCCAGCCCAAAATCCTTCTTCGTCAGAGCGTTCCACCTCACGCAGATGTCTCACCCAATGGTGCAAAAATGCCGTCAGAATCGCGCAGGCTTTGCATTTGAGGCTCTGACTATTATACTTTTCGCTGAGCCGCAACCCTAGCAGACCGAACTCGTAGCCTTTCTGATATTCCTTTTGGTTGACAACCAGAATATTGCCGAAACTCGCATACCCCTTGGACGATTCGGGAACGTGACCGTATTTGAGTGAGAGATTGGTCATCCTTGCCAGTGTCCACCCGTAAAGATCAAACTGGTTTGCGAAATAGATTGCAGTATGCACGGTCATCAAAATTTTCATTACTGCTTTCATTTTAGGATCAGTCATATCCGGATGATCGATCAGGGAAGCCACCGTCCTGGTACCAAGGTTTTTCTCGACTTCGGCCCGTTCGACATCCTGCGCCGCCTGGATATTCTCCTCGGGAAAGCCCATGTCCAGGAGAAGCAGGGCCTTGGCTGCAGACTCGATTGCTTCCTCATTCATGCTTAGCAGAGTCTGCTGGTTTATCAGCAGCGCATATGCCTCCGCTTTATCCACCACCGATTCCGCTTTTTCCCAGATTACATTGATAATTTCTTCAGCCTTCGGATAATTTCCATTCAAATACTCGACTTCCGCACTTTCCTTGTGAAGATCCAGAACCAGCTCATAGTGCCGGGACCAGTCTGATTCGACGAGTTGCATTCCTACTCTAAGGTATACAAGGGCAGAGGCGTAGGCCGCGGCGGACTTGGCTTTAAGGCCAGCTTCGAGATTCAGCCGTGCAAGAGCGATCTTCTCGTGTTCCTCAGTTATAAGCTCATGTCCCGAGTTGAGGTGATCAGCAAGTTCGAAAATCCTTTCCCATCGTTCCTTGTCCGAGAGGCTGGCGAGCAGGAGTCGTCCGATTTTAAGGTGCACGGCACGCTTGACGGTATCGTCGATGAGAGAGTATGCAGCCTGCTGGACCCGATCGTGAAGAAACATGTGACTTGGGAACAGGAGCTGGTTGTCCAGCGGATTGTGGCATGAGATTTCCAACCCGGACATGGGGACTATCAAGCCTGCTCGGATGGCGGGGAAAAGGTTCTCATGCGTTTGCAACTCCGATTCCTGATTAATGATGGAGAGCGTATGTAGTTCGAAAGAACTGCCGATGCAGGCCCCGAGGCGCAGGGTTTCGACTGTCGGCTCAGGCAATTTCAGCAGCTTATCTATCATCAGAGAGACGACATTATCCGTAATATTCGTCTTTTCGATCTTCTCCAGGTCCCATCGCCAGGGAGAGCGTTCCGTACGGGCTTCTATGCGGCTCACATCGAAGACGATAAGCTTCATCTGGTAAAGGGTATCCAGAAATTGCCTGACAAAAAAGGGGTTGCCGACGGTTTTGCGAAGCACCAATTCAGCCAGGGGATTCACCGCCTCCAGGTTGTCGTGCAAGGTATCTGCAATGAGCAGATTCAAATCCTCACGCGTCAACGGAAGCAAGGAGAGCGTCTCCGGGACGACACCGGCCTTTTCGAGCTTGTTGAGGGTTAGGAGAAGCGGATGGCCAGTGTACACCTCATTGTCCCGGAAAGCTCCGAGGAGAAGCAGAAAATGGGTATCTTCGTCCACCATTATCATTTCCAGCAGCTTCAACGTACCTACGTCCGCCCACTGCAAATCGTCCAGGAAGATGACAAGGGGATGTTCCGGCTGATGGAGAACCTGAATGAACCTAAGGAAAACGGCACTGAAACGGTTCTGAGCTTCAGTAGGAGGAAGTGGGTACAAGGCTGGCTGTGGACCGACGATCAGCTCCACTTCGGGAATTATATCAATGATAATCTGTCCGTTAGGGCCAAACGCATTCAGCAACGTCTGACGCCATTGCTGCAGCTTGGATTCGCTTTCAGACAGGATTTGGCGTATCAACTCCTGGAAGGCGCTTACCAGGGCGGTGTAGGGAGTATCCTTCTGAAACTGGTTAAATTTTCCACTTATGAAATACCCCCGCTGCCGCGTGACAGGCTTGTAAATCTCTTTTACCAGGCAGGTCTTTCCGATCCCAGAGTTGCCTGCCACCAGCACAAACTCAGCAGAGCCCCGACTCGTGCGGCCGAAAGCCTCCATCAATTTCTCGATTTCCTTTTTTCTACCGTAGAGCTTTTCCGGAATATGGAATCCTTCCGGAATATCCCTTCGGCCGATCGGGAAAGGTTCTATGAGCCGGTCTCTTTCAAACCGTCGCAAACACTCTTCGAAGTCGGCTTTGATTCCCCACGCGCTCTGGTAGCGCTCCTCGGCTGACTTGCTCAAAAGCTTCATTATAATTTCCGAGACCGGCTTTGGTATGTTCTCATCAACTTCATGTGGCGCGGGGGGCTGCCGGGACATATGTGAAAAAATCAGATCGATTGGGTCGGTGGCGTCGAAAGGGAGCCTACTGGTAAACATTTCGTATAGAGTGACGCCTAGCGAATAGAAATCGGTACGGTAATCCACCGAGCGATTCATTCTGCCGGTTTGCTCCGGAGAGATATAGGACAGGGTTCCTTCGAGGGTGGTCGGATTTATTGCCTGCGGGTTTTCAGAGGAGAGCCGGCTGGCAATCCCAAAGTCTATTATTTTGAGTTCTCCGGTCGACGAATTGAAGAGTATGTTGGATGGATTGATATCCTTATGGACTACATGTGCAGTATGGACTTTGCCTAGACAATCCGCAATTTTCGCCGCCACCTCGAGGAGGTCGGAAAAACTCAGTTTTCCAGAAGTAATATACGCGTGCAGCGATTTCCCTTCAAAATCTTCGAAGATGATGGCCGGCCTGTTTTTTAATTCCTCCATGCCCAGAGTGCGCACGATCTCATCCAGATCCAGCTCCCGGGTCACTTCGTACTCGTGTCTGAATCGACTTAGCTCTTCAGTTCTCGGGCGACCTTCCTTCAAAATCTTGACAACAACCTGACGACGATCATGAATACGCCATGCCCGATAGATTATGCTGTTTTCGGATTCATGTAATTTGGAGAGATTGCGATATCCTGGTAAGCTTGAGGACATGTGATCCTCCTTTGAGGAGACGAATGGAAGGAGCATCGCAATGGTTGGAAAGCCGTTCAGCGCTGAAAGATTTCCTACGCTGGAAGAGTATTGATATAGAGTTGTGACGTACCAGCGGGATTGTGAACCGGAATTCAAAATGGAGCCACGATTGCACTCTTTCGTTTCCGCTCGAAACTTTGCTTTCGGCTTTCACATCACCTTCCGTGTCTGAAAGGTTGCCCAAGCACCAAACCATGCTCGGCGTAGGATTCAAAGCTACCGGTGAATTTCGAATACCCGCTTCGGCACTTTCATAGAAGCAATTCCCAGGTTCGGACTTTTCAGATCGGCCTCATCCTGGACGATATGCTGACAGTATAATATCAAAGGGCCAATTTAGAAAGAAATTTTCGCTCCAATTTAGTTGCGGTGTACCTGAAATGAAGCCAAATTGGAGCGATCGGATTTACCGGGATCACCACAGCAAGGCATTTTTTAAGGGATTGAAATGAGGCGGCCTTTAAATTTCCTTGCTTTCCGATTGGCGGTTTTGCTATATTGATTCTCAGTTGTTGCCTTTCCAAAGGTTCAATTTTCAGCTTTGACTTCATCCTCTTGCTGCCGCCGGAGATAGTGTTGGATGATGTCGCTATCTATGCCTACTGTGATTACAAAGTACCTTCGAAACCAGATGTGCATGCGCCGATGCCGCTTGCGCAACGCGGGGAATTCTTCACGCAAACGCTCAGAACTCTTGACCTTGAGGATCTTCATCACGTGTGATGGAGCGAATTTTGGCGGCACCTGCAGGTACTTGTGTATGCGATCAGGGCAGACCGTTCCTTCTATGATCGTTATGTCGAGCCGGTTGCGCAGCTACAAGGATTCCTTTGAGCCTCGCTTTCACCTGTTTCACCAAGATATTACAGCGGCGTCCCGGTACCTTCACAAAACGGCACTCAGTGCGATAGACCGAATGAGACGACCTGTTGTAAGCTTCCATCGAAATGCCTCCGATTCCAACTTGCGACAGCTCGTCATTGCTCAGCAACAATGTCGCTTTACTTGAGGTATTGGGCCTTGGCCCCCATTCTCCACTACTAACTGTGTCAGAGGTTTAGACTGTTAATTAATAAGAGTCCTATAGTCGTATGGGTAAGGATAGGGTTTTCCTGTCGGTCGATACTTGCTGAATTCTATTATCTTCTCTTTTCGACCAATGATAATGGGTGACATACTCACTCTGAAGGAGAACGACATGGTTGATTCCGCACAATCGAGAGGAACGTTGAGGCATGTCCAAACTATCGGTAAGCGCGGAGGTCCTGATATGGTCGAGGTTGGCACCCCAGTTGGTGTGGATTTCACTTTCAACACGCCTATCAGTATCCTTATGGATAAGTGTAAAAACATATGGGTAACAGATACGGGTAACAGTCAAATCATTGTTTTCGACCATGATCTTAATGAGATCTTATATCTGATCAATGCTAGAGGAGAGCCTGTCGGGTTTGCAAAGTCAAAGGAATTGATTCTGCCATTTCACCTGTGCGATCATCCCTATAAGAACTACATGTACGTGACGGACCCGGGTACCGGGTGCGTTGATGTGTTCGAATATTGCCTAGATCAGGCATACTGGGTAAAATCTTTTGGTTGTGAGCCAACTGAAGGTTTCCTTCCTTTGATGGTGCCCAATGGGATCACGATTGTCCCCGAAGATAATGGTGAGCAAAAGGGATGCTCTGTCTGGGTCAATGATGAGTTTTATCACGATAAAAAAAGCGACAAGGACGAGGATGGAGGGAGTAATCGATGCGTCAAGTTTGACGATGATGGTGGGTTTTTGGCTCAGTTCAGGAAAATCAAATGCAAGGGCAAGAAATCGCCTCATGTGCTCCAATGGCCCCAAGGGATGAGTTCGGACAAGAAAGGGAATGTTTATCTGGCCAATACAGGCCACTACGAAATCCTGAGGTTCAAATCCACTAGCGAAATCAAGGAAGAAGTTCTTTTTGTCGAGGAGGAAGCTGCCCTTTTTCACAGCCTTGGCGATCCCAGCGGTCTCGGAAAACTTGATGTCATGCGCGGGGTCAGTGTTGCCGGTGAATACATTTTCGTACCCGATCAGTCCATCAACAGCGTATCGGTCTACGGCCTGGATGGTAAACACCGAACCATAGTTCGATTCACATCTCCTCACTGGAATTCCCTCGCTCTGGAGATGAATTCAATATCCGACTTCCTCTTTTCACTCTTCAGAAACTGGATTCTGCTTGACCCCTACCAGGTCTGCAAGGGCGTCGATGAGGATGTCTTCTTCATCACAGAGCCCTGGATATCCAGGGTGTGCAAGGTGAAAATGAAGACTGGAAGGGATGGATCGGCGAAAATGGAATTAATAAAGGGCCTCGGAGCCAGAAGAGATAAGTTCTGGAAAAAGGCCAGGATTTCCCAGTTAAACGCAGTTGCTTCAGTGATTGGAATGAAGGAAGGAAATGGGCCCAAGCCCGAATCCCTGTCGCCGAGCCTGCCGTTTCATATGAAATATAATCCACTTCAGCGTGGCTTCCAGGTCTTGAGCAAGGTGGTAACCTGGCAATACAAATCGCTCTACAATCTTCTACTCAAGGATTTCTCCTCTTACCTGAACGAAAAGATCAGTCAAAGAATATATTTGACGGACGCCGGCAATTGGACCATCAAGGCTTACTCTGAAAAGACCGAAGAAAAGCCCAAAGAAAAGTCCAAACCCCCTGAATCCCAAGAAGTACCGGATGCGATGTGGGGAATGGAGGTCTCCGGCAACCTGGCCCTGGCTGTCTACCATCCACCGGAGCCCCTGCTGGGGCAGCTCTGTCCGGGGACCCCAATTCTTTTTGCCAGTAATTTTCTCTGGTCGACAATTCTTATGTACCAGTTCAATCCTTTGGGCGAACTGGTGCTGTACGGTTTGCCTTTTGGAGTTCCCGGCAAATTCAGCTCGGGCTTCATGCTTGGCGCGTTTGGAGTTGGCGGACTGCTCGGGCCTGCAGGGATAGCCGTGAACCCGCAAGGGGAAATATTCATTGCCGATACAATGAACGGGAGGATTTCCAAATGGCAGTTGCTGCAAACGGGCCAGGCCGTATTCCGCGAGACATTCAAGTACTCTCAGTACCGGAAGACAGAAGTTGTCTTCACCCCGGTCGATGTTGCGCTTGACAGCAAGAGCCGGGTCTTTGTGTGCGATCAATACAATTCGGCCATAAGGCTCTTCGATTCCGAAGGAAAGTCTCTGTGGTCCTATGGGAAGGCAGGCCACTGCGATAATCCCGACGACAAGGATGAGCATGAACGTTTTATGATGCCGACGAGTATTGCCGTCGACAACGATTACCTCATAGTCAGCGATCCGGTAAACAGGGTCTTGAAAGTCTTCAAAATCGATACAACCAAGGATGAGGATTGCCTGGAGTATGTTGCTGGGATGAGATGTTTCTACAACCCTCCGACTAAAGGGGGGATGTGGTGTCCGTTCTTTATCTACGCCGCAAATAACCACATCTACGTTCCAGACAGCTCGCTAAATATAATTAATGTATATGAGTACAAAGACGAGGGCAAGGACAAGAAACGGGTGGGGCCGAGTGAATTGACAGAGGTAGTGGGGTAGCGCCTATCCCGGGCGCAAAGAAAATAGTGACGGCCGCGTTGACTCCGATTCTCGCCGGGCCAGGTTTATAACCATCCTACATCGCGGCCGTCTTGTTTATGCAGGCCTCTCCGCATTTCGGTATGGCGGAGGACTTCAAGACTTCTGCGGCTTTTGACGGCTTGTAGTGTCTTGATCTTTTTCCCGCGCCCCCAGAAACTTTTCCAGGCCGTCGAACTCTTTATCCATTCGTTCTTCAAGCGCATTGCAGCAGTTTTTGGCGCCTTCGGCCCATTTCCCAACAAACTTGACCGGTGTCGGACACCAGTTGTTCTTTGCTATGATCTCGTTAACGACTTGCTCGGTTTTATCCCAGAAATTCGCGACCATGCCTACCATAAAGCAGGACACGTGTTTCCGCATTTTGAGCATGACCAAGAGCGGGCTCGGTTGATCTTCTTTCATGACCATATCCTTTCCTGAATTGGAATTAAGACTCCATAACGTAGCTACCGGGGGCTTTTCCGAGCGGGGGGTATTTGGGATGACCTTCAGGGGCGGGCACCACTGGGCTACACCCCCCGCAGAGCCACTCCACCCACTCGGGCCACCAGGAACCTCGCTTTTCCTCTTGCGAGAAAACCCATTGGTCCAGGTCTTTCCCGCCAGCATCGCCCGAAATGAACTTTTTGCGGTTGCGAGGCGACGGCGGGTTTACAAAACCGGTCACATGGCCCTCGCGCACCAGTGTATAACGGGTAGGAGCGTTTACAAGACTGCAGATCTTGAAAGTCCCCTTCCAGGGTGAGAGATGGTCCTGCTCGGCCCCGACAGCATAGAGGGGCTGGCTTATACGGCGCAGGTCCAATGGTTTGTTTGCGAGAATGATTTTGTCCTTTTGGACTAGATTGTTTTGCAGGTACAATTGGTTCAGGAGGAAAGAACACGCTGATGCGGGAATACGCGTGTGATCGTTGTGCCAGAAGAGAAACTCCGATTTCGGGGGCTTCTCTCCCTGGAGATAATTGTGAGCGAAGTATCGCCAGACAAGGATTTCGGGTCTCAGAAGGCGCACGGCATTTGCCAGGTAAGCCGGATGCAGATAGCCGTCCTTCTTCATCAGTTCTTCAAGAAACGCAATGGAATTCTCGGTAAGGTAGACGCCGATCTCCCCCGGTTCGGAAAAGTCCACCACAGTGGCAAGCAGGGTCCAGTGCTTTATCGGAATCGAATCCCCCCCCTTGTATCCGAAATTCAGCCATGCCATCAACGCAGCCAGAACCGCACCGCCTACGCAGTAACCGACGGCATGGACTTGTTGGACCCCGCAAATATCGCGGGCTGCTTCAATACCTGCCAGGGCCCCTCGAAACATGTAGTCATCGAAACCTACGTTGCGCATGTCTGGACCGGGATTTTTCCAGCTTATCATGAAGACTGTAAATCCAGCGCCGACTAAGTACCTGATCAAGCTATTTTCTGCGGTCAGATCCACAATGTAGTATTTGTTTATCCATGCCTGGACAAAAACGATCGGAACCGAATGCACCTCTTTTGTAGTGGGAGAATATTGGATAAGTTCCATCAGATCATTGCGGAAGACCACGAATCCCGGTGTGTTGGCCAGATCCCTGCCAACCTCGAGCGCGTCCGGATCGGTGATCTGAATGAGATGATCTCCCCGGGCTAGATCTTCTAACAGGTTCCCGATCCCGGTGAGCAGACTCATACCGTTGCTGTCCAAGAACTTTTCCACCGCAACAGGGTTCGTCCAGAAATAGTTCAAAGGAGAGATGGCATGGATGATCTGGTTTGCCAGAAAAGACAGGATCTGCCGTTCCCTTCCTTCAAGGCCTTCAATTCTGCCTATATATTCTTTCGACCATCTGCCGTACGCGGCCTGGAATTCAGAACCCAGTTTCGAGCAGGCCCTGGTCATGTTGAGCAAGCCTGCCTTCCAGTGTGGGTAACTCTGATCCGGAGAGAATGTGAGAGATCCATCCTTATCAAAGGAGGTGAGATCTGAGTTAATGTCCATAACGAGTTCGAGCAGCTTCTCCGGTTCTTTGAGCCAAGCTTTATGGACCTTCCATAGAGAAGGAAGTATTCCAAGAGGATCGAAGAAAGCTCCAGGCTGGATCATGAGCCAGAACCTCTGAGATAGTGTATAATGTCGCCGATTGTAGAGTCTCCCTGTACAAGATCCAAAGGTATACTCGTCTTGAATGTCTCTTCCAGGAACATTTGAAGCGTAACCGAGTGTAAGGAGTCCCAAGTGGGGATATCGGCAATGGTTGTCTCCAAAACAATCTGACGGCCTGCTCCGGGCATGATTTCCTGAATGCCATCTTTCAGTTTAGCCAGAATTTCCTGCATGGAATTTCCTCCTCGGTGTTGAGTGGGTTAAAGGCTTGACTGCCTCTAAAAGACTTTAGCACATTAATGGCGAGAGTGACGAAATGCATGACATTTTCCGAATCGAGATACGATGGAGAGCAGGAAAATACTTTCAGGAAGACAGTCCTATAATAGATTCAATGTACTGATTTGGCAATATGTCCGAAAATTGTATCCCATCTGGCATCGAGTGTGGGTTTTCTCACCGACTCTCATAGCATGCTAATCAACTTGTTTGGGCTCGCCTGGTTCCAGAGTAATCGTCTGCCTACGAGCGGCAGACTCGCATATTTCTCTTATTGCCGTTTCAGCTACAGGAGGCGCTCAGCTCTATTTCCGCAGGTTCAAAATACCAGGCCATTTCGATAAGAGTCTCTCCGGCGCCCACGTTATTTAGAAGCGAGTGGCCGTTGCCTGCAGCCGGCTGACGGATTTTCTCGATCCATTCCTCATCCCATCCAAGGTCATGGCCGATGACCGTGGCGCGCCGCCTGCCATTCCAGTTTGCAGGGACAATTTCTCTGCGCGGGTTGATGTTGTTGCTGACCCAATCTACGATGTCCTTAGGTTTTGCGCCGGGTTCGAATATTTCCTTTATCCCTATCTCTTTGAACTTAGGGATATCCTCGGGAGGGATTATGCCTCCACCTATTACCGGTATATCCTCCGCGTTGCTCTCCCTCAGAAGCTCAAGGACCCTGGGGAAGGAATATCTGTACACGCTCGAGAGGGTGCTTAACCCGATCAGGTCCACGTCTTCCTGGATGGCGGCGCTTACGATCTGCTCCGGCGTCTGACGGCATCCGGTGTAGACGACCTCGAAGCCGGCATCACAAAATGCGAGGGCTAACAGTCGGGCGCCAAAGTCGTGGCCGTCCAGCCCAATCTTGGCAACTAATACACGAAGTTTCCTCGCTGTTTTCATGAAACTGCCTCCTTAACGAATGTGAAGAGAGTTCGGTCGCCCTGCCTGGACGGTCTCTATGTGGGCGGGCATGACTTTGTTTTCCCAGTGCTGCGGGCCCGACGTCAGCGCCTCAAATCGT
>Ga0187867_10000701_pt1 | contig 29467 bp, 26 predicted proteins | sample June2016WEW_13_1_FD_132976 | JGI IMG/M metagenome (GOLD analysis project Ga0187867, IMG submission 132976) | Peatland microbial communities from SPRUCE experiment site at the Marcell Experimental Forest, Minnesota, USA - June2016WEW_13_10 | ecosystem: Environmental > Terrestrial > Soil >... | reverse complement strand
GGGCGGCACGCTGCGCGAACAGCGGCTGGGCGCGCTGGAGGCCACCACGCTGCTGCGCACGGTGATGTCGGAGATCGACGTGGCCGTTTTCGCCTTCGATCATGAGCGCAAGCTGCGCCTGGTCAATCGCGCCGGCGAGCGCCTGCTGGCCGCGCCCGCTGAGCGCGCGCTGGGCGCCAGCGCCGCGGAGTTGAATCTGGAGACCTGTCTGGAAGGAGAGCCACAGCAAACCTTCCAGATGACTTTTCCGGGCGGCGCGGGGCGCTGGGGCCTGCGCCGCACCACGATCCGCGAACACGGTTTGCCGCTGCAATTACTGGTGGTGGCGGATCTCACGCTGCCCCTGCGGCAGCAGGAGTTGCAGGCCTGGCAGCGGCTGGTGCGCGTGCTGGGACACGAATTGAACAACTCGCTGACGCCCATCAAATCCATCGCCGGAAGTTTGGGCAGCCTGCTGACGCGGCACCCCCTGCCTCCCGACTGGGAGGACGACATGCGGCGCGGGCTGAGCGTAATCTCCACGCGCTCCGAGGCGCTCAGCCGCTTCATCGGCGCTTATGCGCGGCTGGCCAAGCTGCCGCGCCCGCAATTGGAATCCATGGAGATCCGGCCCTGGGTGCAGCGCGTGGTCAGCCTCGAGACGCGCCTCAGTGTGGGCATCCTGGCCGGCCCGGACACCTTTATTCAAGGCGACCCGGACCAGCTCGAACAGGTGCTGATCAACCTGCTGCGCAATGCCGCGGATGCATCGCTCGCGACCGGCGGCGGTGTCCGGATCGGTTGGGCGCGCAACGGCTCCCACGTGGAAGTCGCTATTGAGGATGAAGGGCCGGGAATCTCGAACACTACCAACCTGTTCGTGCCGTTCTTTACGACGAAGCCCGGCGGGTCGGGCATCGGGCTGGTGCTGAGCCGCCAAATCGCCGAAGCGCACGGCGGCACGCTGGTGCTGGAAAATCGCACGGACCGCGCCGGCTGTGTCGCGCGCCTGCGCCTGCCGGTGTAAGTGGGGCAGGCACGCTGCCTGCAAGCCGCCTCGCAGGCGGCTTTTCCGCAAGGAATAAAACGCGCCCTTCCCAGTTATCCACGCTGAAGGAAGGAAAACCAAATGAAAAACGTCTTGACCTCGCTCTTGAACCCTCCCACGAATGGCCCAACCTCCATACTGCTTCTGCGGTTAATGGCCGGCGGAGTGTTCTTCTGGGAGGGCATTTTGAAGTTTGTCTACGCCAATCAAGGAGTCGGCCGCTTTACGAAATTGGGCATGCCGTTTCCGCACATGACCGCCGATTTCATTGCCTGCCTGGAGATCGCCGGTGGTCTGCTGCTGCTATCCGGCCTGATGACGCGGCTGATTGCCATTCCGTTCATCATAGAGATGATCGTGGCCATACTCTCCACGAAAGTCTCGTTGTATCTCGGAACATCGCCGCTGCCCCTGCCGCCCGCGCCGCCGAAGGTTGGGATTTGGGCCGTCTTACACGAGGGCCGATCCGACTATGCCCAACTCTTGACCACCGCCTTCCTGATGATCAACGGCCCCGGAAAATGGTCCCTCGATGCGCTGTTGTTGCGGAAGAGAGAAGCGAGACAACCGGAACAGCTCCAAGGCAGACGGAGCGCGTCGAATCGTGAGTTTGCCGCCTGACCCAGGCAAGCGCGCAAACAGGGTTACCATATCGGCTTGTGACAGATCGGCGCGCTAATGCCGAATCCTTCGAAGCGCAGGCGATGCCCTTATTCGCCTCGCTGTACAACTTCGCGCATTGGCTGACGCAGAACCGGGAAGAGGCCGAAGACCTGGTGCAGGAGACCTACCTCAAGGCGCTGAAGGGCTTCGGGTCGTTCCAGCCGGGGACCAATCTGCGCGCCTGGATGTACCGCATTTTGCGCAATGCGTTTCTGACCTCGCGCACCGGGCTCAGCGTAAAGATGACTGAGCCGCTCGATCCCGGCGCGGACGCGCCACCCCTGCCGGCCACATCCGATACCCCGGAGTCGATGCTGCTGGCGCGCATGGATCGGCAGGCGGTCGCGGATGCCCTGGAGCGGTTGCCCGTGCATTTCCGCGAGGTAATCCTATTGTGCGATTTGGAAGAGATGAGCTACCAGGAGATCGCCGAGACGCTCGCCATCCCGATCGGTACGGTAATGTCGCGGCTGTCGCGGGCCAGGAAATCGATGCGCGAAATGCTCGCCGCGAAAGGCCAGGGAGCTTCCTCATGACTTGCGCATGGCAGGCGAAACTCGATCGGTACGTGGATTCCGAGCTCTCGGGCAGCGAGTTGACGCAAATGGAGGCGCACCTGCGTGGATGTCCGGCTTGCGCCGCTGACGCGCTAAGCCGCCTGCAACTGAAGCGTGTAACTCAAGCTGCCGCGCGCCGGTTTTCCGCGACGCCGGCGTTCCGCCTGAAAATCGAAAACAGCATCGGCCAGGCGAACGCTTCGCGTTGGAAATGGCGATGGACGCCCGCCTTCGCCGCGGCAGCCGCGCTGGTGCTGGTGCTGATTTCCGCGGGTGTGTGGCTGCAACGTGCGCGCGGCGAGCAGGCCCTCGGTGAACTGGCGGACCTGCACGTCGCGACCTTGGCCAGCGCCAATCCGGTGGATGTGGTTTCGACCGACCGGCACACGGTGAAGCCTTGGTTCCAAGGCAAACTGCCGTTCAGTTTCATCTTGCCGGAGTTGCAGAACTCGCCGTTCAAGCTGATCGGCGGACGCGTCGCCTACTTCCAGCAGAATCCCGGCGCCCAACTGCTCTTTGAATTTGGGAAGCACCGGATTTCGGTCTTCATATTCCAAAATCGAGCCGAGCTAGGCCGGCTCGATTCGGTATCGGCGCTCCGCAGTAAGCTGTCCTTCAACAGCGAAACCTGGGTGCAGGGCGGCCTGCGCTACTTCATCGTGGGCGATGCCAACGCCGCGGATGTTCACCGCCTCGGCGAACTGCTGAAGAGCGCGGCGCGGAGCTGATCGCTAATAGCTTAGAACACGTACTCGATCTGCATGTACGGATAGGTATAGGCCACACCCTGGGTGGCCTTTTTCAGGAACTCGGCCGGGATCACATGGCCCAAGCCGAAATCTATCTGCGTCTGCCGCGTGGGAGTGAAGATAGCCTGAATGTCCAGCTCTTCCGCCACGTGCGTGCCATCCACGCCGGTGACGCTCTGCGCGATGTTCGATCCGCGCGTGGGATACAGGGCGTCGTGCGCATTAGCCAGCCAGAAATCGTGGAAGCTGGTAGCCGCGCTCCATTTACGGGCGATGTGCCAGTCTTGCCCGAACCGGAGATCCTGTATGTTCCGCCAGCCGAACTGGTCCGCCAAGCCGAGCTTATCGTGCGTGCTGGGAAAAATCGGATCGAAAGTGTTGTCGTAGCCGCCCTTGCTGTTGCCGCTGCCCGAGCCGTAGTCGTATTCGACGAACAGGCGCGGCCTGATCTTCACTTGCTGGAATGTATAGCCCATGACCCAGTGGCCCATCCAGGCGCGGATTTTGTCCACGGAAAGCGTGCCAAGCTGATAAGCCATCTCGGTGCGGTAATCGAAGCTGTGGGGCAGCGCTCCCACCCAGCGGAAGCCGGTGGTCCACTCATCCAACTTCCCCGTTTTCACCTGTTCCAGCGCGAAGCTGGGGCGCACGTTCCAGAACTCGTAAAGGTCCAGAGTCGCGTGCGGAATCACGTTCCTGGCGGTGGCATACAAGCCGTATAAGTTATTGCCTTCCAGGTGATGGTCGAACACGCCCTGGCGCATGATGACCACCGAGGTGGCAAAGGCGTCCACCCGGAATCTGCCCAACTGGTAAGCGGCGCGCACGCCGTCGAAACTGCGCGACACATTGGTCCACCAGGAATCGCCGATCAGGCGGTTGTTGCCATAAGTCATGTCGAAGCGGCCCACCTGCAGGCTGAGGCCGTTTCCTTCCGCTGCGCCGAACCGCAGGTAGGCTTGCCGGACCTGGGTGGTGTCCTGATAGGGCGGTAGCGCCGGCGTAATGCCGAATACGCGCGCGTCCTGCATCTCGATATAGAATCTCACCCAGTTGGTGGGCTTGATCTGCATGCCCAGCCGGATGCGCTGCAAGTCGTAGTCGTTCGTGTTATCGTGCTTGAAGCTCGCTCCGCTGTAGCCTTCGAACCGCTCCCGGAGCTCGCCGGAGAACTGCAGCCACTTGGGCAGCAACTGGTTGAATTGCTCGGAGAGCGATGTCGATGGCGATGTCCCGGCCCAGATTCCAGTCAGCCTGGGGTAGACCAGAGGAACGGTGGAAATGGGCGTGGGCGGCTGTCCATTCTCGTCCACGGCGTAGCCCCCGGCGGCCGATTGGACATCGGGCTGGGTGGTCGCCGGATTGCCGGATGCGGCCGCTTGCTGCGCGTAGGCCCCCGCCGCCAGCGTCCCAAACATCGCCACCACCGCCAGCGTCTTCGTCCCGGTCTTTACAGCATTCGTCATTGCGATTAGCTCCTCCATGTTTTATCTGTCAGGCCTCGTAAAGATACCATTTCCAATCGATGTAAATGACTGATAGGTAAATCCACCCCGTCAAAGCGAACACAAAGCGATTGCAGAACCTCAAATGGCTCTTTTTCAGGCTATTGGACTGCCTTCAGCACCGCTGCCTATTTCAGATAGAATTACTCAACTAGGCTTATCTTGTCAAGCATTATCTCGCAATTCGATAGACTTTTTTCCAACTGGGTTTGGGCTTTGGTACTGGAGGTTAGGTGGTACCTAACCGGTAAAGAGATAGATAAACTGCTGTGGATTCAATTCGTTAGGCTTTGATCGTTTCAAGCTTCCGGCAAGACCACCGTAAACCTGGACCCTTTGTTTAGCTGGCTCTCCACCGAAACCGAGCCCTGCATCTGCTCGATGACATGCTTGACGATGGAAAGACCCAGGCCAGTGCCGCCCACCTCGCGCGACCTGGCTTTGTCTACGCGGTAGAACCGCTCGAAGATGCGTGGCAGGTCTTCGGAAGGAATCCCGATGCCGCTGTCCGCAATGCTGATGGCCACCCTGCCTCCGGGCGAACGGCCAGCTTCCACCCAGACTTCGCCGCCTCCGCGGTTAAATTTGACCGCGTTATCCAGCAGGTTCACGAACGCCTGCTCCAGCTTGATCTTGTTGCCCATCACCTGCAGATCCTCGACGGTGCCCCATTCCAGGTGTACCTTTCGCATGGCGGCTTCGGACTCCACGGTGCGCATGGCCGCTTCCAGCGTGGCCAGCACCGACAGCTTGCCGGGAACCACCGGCGCCCGCCCGGACTCCAATTCCGAAAGCGTAAGCAAATCCGAAGCGATGTTGTTCAGCCTGATGGCATGCGACTGGATGATTTCGACGAACCGGCGGCGGTGTTCGGGATCGTCCAGCGCGCCATCCAGCAGAGTCTCCGCGTAGCCGCGGATGGCAGTCAGAGGGGTGCGCAGCTCATGCGAGACATTGGCCACGAAGTCTTTGCGCACGCGTTCCAGGCGCTCCAGATCCGTGATGTCGTGCAGAATGGCCATAGCGCCGCTGCTTGACGTGCCGGCCAACGGGGCCGCCTGCACTTCGAAAGACCGGCTGTCTGCGCCGGCCAGATGCATGCGCTGCTTCAACGACTCTCCGGACCCCACCACCACTCGCAGCATCTCCAGAAAGTCCGGATCGCGCACCAGTCGCAGCACCGGCAAACCGGCGGGCACGGGGCCCTGCACACCGAATGCGGTGGCAAATGCGGCATTACAGAAGGTGACGCGCAGCTCTCTGTCCACCGCAAGCACGCCTTCCACCATGCCGGTCAGGATGGCATCTCGGCGGGCGCCCTCCAGCCGCACCTTATCCACCAGATCGTTCACCTGCGCCGCCACGCGTCCCAGCGACTCGGCCAGCGCGCCCAGTTCATCCCCAGATTCGGGCGGCGGAACCTGCGCGGGTCCGGCCACAAGACCCTCGGCAAAGACTTTGAGCCGGCCGATACGCTGTCGTAGGCCTTGCGAGAAAAGGAATACCGAGACGACGGCCGCGAGCGCTATCGCCAATGTCGCCAGCGCCATGCGCCAGCGCATTTCCGGAGGCGTCAAGAAACTCAGCAGCGCCAGTTGGATCGCAGCCAGCAGCAACACGACCCACAGGAGTTTTTGAAATAGCGAACGACGCATGCCCAGTCGTTACAATCCTAGCAGTGCGTTCACCCGAAACCCAAGCGTGCGTTGCGGAGCGAGCCCTAAGCGCTGGTGGCGTGGAGCATGGTTAGCGGCAGGCTGCAAGGCTGCAACCGGTAGCCCAATCCGAAGACGGTTTCGAGCTGCCGGCTATACGACCCCAACCTGACCCGCAGGCGCCGGAGATGCACGTCCATAGTCCGCGAATGAATATCCGGACCGTAGCCCCACACCAGTAGCATCAGATTCTCCCGCGATACGATCTCGCCGGCATTCCTGGCCAAGTGTGCCAGAAGGGCAAACTCCAGCGGGGTCAAGTGGACGGGTGCGCCATCCAGAAGAACTGCATGCGTGCGAAAGTCCACTTCCAGGCGGGCGTCCCGATACCGCTCCACGCGATTGGACTCCATCTGAATCAGTTCCATCGCGTGTCTCGTTAGGCTTGCTGCTGCCGCAACCGCCGCACCGCCGCCATCCTTAAAGCCCAGCGGAATCGTATCCGCAGGTTCAATCCGAACGAGTGTCTGTTACGCATCGTCTTACCGCCTCCCAGCCCTACTCTGACGCGGTCACGGAGGCCGCGCAATATATTCCGGATGTAATCGAGCTTCACAGTTAAGCGGCACAAAACAATTGGGATGCTCGACCGTCTGTCCTGCGCGTCCGCCCAGATGTACAGCTAAACAATTGCAATACCGGGGGATATTCGTGCGCCTGTACAGCCGCGCCGGCGGCTGCCGGAGCGTTCGTCTGTTGAAAAGTACTGCCGCGCAGTGCGACCATTGCTGTGGTATGGATCGCACGGACAGGGTACTCGCGCTGGACTGGCTCAGAGGCTTGGGCGTCCTGATCATGCTGCAAGGGCACCTGTTCAATTCCTTCGCACGCGCGGATCTGCACGACCATCCGGTGTACGTGCTCTCGCAGTTCATCGGCGGTATGCCTGCTCCGATTTTTCTATTCCTGGTGGGCGCGACGCTGGCGTTCCGGCTGGATCGCGGCGATCACGAAGGGCTGTCGCCGGCCGCCCGGCTGTGGTCGGCGCTCCGGCGCGCGGCATTCCTGGCGGCCATCGCGTTCGCGTTCCGGTTCCAGTTGTGGCTGTTTGCCTGGGGTAATCCCTGGACGGAGATCGTCCGCGTGGACATCTTGAACTGCATGGCGCTGGGCGTGACGGTGCTCGCGCCGGTGGCTCTGTTGGCGCCGCTGAAGAGAATCACCTGGTGCGCAGCCGCCGGACTGGCCATCGCCGCATTGGCGCCGCTGGTTTCCATGCTGGACTGGTCCGGCTTTCCCTGGCTGGTGCGCAATTATATCGTGCCCAATAAGGCCTACTTCAGTTTCTTCCCGGACGCGGCCTACATCGCCTTCGGCGTCAGCTTCGGCGCGCTGCTGCGCACGGCCGCGCCCGCCCGCGACCGGAACATGCAATGGGCTGCCTGCTTCGGCCTGGCGCTGATCGTGACCGCGCACTACTTTTCCAACCTGCCGTTTTCGATCTATCCGGACTCCGATTTCTGGCTCAATAGTCCCGGCCTCATTTTCATCCGCTTCGGCATCGTGCTGGTGCTGGTGGCCGCCGGCTTCGTATGGACCGCAGGACAGCAGACGGAAAAGCTGGCTTTGATGCGGCGCCTGGGCACGAATTCGCTCCTGATTTATTGGGTACACGTGGAGTTGGTCTATGGCCGGTGGTTCTGGTTCGCCAAGCAGCGGTTGACGATCGGGGAGTGCGCCACGGCCAGCCTGTTGCTGATCGCGCTGATGTATGGGCTGGCGGCGCTGAATCTCCCCACGCGCGTGAAGGGACGGCTCCGGCGCCTCGGCGGGGTGTCGAGACGAGTCTCGACACGGCACGCATGACTGCGCGCGCCACGCTCTACAAGGCCACCCTGTGCGTGCTGGTGGCGGGGTTCATCGGCATTCGGCTCTGGAACCTGACGGCCTTCTGTCTGGATTCGGACGAGATCTTCAGCCTGCTCTGCGCGCGGTATAACCTCTGGCACATGCTTAAATCCGTGCAAGCCGACGTGGTGCATCCGCCGCTTTCGTATCTGCTGCTGTGGTTATGGGTACGGATCGGCGGCGAATCCATGCCTTGGCTACGAATGTTGCCGTTCCTGCTCTCCGTGTCGGCTTTGCCGCTGGTTTGGATCGTTTTCCGCCAGCTCAGGCTGAGTGCCCCGGCCCGAATCATCGCGCTGGCGCTATTGGCCATCAACGATTACCAGGTGTTTCACGCGCGCTATGTGCGGATGTACGCGCTGTTCTTCCTGCTGAGCCTCGCCTCGATGGCGCTGTACAACCTTCTGCTGGAGGGCGCCACCTGGAAACGTGTGATCGCGCTGACGGCGGTGAATCTGCTGCTGGTTTACACGCAGTATTTCGGTTGGATGGTGATCGGGATCGAAGGGCTGCACCTTTTGTGGATGGATCGCCGCAAGCTGAAGCCGTTCCTGCTGGGCACGGGTGTGATCGCGCTGGCATTTGCGCCCTGGGCTTACGCGGCGACCCTGGCCGCGATCGCCAAAGGCGGCCTGGCGCCGAACCTGGGTTGGATCAGGCATCCCAAGATCGGCGATGTGTGGTGGTACTACGTGGGCTGCGACGGCCCCCTGTGGCCCGTTCCAGTGGCCTCGGCCATGGTCTTCTTTTTGTTCGGCGCCATGGCAGCCGGGCTTTGGAGGGTCTTTCGCGGCACGCGCGACCGCTTGCGGACCAGTCGCCTGAGTTTCGCCGCGCTGCTGGCGTTTGTGCCGCCTTTTACGGCTTATGTCTTGAGTAACATGCTGCGCAATTCGATATGGGGCAATCGCCACCTGATTGTTTCGGCGGTGCCGTACCTGGCGTTGCTGGCGACGGGGTTGGTGGCGCTGCGGCCCAAGTGGGCGCGAATCGCCGTCATCTCGATCGCCGCGGCTTGGGGCGCCTTCGGATTGTACAGAGTGACTATGTACCCGGAACTTAGGAATAACATGGACGTACTTACGGGCCAGTTGATCGAGCTGAATGCGCGGGAACGGGCCACGCCGACTGTCGACTTTCTGGACCCTTATCTCGCGTTTCCGATGAATTACTATCTGGAGTCTCACTATCACCGGAAGTGGAACCTGGTGAATGTCGCCGGAGTGGACGGGATCACCGGGGACCGCGTGTGGGTGGGATACAACCATAAGTCCTGGAAGCAGGCGCAGAGTCCGGAAGAGTTGCTGCGCCGGCGCGGATACAAAATCGGCCCGGGCATATGGGCGGGCGACCGGTGGGATCGCATCGCGGTGTTCCTGGTTACGAAAGCTGGAAGCTAACTTATAATAGAATCTATGTGCGGCATCGTCGGTTACATTGGAAACCGCAAAGCGGTTCCTATCATTCTGGAAGGGTTGAAACGCCTGGAGTATCGCGGCTACGATTCCGCCGGCCTGGCGGTATATTGCGACGACGGCCAACTGTCCGTGCGGCGCGCATCCGGCAAGCTCCGCAACCTGGAAGAAGCCATCCGGTTGAACCCCGTCGACGGCTCGTTCGGCATCGGGCATACGCGCTGGGCCACACACGGGCGCCCTACCGAGGAAAACGCGCACCCGCACCGCGATTGCACCGGCGACATCGTGGTGGTACACAACGGCATCGTGGAGAATTATCTGGCCCTGAAGCAGCAATTGCAGGCCGAAGGCCACCAGTTCAAAACCCAAACCGACACCGAAATCATCGCGCACCTGATTGAGAAGCACTTCCAGGGCAATCTGGAAGAGGCCGTGCGCGCGGCCGTGAAACAACTGGCTGGCGTCTTCGCGCTGGTGGCGATCGCCCGCACCGATCCAAACAAGATTGTGGCCGCGCGTTTCGGGCCTCCGGTGGTGATCGGGTTGGGCGACAACGAATATTTCGTGGCGTCGGATGTGCCCGCCATCCTGCCGCACACGCGCGACATGTTTTTCCTGGCCGATGGCGACCTGGCGGTGCTCACGCCGGACGGCGTGCGGCTTAGCGACTTCGACGGCTGCCCCGTGAACCGGCAGGTATCCCACATCCTGTGGGACCCCATCATGGCGGAAAAAGGCGGCTACAAGCATTTCATGCTCAAGGAGATTTACGAGCAGCCGCGCGCCGTGCGGGACACCACGCTGGGCCGTGTGAGTCACGAGAATGGCCAGATCTTCCTGGATGAGATGGACATCACTCGCGCCGAGTTCCGCGCATTCCGGCAGTTGAAAATCATTGCCTGCGGCACGAGCTGGCACGCGGCACTTTGCGGTAAGTTCATGATCGAGAAGCTGGCGCGTATGCCGGTGGAGGTGGATTACGGCAGCGAATTCCGGTATCGCGATCCACTGGTGGATGCGGGCACGCTCACGGTGGTGATTTCGCAATCGGGCGAGACCGCCGATACGCTGGCGGCGCAACGCGAGGCCAAGCAGAAGGGATCGAAGACGCTGGCTATCTGCAACGTGATCGGCTCCATGATTACGCGCGAGGCGGCGGGCGCCATCCTGACGCACGCCGGACCGGAGATCGGCGTGGCCTCCACCAAGGCGTTCACCTGCCAGTTGACGGCGCTGTTTATTCTGGCGATGTACCTGGGGCAGGCCCGCGGCGCGCTGGACGAAGCCGCATCGCGGGCCCTGGTGGAGGAGTTAGTCCGCATTCCCGGCAAGCTCGAAGCTGTTTTATCGCATGACGTGGTCTATGAAGAGCTGGCGCGCAAGCTATTCCGCGCTAACGATTTTCTGTACCTCGGACGCGGCGTGCATTTTCCCATCGCGCTGGAGGGCGCGCTGAAGCTGAAAGAGATTTCCTATATCCATGCGGAAGGCTATCCGGCGGGCGAGATGAAGCACGGACCCAATGCGCTGATCGACGAGAATCTGCCGGTGGTGGTGCTGGCCACGCGCGATCCTTCGAGCGATGAGAGCCGTGTGCTGTATGAGAAGACGCTTTCGAACATCCAGGAAGTGAAGGCGCGCGAAGGCACGGTGGTGGCGATTTCGACCGAAGGCGACGAAGATGCGCGCAAGACGGCGGACCATGTGATCGAGATTCCGGCCGCCAGTGAGCTGCTGACTCCCATTCTGGAGATTGTGCCGCTGCAGCTTCTGGCATATCACATCGCGGTGCGCCGCGGCTGCGACGTGGATCAGCCGCGCAATTTAGCCAAGAGCGTGACGGTGGAATGAACGGCGGCCTGTTGATGCTCGCCGGGCACGCCATTTATCAGGGCGGCCGATGGCATGGGGGACACCAGAACGAAGACCAGCTCTACGAAACGCACGTGCGCGACGCGTTCCGCATCTTCGTGGACGAGGGCTATGAGGTGCTGGCGTTGAGCGGCGGCCGGTCGCGGCCCCAGCTTGCGGATGAAGTTTCCAACTCAGAGGCGGAAGGCATGGCCGAATGGGCGCGGACGCGTGGCTTGGCTTGGGCGCCCGGCTCCGTTCTACTGGAGCGGTACGGGCGCGACAGCTTTGAAAACCTGTTTTTCTCGATGCTGTGCTTCTATCGGGAATTCGGCGAATGGCCGTCGCGTGTGGGAGCGGTCAGTTGGAAGTTCAAGGCGCTGCGATTCTACCTGATCGCCTGCGGGCTGGGCTTGGCGGACGGACGCTTCCGGTTCTTCGGCAGCGGCGATCCAGCGGGGCAGCCGGCCATCGAAGCATTCGCGGCGGCCAGTGTGAAGTATGACGCGACGATCGTGCGCGGCGGTGAAATCGTAGACCCGCTGCATCGCGACCGGCAGTGGTTCGGGGCGAAGCGGATGGAGCGCACGCCGCGCGAATTCGCGAGTAACGCGGATTACATCCGGCAGGTAAAACAAGAATATGGCCACGCAGAATTGATTGACCTCGTGGAATCGATCGAACCCGGTCCGGCCTGGCGGGATGTGAAGTGGCCATGGCGGTAAATTACTGGTAAACTGCTCTCGATAGCCGAGGGAACCATGCCGACTCTCAGGATTCAACCTTGTGCGATAACTCTCCTTTCCGCGCTGATATTCTCAGTCACCGCGGCGGGCCAGACACAGATACCAGTTACCGGGATTTGTAATACCGGCTTGACCAAGGCGAGCGCCGTGCCCGAGGGTTGCACTACCAGCACCCTCGTAACTCCTGTAAACCCCGTTGAAGGCGGCGACAGCGTAGACGGCAACTGGCAACTGGCGAGTCCCGCTCCCTCCGCGGCCTATAACGAGCCGGCGCCCAACGCGTGCTCGCTCACGGCTTTCGGGCACGCTTTTGTGGACGATCCCTGGCCCGGATGGTTTAATCCCGACGATGGACTCTCGCAGTACATCACGCCAAAAGCTGAAGGTCCGGTCGCCGCGGGCGGATGGTACGTCTACCGCACGGGCGTCGCCATCCCCGCCAGCCAGTCTGGCGATACCTACGCGGTTCTGACTATCGCCGGACAGGTGTTAGTAGATAACCATCTAGGCGCCATCGTCATCGAGGATCCCGCGGGTTACGCGGCGGGCTGCAAGACCGTGGCGCTCCCAACCGGGACGTATGACACTTCATGGACGGCATTTAGCTTCTCCGCGCCAGTCTTGCCTCACACATTAGCGGTCTTGTACTTCATTACCTATAATGACGAGCAGTCATTTGGGAACCCTACAGGCCTGCGCGTCGAGTTCACTTCGGCTTACCTCACGCCGGGCAATTAAGCGCGCCCATAGATCGCATCGCCCACCCGGCGCATCCACTGCTGTTCATCCTCCGGCATGGGGCCGAGGCGTAAGGCCTCCAGCGCCTGCTCGAATTGCGCGGCATCGGACGGTCCGGTCATACAGACATTGACGGCGGGCTGGGTCAGGACGAAGCGATAGCAATCGGCGGCGGTAGGAACCTTCTCGCCGGGCGGGATGCGCTTGTGGCCTAGCAACTGGCGCCAACTCGTGGCCGTGAAGGAAACCAATCCTGGCGGATTGTGGGCTAGCAACTGCGGAAAGACTTCGCGTTCCGCGCCGCGATGGACGGCGTTGTAGCGCACGTGGAAGATATCGAACTGAGGATCGGGCGCCAGGCGCGCGATCAGCGGACGGTTGTGCGTGGAGACGGCCAGAAAGCGCACCAGGCCGCGCTCGCGCAGCTTGCGGCAGGCGTCCAGGATGCGGGGCGGCGGCGCGCCGTTCCACAAACCCAGCAGCAGCGCGTCGGTGTAATCGAAGCGCAGGGCACGCAGCGCGCGCTCCAAGCTGGGGCCAATCAGCGATGCCATGCGCGAATAGGACTGTGTCACCAGTAGGATGCGGTCGCGATGCGGCGCCAGCGCGCGGAGGCCGTCGCCAAACAAATTGCGCCGTATGCTGCCCCAGTAAAAATAGTTCACGCCGTGGTCGAAGGCCTGTTCCACAACGCCGGCAGGTGCGCCATAGCTGGACGCCAGACCGAGGCGGCCGGCTTCGATGCCGGTGCGGCCGAGTATGGCGCGATCGAATGACATAAGCTTGATTCTAGCCGAGCATCGGCACGTAGCGTCCGCTCCGTCAGCTTCCGAAACTCCAGCGGCGGCATTACTGTTCGGTCTAGTACTGCAAAACACACGGCCGAACTACCCCCGATACGGTATTCCCCCGCCGCCGGGTCTCGACGTATATTGTGGAAGAGAATGCCCCGGTTTCCCTCACAGGCAAACAGCCGGCTGGTGCTGGCCGTCGGGTTTGGCGGACTGCTTCTCTTGCTGGCTTTCGCCGGACTCGACAGCGTGCAAAAACTCCGGCAGATTCAGCTCCGGAACGATACGATCCGGGAAAACTTTCTGGCGCGTACCCGGCTGTTGGAGCAGATCCGGTCGGACCTGTACCTGTCGGGCACCTACGTCCGGGATTGCCTGCTGGAACCGGATGCGGCCACTGCCGACGCGCATCGCGCCAGCCTGCTGAAGACGCGGAACCGGATGGACGCCGCGCTCGACCGGTACAAGGTCCTGCTGAACGAGGCGCAGGCGGCGCCCTGGAGGGATTTGAACCGAGCTCTCGACGACTATTGGAGTATTCTGGCGCCGGTGCTGGCCTGGAACGCGGGCCAGCGGCAAGATCGCGGGTACGCTTTCCTGCGCGACGAAGTCTTTCCGCGGCGCACGGCCATGCTGCGCATCGCCGACGAAATCGCCGGCATTAACGCGGCTCAGTTGGACACCGGAAAACACGAGGTCATCGATATGTTTTCGCAATTCCGGCGCAGCTCCATGCTGACCATCGGCTTGACCATCGCGGTGGGCTTGATCCTGGCGCTGTTCAGCATGCGCAAGATCCTGGCGCTGGAGAGGGAGGCCGCGGCCCGTTACCAGGAGGCGGCTACCGCTCGCGCGGAGTTGAAACAGCTTTCGGCGAGGCTGGTGGAGACCCAGGAGAACGACCGGCGGGCTGTCTCGCGGGAGTTGCACGACGAGGTCGGGCAGGCGCTCACCGGCGTCCGCCTGGAACTTGCCAATCTCTCGCAGCGCATCCGGATGCGGGACACGCCCGCCGCCGAAGCCAAATTGGACGAGATCAAGCAACTGGTGGAGGATTCGCTCGGGGCGGTGCGCAACATGGCGCTGCTGCTGCGGCCTTCCATGCTGGACGATCTGGGCCTGGTCCCGGCATTGCAGTGGCAGGGGCGCGAAATGTCCAAGCGTACCGGCTTGCGCGTGCGCGTGGCTGCCGAAGGCGTTTCGGACGATCTGCCGGAGGAGCACAAAACCTGCATCTACAGGATCGTGCAGGAGTCCCTGCATAATTGCGCGCAGCACGCCGCGGCGACCACCGTGCGCGTGACCGTCCGGCAGGAGCCGGAATGTATCCGGATCGGCATTCATGACGATGGCAAGGGCTTCCCATCGAACGATACTCAGCGCGAGCGCGGGATGGGACTATTGGGAATGCAAGAACGCGCGGCCCACCTGGGGGGCACGCTTTCCATCGAATCGCAACCGGGACACGGCGCCACGGTTTCGATTGTGTTGCCGACATGAACACCATTCGCATCCTGCTGGCCGACGATCACCGGGTGGTGCGCAGAGGGCTCTGCCTGCTGCTGGAGAGCCAACCCGGCTTCCAGGTGGTGGCGGAGGCGTCCGACGGCCGCCAGGCGGTCGCCCTGGCGGTGGAGCACGTTCCGGACATCGCCGTGCTGGATGTGGCCATGCCCATGCTGAACGGCATAGAGGCTGCGCGGCAGATTTCCGCCAAGCTGCCGCAAACCGGCATTGTCTTTCTCAGCATGCATTCCGACGAGGGTTATGTGCTGAAAGCCTTGAAGTCCGGCGGCAAGGGCTATTTACTGAAGGAATCGGCGGAGTACGATTTGATCAACGCCATCAGGGCCGTGCACGAGGGCAAAGCCTTTTTCAGTCCGGCGATCAATAAAATGCTGGCCGACGAGTATGTACGCCAGTTGCAGGAACGGGAAGTGGAGGATAGCTACGACCTGCTGACCACCCGCGAGCGCGAGACGCTGCAACTGTTCGCGGAAGCCCGGACGCCGAAGGAAGTGGCTTCCATGCTGAACCTGAGCCTCTACACTGTGGAGACGCACCGCAGCAACATTTTCCAGAAACTGAATCTGCACAGCACCGCCGAACTGATCCTGTATGCCGTGCGCAAGGGGGTAATTACTTAGATGACCTCAACTGCGCCACAGTGCGCGCAATATGTGACTATATCGAGTGGCCCGGAGCGGTCCAGGCTCTCCAGTGTGGCGTTTGGAGTGGCCCTGGGTGCTCTGAGCGTGGCCCTGCAAAAGGTATTGGCGCCGCTTCTGGGTCCCGATTCGTATCAGTTGCTGCTTAGTGCCGTGGCAGTGAGCGCCATGTATGCCGGCGTCCGCGCGGGAGCAGCGGCGCTTTTGCTTACCGGCCTGGCTAAGTTGTTTCTGTTTCTGCCGGAGGAAAGCTCTCTGCACTTCTCCGATATCAGGCTCTTACTCAGACTTGCCTTGTTCCTATGCTTGGGGCTGCTCATTTGCTGGTTGGGCCAGAAGCTGCACGACTCGCAGCGCAGAGTGCGGTTCTTGAGCGGCCTGCTGCCGATTTGCGCCTGGTGCAAAAGAGTCCGCGACGAGCAGAACCAGTGGCAGCAGTTGGAGACTTACATCCACGATCATTCGGAGGCCGATTTCACGCACGGCATGTGTCCCGACTGCGCGCGCGAGTTGGTGAATTGAAGGCGCACTGTGCGTTTTCGTACACGTTGTGGTTGCGGTACAAAACTTGGAACGCATATTATTCATCCAAACGGAGTGAAATGACAGGTACACGTTGTGTATATTGCTCGGCGGCCTTGGTCGCCTTCTTCTTTTTATATACGGCCGTGGCGCAGTCTCCTCCGCCAAACGCCGCTCCCGCCGGTGCGCCGCCGGGTGCGCCGATGCAGCCGCAGCAGCTTGACGATCTGGTAGCGCCGATCGCTCTATATCCCGATCCCCTGGTGGCTGAGGTTCTGGCCGCTTCTACGTATCCCATGGAGGTCGCCGAAGCCGAACAATGGGTGCGGGACCATCCGAAGTGGAAGCCTTCCAAGCTGATGGACGAGGCGAAAAAACAGAATTGGGATCCCAGCGTACAGGGGCTGGTCGCTTTCCCCAATGTGCTGACCCAGTTGACGCAGAATATGAGCTGGACCACGCAACTCGGCAACGCCTTTCTCGCTCAGCAAGCGGATGTGATGCAGGCTGTGCAACGCATGCGGGCCGCGGCCCAGGCGAAGGGGAAGCTCCAGACGACTCCGCAGGAGACTGTCACCACGCAAAACCAAAACGGCCAGACGGTGATCGATATTCAGCCGGGAAACCCGGATGTCTGGTACGTGCCGAATTATAACCCCGTATACATCTGGGGGCCGCCGGCCTGGGGATATTACCCGCCGCTCATTTACCCTGGCATTGGTATAGGACTGGGATGGTTTCCAGGCATTGACATCGGCCTCTATTTCGGCGGCTGGGGCGGCTGGGGATGGGGTGGCTGGGGTTGGGATTGCGATTGGTTCGGTTGGAACGTTTATCTGAACAATTCCTTCTTCCACCGTTACGGTTTCCGCTATGGTTTCGGAGACCCCTTGGGCCGTTCCGTGTGGGCGCACGATCCGGCGCACCGGCTGGGTGTGCCGTATGCCAATCGCGACGTCGCCGGCCGATTCGGCGGCGCGGCCCGGAGCAACGCCGGCCGCCAGACAAGCGGGCGTGAGGCGCTGCGTGCCGCGCCCGAGCAACGCATGGGAAACCCGGGTTTTGAGCAGCGTGGCTGGACGGGAACGCACAGCGTCTTCGGCGGCTATCATAACGGCGGGGCGACGCGGATGCAAAGCGATCGCGGGTTCTCCAGTATGGGAGGCGGACACTTTGGCGGATTCGGCGGTGGCGGCGGATTCCACGGCGGCGGAGGGAGGCGATAGCGATGACTGGCAGGATCTTTACCATTTGTGCGGCGCTGACGTTGGCGTGCGCCGCGGCGGCGAACGCACAGGAGCGCTTCGATTCTCCCGAGGCGGCGGTCGAAGCGGTCATCAAAGCAGCGGATGCGCACGACTCCGCGCGGCTCTCAGCCATTTTCGGTCCACAAGCGAAGGAGATTCTCACTTCAGGCACTGCCGCCCAGGACAGCGCCGAACAGGCCGAGTTCGCGCGTCTGGCGCGCGCGAAACACCGGCTCGAAATCTCCCGCATGAATCCGAATCGCGCGATCCTGGCGGTGGGCGACGAGGACTGGCCGTTTCCGGTTCCGCTGGTCCGCACCAACGGCAAATGGAGCTTCGACGCCTCCGAAACCCCGGTCGAAATGCGGGCGCGGCACATCGGCACCCACGAACTCGATGCGATCGAGATATGCCACGGTTACGTGGAAGCGCAGCAGAAGTACGCGGCCGAGGACCGCGGCAAGGACGGCATGCTGGAGTACGCGCCGCATCTGATCAGTGCGCCGGGCAGGCAAGACGGGTTGTATTGGGAAGGCGCGGGCGAACCGCTGGTTCCCGCGGCCTTCGCGCAAGCCGCCTGGGAGGGCGCGCAGAAGGGGCACGCCAAGCCATACCACGGATATTACTTCCGGGTTCTCGATGGACAAGGCCCCCACGCGCCGGGGGGAGCGCACAATTACGTCGTCAAGAACAAGCTGATTGGCGGGTTCGGCCTGGTGGCATGGCCGTCCGAGTACGGGGGGACCGGGATTCATACCTTCATCGTGAACCAGGATGGCGTGGTGTATGAAAAGGATATTGCCCCGGTTCCCGGCAAGCCGGGGCCGCCGGTAACCCGATTCGATCCCGACGATTCCTGGAAACGGGTGGATTAGAGCCGGCTGGCGCCGGCGCGCACCGGTTCGCCTCGTAATACTACAAGAAGCCGTATGCGCCTACCGCGCTTGCGGTATGGGCGGGCGGCAGGGATTGTCTTATCCTGGGGTCAGGCTGGCCACGAGACGCGTTGCACCAGCCAGCCTCCAGGTTCGATGGCATGCATTGGGATGGAATTGGGAGCCTGTTAACCGGCTTGAAGCACGCGCTGTGGCCGCGACCGCGGCAGAGTTCGCTGCAACTTGTGGTGCTCGCCCATGGTACCCATACTATAACCACACTCATGATCGCCGCATTCCAGGAAGATTGGGACATCCGGTTCGCACGATCGCCGCGCAAGGCGTTGGCGCTCCTGCGGAAGGCTCCTACTGCTCTGGTCTGCGATTGGGATTCACACGCAGACGTTTGGCGGGCATTGTGCAGCGCTTGCGTCCAGCGCGGTATTTCCTTTCACATGTTGGCCACCATGCCGTCGGACGATCTCTTCCTGTCGGTAGCCGGCGCAGGTGCTGCGGGGGTTTTGTGGAAGCCTTTCGGCGCGGAACAGATTATTGCCGCTATGGACTCCGCGCGGAGCCTGGCGGGCGCGGCCGCGATCGATGCAGACGCCGCGGATCGTGCCGCCGGGATCCAATTTCGTTCGCGCCGTTAACGACGCGCAATAGCGCTACGGCAAAGTCTCCCGCGCCACCTTTTCGGCCTGTTCCGCGCGAAACCGTTTCAGCTTCTCCCGCAGCTCCGGGCGTGAATTGGCCAGAATCGCGATGGCCAGCAGTGCGGCATTGCGCGCCCCAGCCGTGCCGATCGCCAGCGTGCCCACCGGAATGCCGCCCGGCATCTGCACCGTGGAAAGCAGCGAATCCAAGCCCTTCAGCGCCGGACTTTCCATCGGCACCCCGAGCACCGGCAGGACGGTCTGCGCCGCCAGCACTCCGGCCAGATGCGCGGCGCCGCCCGCGGCCGCGACGATCACCTCAAAGCCACGGGGCTCCGCCTCGGCGGCATATTGCGCGGCCAGCAGCGGCGTACGATGGGCGGAGAGCACGCGGCACTCGTGCGCCACCCCGAATTGCGTCAGCGTCTCATCGCAATGGCGCATCGTCTCCCAATCCGACTTGCTACCCATGATCACGGCGACTAGTGGTTGCGGCATCCCTGGTTATTCTCCCTGTGCCAGGGTGTATCCCGGCTTCCCGTCGTAGTTGCGCAAGTTTTCGGTCTTCACGATCTCCATGCCCGTATCGGCGATGCGGCCCAGCAGGCTGACAATCTGCGCCTGGGTCACGCCATCGGCGGCGGCGAATCGGCAGCGGTAATTGTCGGTGCAAAAGATGTCCGGCTGTGCGTTGGGCCAGATCTTCACGCCGCGGTTCGACATCATCGTCAGGTTCAGATGGCCGCCGGCCGTTTGTTGCAGCGCCGCCGCCAGCTTGTCGTTGTCGAGCGACGGCCAGTTTACGTAGACGTCCACGCCCACCAGATCGACTTTCGGTTCGGGACGGCTGGCAGCCTGGCGAGCGGTCTCCGCACGCGGCGCCGCGGCCGCATAACTGACCGGCTTCAGCGTGTTGGGTTTTTGGCCGAGACGAGCCACCACCGCTTGCGCAAACTCCCTGGTGCCCACTTTCTGCTTGCTGGACCCTTCGGTGAAGATGTCGTACGTGTGGACGCCATCCTCGATGGTGCGCAGCCACGCATTGTGTACCCGCGCCGCGGCCTCCGGTTGATTGACGTGTACCAGCATCACCACCGCGCCCAGCAGCAGGCCCGAGGGGTTCGCCAGATTCTGATTGGCGCGCCGCGGCGCAGAGCCGTGGATGGCTTCGAACATGGCGCAGTGGTCGCCGATATTGGCGGAACCCGCGATCCCCACCGACCCGGCGATCTGCGCGGCCACGTCGGAGAGAATATCGCCATAAAGATTGGGCATTACGATGACGTCGAAAGCCTCTGGGGTGTCGGCCATTTTGGCGGCGCCGATGTCCACAATCCAATGTTCGTTCGGGATGTCCGGATACCCGGCCGCGATTTCATCGAAGACCTTGTGGAAGAGACCGTCGGTCATCTTCATGATGTTGTCTTTGGTGAAGCAGGTGACTTTCTTGCGGCTGTGGCGGCGCGCATATTCGAAGGCATAGCGCACGATCTTCTCGCAGCCGGGCCGGGTGATCAGCTTCAGGCATTGCATCGCGCCGGGGCTGAGCTGGTACTCGATGCCGGCGTAGCAATCTTCTTCGTTTTCGCGCACGATCACCAGGTCCATGCCCGGATGCAGCGTGTCGATGAACGGGTGATACGAAACGCACGGCCGCACGTTGGCGTAGAGGCCCAGGGTCTTGCGGGCGGTGACGTTGAGGCTCTTGAAACCGCCGCCTTGCGGTGTGGTGATGGGCGCCTTCAGAAATACTTTGGTGCGGCGCAGGGACTCCCAGGCGCTGGGCTCAATCCCCGCGGTATTGCCGCGCAGGTAGACTTTCTCGCCAATTTCGATGGTCTCGATATCGAGGGCCGCGCCGGACGCCTCCAGGATGTGCAAGGTCGCGGCCATGATTTCGGGGCCGATGCCGTCGCCGTGCGCGACTGTGATGGGAGTTTTGCTAGACATAGGGAAATCTAAAGATATAGGGTTGCAGCGAATTTCGCAACCCGCGCTAGCCAGTACGGAACAGGCCTGGAGGCATGCCTGGAGGCCTGTCCTACAGCACCGGACCGATGCGCCAGGGCACGAATTCGTGGTGGCCGAGGCGCTCTGCGCAGGTCTTCTCCCCGGAAGCTACCCGCAACAACATATCGAAGATTTCGCGGCCCACGTCCTGGACGCTCTTGTCGCCATCGGCGATGGCGCCGGCGTTGATGTCCATATTGTCCTGCATGCGCCGGTAGGTGAGGCTGTTGCTCGAAATCTTGAGCACCGGCACGGAAGGGAAGCCGATGGCGCTGCCGCGTCCGGTGGTGAAGGCGATCAGGTTGCAGCCGCCCGCCGCAAGGCCGGTGAGCGAGACCGGATCGTATCCGGGCGTGTTCATGAAGACGAAGCCGGGCGTGCGCACCGCTTCGGCATAGTCCACCACGTCGGTCAGCGGCGAAGTGCCCGCTTTGGCCACCGCGCCCAGGGATTTTTCCAGGATGTTGGTCAGTCCGCCTTCTTTGTTGCCGGGCGAGGGATTGTCGTCGAAGCTACCCGCGAAGCGAGTCAAGTATTGCTTGTATCCTTCCACGAAACTTAATAGTTTTTCAGCTACTTGCCGGTTGCGCGCGCGGCGCACCAGCAGATGCTCTGCGCCGAAGATCTCGGTAGTCTCAGCCAGAACCGCGCTGGCTCCAATTTCGGCCAGCATGTCGGAGCAGACACCTAGCGCAGGGTTCGCGGTGATGCCGGAAAACGAATCCGAGCCGCCGCAGTTCAGTCCCAGCACGATACGGGAAGCCGGTACTTCCACACGCTGTTCGGCGGCGCACTGCTCCATCAGGCGCGCGATCTCGGCACGCGCCGCTGCCACCGCGCCGCGCGTGCCACCGCTGGATTGCAGGGTCATCCCCACCAGCCGGCTGGTACGGGCGGCGTTGGGACCGAGATAGTGCTCGATCTGGTTCACCTCGCAGCCCAGTCCCAGAATGACGGCGGCGGAAATGTTGGGGTGCGCCAACACTCCGGCCAGCGTGCGGCGAAGCTGCTCGGTGTCCGGGCCGATGGTGTGGCCGCACCCTTCGCCATGCGGGAACGCCACCACGCCATCCACATTGGCCGGCAGCGATTCGCCATCGAAGCTGTGCGCGATCAGTTCGGCGGTGTACGCGGCGCAGTTGCTGGCCGCCACCACCGCGATATAGTTGCGCGTACCCACCGCGCCATCCTCGCGGGGATAGCCTAGAAACGTGGGGGCAGCGCGGCGGGCGGGGATCGGCGTTTCGCCAGTGGGGAATTCGTAGTTGAAGTGCAGTTCCTCGAAAGCCAGGTTGTGCGTGTGCACGCGATCGCCGGGCAGGATATCGTCCTTGGCGCGGCCAATGACTTGGCCGTAGCGCAGCACCACCGCACCGCGCGGAATGAACGTCACCGCGATTTTGTGGCCGGCGGGAATAGGCTCGCGCGCCACCAGTGTGTGGCCGTCGACCTTCAACGCGGCCCCGGCGGACAGCGGCACGCGGGCGATGGCCACGTTGTCGACGGCATGCAAATGGATGACGGAATTCTCCGCCGTCGGCAGCTTCGCGATTTCGAGCAGGGTTTCTAGTGGCATTGCTTACCTCATCAGCAGCGTCTCGGGAGCGTCGTCGCCCAGGTGGACGTGCAGCTTCCCGCCTACAGGATGAATCAGGATTCCGCTGCCATCAGGCGGAACCGGAATATCGGCGGGGCCGTTTACCAGCAGGAAGCCGGGTGCCTCGGCGTCGTCCGACAGCTTGCCGATGTGTACATGCATGTGGCATTGCGAGCGCCGGGCATCGCTGTTGACGGCCAATCCCCATTGGTCGCCCCACAGTTCCTTGGCCTTCGCGATCGCGCCGCTCCACAGCGCGAGCCTCTGCGCCGGCGTGAGTTCGGCCAGGGCGTGCGCGTGCGCTCTGGGCAGCGCCAACCAGCGATTGGGCTTGTTGGGATTAATGTCTTTCAGGAAGAAAACCAATGCATCTTGCGCTTGCTTCTCGGCTTCGCGGCACAGGCCGCATTCACGCTTCGCCATGCTTTCGGCGCTGGCGATGTCGCAGGAACAGTTGCGCACGTCGCCGAGGGCGATGGCGGAGACGAGCAGGAGCGCCGGAAGGAATCTCACGCTCTTATTATCTTACTTGAGCGGCTCGGCTACAGCGGCCTTCGCCGCAGCCGGCAACTTATCCGCATTGGCCAGCATCAGGCTAACCTGCCAAAGTTGCGTGTCGCTGAGTGAGCCTTTGTAGCCGGGCATACCTGTCAGGCGAATGCCATTGGCCGCCTTCCAATAGGTTTCGCCGGCCGGGTCGTCGGTCACGCCGTGGCCTGTGAAAAGTTGCGGCGGATGCGGGAACATGCCCTTGGCAATGGCTGTTTCCGGCTGGCCGCTCAGGCCGTGGCAGACGGAGCATTGCTCGCGATAGATGCGCGCGCCCGCCAGCAGGTTTGGTTCGTCGGCAGGAATCGGCGCTTGCGCCGGCGCCTCCTTGGAGATCCGCGCATGCAGCGCCATTCCCGCCAGTAGCCGCTCGAATGGCATGGACGGAGCCGACGTCGCTACGGGCGCCAGGCCGAGGCCAAAGTACGCGAATGCGCCCACCAGTACCACCACCACACCGAGTACGAAGCCGAGCAACAGTTTTTTCATCAGGCGATCCCCATCTTCTTCTGCATTTGTTCCAGCGTAATTCCCTTGGTTTCCGGATAAGTGAACAGCACCACGAAGAATTGCAGCGCCATCATGGCGGCGAAGAACGCGAAGGGGGCGGCCTTGGACATGGCCGCCACCGAGGGAAAGATGCCGGATATGGCGGCATTCATGACCCAATGCGTGAAGCTGCCCAGGCTCTGGCCCTTGGCCCGCACACGGTTGGGGAACACCTCGCTCAGATAGACCCAAATGACGGCGCCTTGGGAGAATGCAAAACAGGCGATGAACGCTACCAGCAGCCACACCAGCAGTTCCTGATGAGTGCGCATCGCAAAAATAACCGCGACACCCGCCAGCGAGATGGCCAGCCCAACCGATCCGACGAGCAGTAGCGTCTTGCGCCCGACGCGGTCGATCACGGACATGGCAATCATCGTAAAGAGCAGATTGGTAGCCCCGATGGCCACGGCCTGGCGGTCGCTGGAGACTTTGCTGAATCCCGCCTGCGCGAAGATGTCGTTCAAATAATACAGAATCGCGTTGATGCCGGAGAGCTGGTTGAACATCCCGATGGTGACTGCCAGGAAAATGGGCACGCGATACTTGCGTGTGAACAGCGGCTCGTCGCCGTGGCCGTGTTCCGCATCGATGGACGTGACGATGTCTTGCAGCTCTTCTTCGAAGTTCGGTTCGCCGGTGAGGCGGAGCACATCCCGGGCAGCCGCGACGTGGCCCTTCTTCACCAGCCAGCGCGGGCTGCGTGGGATGCCAAACAGCATCAGCATGAAGAACGCCGCCGGGACACCTGAAACTCCCAATTTCCAGCGCCATTCCGCTGCGCCAAATCCGGCGAGGCCGATGAGGTAGTTGGAGAAGTACGCCAGCAGGATGCCGAAGACTACGTTAAACTGAAACAGGCCCACCAGCCGGCCGCGCCACTTCGCCGGAGCGATCTCGGCAATGTACATGGGTCCGAGCACGGAAGAGCCGCCGATGCCCAGGCCGCCGATAAACCGGAAGAATACCAGCGAATACCAGTCCCAAGCGAAGGCGCATCCCAGGGCTGAGATCAGATACAGCACGGCCATGACGCGCAAGCTGTCGCGCCGGCCGTACCGGTCGCCGGGGATGCCGGCAAACATGGCGCCCAGAATGGTACCCCAGAGCGCGGCCGACACCGTGACGCCGAGCAAGGCATGCGAGAGGCGATAGGTCTCCGTGAGCGCGTGCGTGGTTCCGGCGATCACCGCGGTATCGAATCCGAAAAGCAGGCCGCCCAGCGCGGCCACGATGGATCCCTTGATGAGATACGCGTTCAGCGTCATGGCAAGGCACGACTCTATCACAGATTGGCTGCCGGCAACACCACTTAGTTCGCCAGCTTGATCGCCGTGAGTTTTAGCACCACCGCAATGTCCGCAGGACCGTCGACATCGATGCGGACTCCGGTCCCCTCGGCATACCGCTTGGCGCTATCGATAATCCGAATCACGCGCCGGGGAAGCTTGCTCGCCCGTGCCGCCTCGACTGCCTTGCCACCGAGGGCAAACGACGCGCGAAAACCGCCTTGGCACGGGGAGAGATACAGAATGGTTCGCTTGCCCCGCTTCAGGCGCAGCAACCATCCGGCCTTGGCCGAATAGGAGTTCCATTCACGTGTTGCTACATTGTGCTGCTCAGCCAGGTTGGCGAGCAGCCGATCCCAGAGCGTTTTGGCCGAACGGCCCAACTCCGCCGCCAGATCGTCGTCTGTAGGCGTCTCGGATTTGCCGATGAAGGCGTTTGGAAGTGTCTCGGTTGCCTGTGACATGAAGTGCCACCCGCATTCGTATACAGTGTATAGGGTAACCGGAACGTATATGAATGGCGCTGCGGAATTCTTGAAGGCGCGCGATTTCCTGCTCAATCATCGCAGCGACTACGAGGCCGCCTGCCGGGACTTCGCCTGGCCGCAACTCGACGAATTCAACTGGGCACTGGACTATTTCGATGCGATGGCGGCCGGCAACCGCAAGCCCGCCCTGTGGGTCGTTGACGAATCCGGCGCGGAATCGAAGTTCAGCTTCGCCGAGATGTCGCTGCGCTCGAATCGGGTGGCCCAATATCTACGCGAACTGGGCGTGCGGCGCGGCGACCGCATGCTGCTGATGCTTGGCAACGAAGTGGCGCTGTGGGACACTCTGCTGGCAGCATGCAAGCTCGGCGCCGTGGTGATTCCGGCCGCCACGCTGCTGGCGCCCGAAGATCTCGAAGACCGTCTGGAGCGCGGCGCGGTGCGCCATGTGATTGCAGGGGCTGCGCACACAGGGAAGTTTGCGGCCCTTTCCGGCGAATATACGCGTATCTGTGCCGGTGGCGCGGCGGCAGGATGGCACTCGCTCGCAGACGCCGATCGACAAAGCGGCGCATTCACTCCCCATGGCGTCACGCGCGCCACCGATCCGCTGCTGCTTTATTTCACCTCCGGCACGACGGCCAAGCCGAAGCTGGTGCATCACTCGCACCAGAGCTATCCGGTGGGCCACCTATCCACCATGTATTGGATCGGCCTGCAACCTGGCGACGTGCATTGGAACATCAGCTCTCCGGGGTGGGCGAAGCACGCCTGGAGCTGCTGGTTCGCTCCCTGGAACGCGGGGGCCACAGTGTTCGCTTATAACTATGCGCGCTTCAATGCGCAGGCGGTGCTCGGCACGCTGGCGAGCAAGCCCATCACCACGCTATGCGCGCCGCCTACGGTTTGGCGCATGTTGGTGCAGGAGAAGCTGGCGGACTATGCGGTGCACCTGCGAGAGGCTGTGTCGGCTGGGGAGCCGTTGAATCCCGAAGTGATCGAGCGCGTGGAGGCGGCCTGGGGCATCACGATTCGGGATGGCTTCGGACAGACCGAGACTACCGCAGTCGCCGGCAACTCGCCTGGGCAGGCAGTGAAGCCCGGCGCTATGGGGCGTCCGCTGCCCGGCTACCAGGTGGAACTCTTGGATAGCAACGGCTGGCCGGCGCTGGAAGGGGAGATCTGCCTTGGCCTTTCGCCGCCGCCCGCGGGGCTGATGCTCGGCTATGGCGGGACAGCCTTCCCGGGGCAAGATGGTCACTATCACACGGGCGACCTGGCGTCCCGGGACAACGATGGTTACATCACTTACATCGGGCGCGTGGATGATGTGTTCAAGTCGTCGGATTATCGCATCAGCCCATTCGAGCTGGAGAGTGTTCTGGTGCGGCACCCGGCGGTCGCGGAGGCGGCGGTCGTGGCATGTCCCGACCGGGTGAGACATACGGTGCCGAAGGCGTTCGTGTTGTTGGCGGCGGGGTACGCCGCAGGGCCGGATCTGGCGCGCAGCATCTTTCAGTTCGTCCGCCAGAACGTGGCGCCGTACAAGCGCATTCGCCGGCTGGAATTCGCGGAATTGCCCAAGACCATTTCGGGCAAGATCCGGCGCGTGCAATTGCGCACCAGCGGGCCGGCGGACGGCGGGCGGGAGTTCCGGGAGGAGGATTTTCCTACCTAACTCGATCCTGCCGCGCGCGTCTCATGTCCATGAAGCAATGGAAGCTGGCCCTGCGTTCGCTCACCCGCCGCAAGGGATTCTCGTTGGCCGTCGCAGGTATCCTGGCGCTCGGGATCGGCGCCAACACGGCGGTCTTTTCGGTGGTCGATACGATCCTCCTGCAGCCCCTTCCTTTCCCGGATTCAGAGCGCCTGGTCACGGTGATGGAAGCCAGCCCTTCCAAGAGCGAGCCGGAAAGCCTGATTGCGCCCGGGCGGCTCGCGGATTGGAAACTGATGAACCACACCTTCGACGGCATCGCCGCCAGCTACTACGAGAACGTCACCGACACCAGCGGCGACGAGCCGGAGCGGCTGGCGGGGCGGGTTGTTTCGCCGGGTTATTTCCGGGTCTTTGGAACTAAGCCGCTGCAGGGTCGCGCGTTCACCCCCGACGAAGATGTAGCCGGCGGACCCAATGCGGCGGTGATCGGGTATGCCCTTTGGAGCAGGCGCTACCATCAATCGCCCGGCGCCATAGGGCGGCGCCTGATCCTGCAGGGTCAGGGCTACACCATCGTAGGTGTCATGCCCAACGATTTCCTGACCGCCAACATCGATGTGTGGATTCCAGCGCAGATTGGCCCCGGCCTGATGCGGATTCGCGAAGCGCGATTTTATGCGGGTATTGGACGCATGAAGCCGGGAGTCACAATCGCCCAAGCGCACGACGATCTGGCGCGCGTCGAGCGGCAGCTTGGCGAGCAGTTTCCGCAAACGGACAAGGGCTGGTCGGCCGTGGTGCGCAACTTGAAGGAGGCGCGCGTCGGAGAGTATCGGAAGACGCTGTGGTTTGTTTTCGGTGCGGTAGCCATGCTGCTGCTGATCGCGGTCGCCAACATCGCCGGGTTGATGCTGACGCAACTCCAGCAGCGCGAGCGGGAGATGGCCATCCGCAGCTCCATCGGCGCCACGCGGAAGCAGATCCTGGGCGCGGTAATGCGGGAGATCCTGCTGATGGCGGCGTTGGGTGTGGCGCTGGGCTGCGCGGTAGCCGCCTGGCTGGTGGCGGCGGCGGGCAGGGTATTTACTACTCTGCCGGCGTCGGGCGGATTCCAATTGGGCTGGCGCGCATTGATTTTCGCGGCACTGGCGGGCTTGGGGGCGGCCATGTTATGCGGCTTGCTGCCGGCTCTGCAAGCGACCCGCGCGAATCTGTCCGCCATCCTGGCACAGGCCGGCCGCGGCGGCTCGGGCGGCCGTCACCGGTGGCAGCGCGCGCTGGTCACCGGACAGGTGGCGCTGACGGTGCTCCTGCTGGCAGGCGCGGGATTGATGCTGCGCAGCTACTACAATCTGGCCCACGTGGATTTGGGCTTCGATGCGAGCCGGACAATCACGTTCCATATGGGCGCGTCCTGGGGCGAAGACCGCACGCGCGTCGGGCAGATGCAGGAGGCGCTGCTGGATCAGCTTGAACGCACTCCCGGCGTGGAGGCCGCCGGGTTTGCCAACTTCCTGCCGGCGTCCGGAGCGACGTTGCGCTATCAGGTCGCGCTGGTGGAGACGGCTCAAACCGGAGAGACCGACAAGATCACCACCGGCGAGCGCAGCATCACCAAGGGTTACCTGAAGGCGATCGGCGCGCCCATCTTAGCTGGGACGGATTGCCCGTACCTGCGCACGCTGGCCGCGTCACCGCCCAAGGCCCTGGTGAACCGGAGGTTCGTGGAGTTGTTCGCCAAGGGGCGGAACCTGATCGGGCAGCATCTCCTATTCCTGGCGAATCTGGTGACGCCGGGCGCGCAGCCCATCGAAATCGTAGGCGTGGCCGGCGATCTCCGCGAGGATGCCCAGAACGTTTCGCCCGGGCCTTATCTCTACGCGTGTCTCTCGCCCGGCGGCTGGCCCGATCCGGAATACGTAGTACGGGCCCAGGGCAGTCCCGGCGCGCTGGAGCAGATGATTCGTCCAATCGCCCATCAGATCGATCCCACGCGCGCGATATTCGGGATGAAGACATTGCCGGAGGTGCTGAACGACTCGCTGGACGAGCCGCGCTTGAAGAGCCGCGTGGTGACGGTGTTCGCATTGGCGGCGATGTTGCTGGCGGCCATGGGTCTCTATAGCTTGGTGACGCTGGTGGTGTCCACACGCAGGCGGGAGATCGGCGTACGCATGACGCTGGGGGCCAGGCCCGGCCAGATCGTGGGGCAACTGGTGGCAGGTGTGGCTCGCCTGCTGGGGATCGGC
>Ga0187867_10000697_pt1 | contig 29620 bp, 21 predicted proteins | sample June2016WEW_13_1_FD_132976 | JGI IMG/M metagenome (GOLD analysis project Ga0187867, IMG submission 132976) | Peatland microbial communities from SPRUCE experiment site at the Marcell Experimental Forest, Minnesota, USA - June2016WEW_13_10 | ecosystem: Environmental > Terrestrial > Soil >... | reverse complement strand
GACGCCCTGCGCCGGGTCATGCGCCGAACCGTCGGGCGCATCGTGAGCGAGCGCACCCGGCGCAGGCCGATGATCGTGCCGGTCGTCCTCGAAGCCTGACAGGACACGCAACCTCGCCTGCGCGGCTTTGAGGTCCCAGTCACCGGAAGTGGCTGGTGTTAGCGTTGTGCCTATCGTGGCAGTGTCCAGACGTGTCGTCTCCAGCCAATCCGCGCCTTCCCGCAACGCTGCAACGAGGGCGAAGACCACGCCCCCGGCGCCAGGGAGGGCGAGCCGGGCGGCGGCCTCAAAGCCTGGCCTGAAGCCGCGCGCCCTGCCGGCGAGCCGCAGGAAAAAGGGCCGGTCACGCTCGTCTCGCCACAAGGCGAGCTTTCTCGGCACCCTCGGGAACGGCTTGGCGAGGGCGTTCGAGATCCTGGCGGCACCGTCGGAGGACGCCTGGGGCTGGGCGCTTGTCCTCCTCGGCGTGCTCGCCGGCCTCGGGATCTACCTCAACGTGCTCGGGCCCGCCGGCCACCTGTTGCGCACGGGGGGTGCCCGGGCCTTCGGCTGGGGAGCCGACGTAGCCCCTGCCGGCATGCTCGTCGGCGGGGTCATACTGCTGGCGGGGCGGGCGCGACGCGGCCTCGGGGGAGTCCTCGCCGCTTTCGTCCTCCTCCTCGTCGTCTCCGCCGGGCTCGGCGACCTCGTCGCCGGGTCGCCCTCGAGCGCGGCGAGCTGGCTCCGCCTCGGGGGAGCGGGTGGGATCGTCGGCGCCGCCGTCGGCCGCGGGCTCTCCGGGCTCATCGGTGTCGCCGGAGCTTCGGTCGTGCTCGGTGCCGTCGCCCTGGCGGCGATCTGCGGCCTGGCCGGCATGCCGTTGCTCGCCGTCATCGGCCTCACCGGCCGGGGCCTCGTCGCCGGCGGCCGCTTCACCGCAGGCCTGGCCCGGGACTGGGTGGCCGCCATGCGCATCCAGCCGGGCGACAGGCATGCCCCCGTCGTGGCCATCCGCGAGGCCGAGGGCGGCCGGGACGGCTTCGGGGTCTGGCCGGGCAACACCGGGGCGGTGGCGCCCGGCATCGGACACGTGTCCGTCCTTTCCGGGGCAGAGGACCTGGAACAAAGCCAGCTCGAGGGAGAAGCCCTCCCGCCCGCGGCTGGCGAAGTTCGCGTGGGATCGGCAGACGTAGCAGTCGCCGACGTGGAGCCGTCCGATGGGGACGTGCTCCGCGTCGCGGCCGTCACGGGCAAGCCGACCCAGCTCGCCTTGCCCGTCGGCCCCACGTTCGGCTCCTGGAAGCTCCCCTCCTTGAAGCTTTTGAAGCGGAGCAAGGAGCAGGACCTCGACCGCAAGGCCATAGAAGAGCGCGGCCGGGTCCTCGAGCGCTCCCTCGGGGCCCATGGGGTCGAGACGCACCTCGTCGGCTTCACCGTGGGCCCGACCGTGACCCGGTTCGAGCTCGAGCTCGGCGCAGGCGTGAAGGTGGCCCGCGTCACCACCCTCGCCAAGGACATCGCCTACGCCATGGCCTCGCCGGACGTGCGCATCCTCGCTCCCATCCCCGGGCGTTCGGCGATCGGCGTCGAGGTGCCCAACCGCGACCGCCAGCTCGTCACCCTCGGCAGCGTGCTGCAGTCGCTCGAGGCGCAGCGCTCGACCCATCCCCTCGAGGTCGCCATCGGGAGGGACATCGCCGGGCGGGCGGTGATGGTGAACCTGGCCGAGATGCCGCACCTGTTGATCGCCGGGGCCACCGGGGCCGGCAAGTCGTCGTGCATCAACTCGGTCATCACCTCGATCCTCATGAAGGCGACGCCCGACGAGGTGCGCCTCATCCTCGTCGACCCCAAGCGCGTCGAGCTCGGCCATTACAACGGCCTACCCCACCTGCTCACCCAGGTCGTGGTCAACCCGAAACGGGCCGCCAACGCCCTCTCGTGGGCGGTGACCGAGATGGAGCGCCGCTACGACCTGCTCGCCGAGTGCGGCATGCGCGACATCACGGGCTACAACGCGGCTGTGGAGCGGGGAGAGCTCGACGAGGGACGGGTCCTCGATCGGGCCCAGGCGGCCGCCTACGAGGCCTCCCTCGCCGAAAAGGAGGTTCTTGCGACCGCCGAGCTCGCCGAGGAGGACCCCGTCGGGCCCGAGCAGGCCGGAACAGGCCTGGGCGAAGGCGTCGCCGGCGAGGACGGAGAGCTCGAGGCTTTGGCGGCCATCTCGGACGACGAGGCTGACGCGGAGGCCTGGCCGGGCGAGCTCGAGCTGTCGGGTCCCGTCGTGGCGGCCGCTGCGGGCAGGCTTTCCCCGGAAGGCCACTCAGGTGCACGCCATGTGCGCCTGCCCTACATCCTCATCGTGGTGGACGAGCTGAACGACCTGATGATGGTGGCGGCCCGCGACGTCGAGGAGTCGATCTGCCGCATCGCCCAGATGGCCCGGGCGGTCGGGATCCACCTCGTCATCGCCACCCAACGCCCCTCGGTCGACGTCATCACCGGGGTCATAAAGGCGAACATCCCCTCCCGGCTCGCCTTCTCGGTCTCCTCCCTCGCCGACAGCCGGGTCATCCTCGACCAGCCCGGTGCCGAGCGCCTCGTCGGGCGGGGGGACCTGCTCTTGCTCACCGCCTCGAGCAGCGTCCCGCGCCGCATCCAGGGCCCCTGGGTCGGCGAGGACGAGGTCCGTGCCGTCGTCGCCCACTGGCGGCGCCAGAGCGGCCCCCGTTATGTCGAGGGCGTCGAGGGCGAGGACGCCTCACAAGGCCGGGGCAGGGGTGCCGAGGACGACGACGACGAGTACTTGGCGCGGGCAATGGAGTTGGTGGTCCGCTCGCAGCTAGGCTCGACTTCCATGCTCCAGCGCAAGCTCCGCGTCGGCTTCGCTCGGGCCGGCCGGCTCATGGACCTTTTAGAGCGGCGGGGCGTCGTGGGCCCGTCGGAGGGATCCAAGCCCCGTGCCGTCCTGATGACAGCCGAGGAGCTGGACGAGCTGTAGCTCAAAGGCCATAGCGGCGGCGGAAAGCGTCATGCAAAGCGAAGGGATGATTCGAGCCTCCATGACCTCGACCGTCGCGGCCCCGGTCGGTTCTGGTGTCGCCACCTGGCCGCAGGCCAGGCCCAAGTCCTCGGCGTCAAGGGCCCGCCGCCGGCGCATGTTCTGGCGCCGGCGTCTCACGGTGCTGGCCGGTCTCGCCGTCGCCGTGTCGGGCACGGGCTGGCTCATCGCCCAGCCCGGATCGCGTGCCTTAGGCGCCGCCAGTGCCAAGACCCTGCGCCAGCTCCACGTCGAGGTCCCTGCCCTCGTCCCCCTCGTCCCGGCCGAGACGAGGTTCCCCGGCACGCTCGCACCCCTGCCCATCCCGAGCGTCGGCCAGTCGGCGGTCTTCGTGCGCGGGGTCGGGCTCCTCGGCGCCTCCTCCTACGAGCCCTCGGTGCCCATCGCGAGCGTGACCAAGGTCATGACCGCCGTCATAGTGCTTCGCGACCACCCCCTGGGCGACGGCTCAGGCCCCGTCTTCACGATGACCGCAGCCGACCACGAGGCCTGGATCCAGTCCGTGGCGAACGGCGATTCCAGCCTCGAGGTCGTCGCCGGCGAACACCTGACCGAGCGCCAGCTGCTGGAGGCCCTCATGATCCCGTCGGCGTGCAACATCGCCGACTATCTCGCCCGTTGGGACGCAGGCAGCATTCCCGCCTTCGTGCGCAAGATGAACGCCATGGCCGCCGCCCTCGGCCTCAAGCACACCCATTACGCCGACGCCAGCGGGGTCGACCCGGCTTCGAGGAGCACGGCGATCGACCAGGCGATCCTCGGCGCCTACGCCATGGGCGTGCCCGGCATGATCTCGATCGAGGACCACCCCGACATGACCTTCCCGGTCGAAGGGGCCGCGCCCAACTACAACCCGGTCGTCGGTTACGACGGCGTCATCGGCCTCAAGTCCGGGTTCACCGACGCGGCGCAGATCTGCCTCGTCATCGCGGCACGGCGCAAGGTCGGCGACCGCATCGTCCTCGTCGTCGCCTCCACCCTCGCTCAGCCCACGAGCCTGCAAGGGGCCGGAGAGGTGGACCTGCAGCTCCTCGACGCCGCCACCTCCGACCTCGAGCCGAGGCAGATCCTCGCGGCGCGCCAACCCGTGGCCTCCGTCGTCGCTGGGTGGAGCCTAAAGAGGCTGAGCGCCCTCGTCGAGGCTCCGGTGACAGTCGCCGGTTGGCCGGGGCTTTCCGTGAGCACGCTCATCAAGCCCGCAGTTCCCCTCCGGCCCGGTGTCGGACGGGGCTGGGCGCCGGCCACGACCGTGGCCAAGGTCGAGGTGTCGACGGCCGGAGGCATCCAGGCGGTCGCTCCCGCCAAGCTGAGCGGTTTTCTGCCCTCGGCGCCTCCCGGGTGGTCGCCCGCCGCCGCGGCCAGCTCCACCACGGTCTTGGGCAACAGCTAGCCACCGCCGTGCGCGCCCGAGCCCCGGCCTCCTCGGCCAACCTCGGTCCAGGCTTCGACGTCGTAGCCCTGGCTCTCGCCCTCTACGTGGAGGTCGAGATCGTCCCCGCCGCGCGCTTCTCGCTCACGAGCGAGGGGGAAGGGGCGAGCATCGCCCATGACGGCCAGCACCTCGCCGCCCAGGTGGCCGAAGCCGTCTGCGGGCACGACAGGCTCGCCATCACGGTCCGCTCCGAGATCCCCGTCCGGCGCGGGCTCGGGTCCTCCGCCGCTTTGGCCGTGGCCGCCGCCGCCGCCGCCGGGGCGGCCGACCCGTTCAAGGTGGCCGCCGGCTTCGAGGGCCACCTCGAGAACGCCGCCGCCTCCACGGCGGGCGGCCTCGTGTCAGCGGCGGCGCTCGACTCCGGACCGGCGCTGCGCCGCTTTCCCCTCGACCCGGGGCTCGCCTTCGTCGTCATCGTGCCCGAGCGCGAGCTCGCCACCCAAGAGGCGCGACAAGCCCTTTCGAGCGAGGTGACGCGCAGCGACGCCGTTTTCAACCTCTCCCGTATGGGCCTGCTCCTCGCCGGTCTTTCCGATCGCGCCCTGCTCAGCGCCGAGGCCGGTGACGACCGCCTCCATCAGTCCCAGCGGGCTCGCCTTTTCCCCGAGGCACCCGAGCTGTTGGCCCGCCTCGTAAAGGCCGGGGCCCTCATGTCGTGCTGGTCCGGGGCCGGGCCGAGCCTGCTGGCGGTCTGCGACGGCACCGCCGGGGCGCGAGCGGTCCGCGAGGCGGGCGAGGTGGCCCTCGAGGCGCTCGCCGTCCCCGGGCGCGCCATCGTGCTGGCGCCGGACCTGGAGGGCCTCGTCGTAGAGAGGTGAGACCTTCGACCTTGTGGTGGAGCCGGCGCCCTTAGGTTATGTAGGAGTGCAAATGGGGGGGCTTGCCACCTCGGGCGAGGCGACGGCGAAGACGACGGCTCGGGCCGAGCGCTACAAGTGGATCGCTCTTTCCAACACGACCCTCGGCGTGCTCATGGCGACACTCGACGCCTCGATCATGCTCATAGCCATGCCGGACATCTTCCGGGGCATCCACCTCGACCCGCTGCAGCCGGGCAACAGTTTCTACCTGCTCTGGATGATCCTGAGCTTCCTCATCGTGAGCAGCGTGCTCGTGGTGAGCCTGGGACGGCTCGGCGACATGTTCGGCCGCGTGCGGATGTACAACCTCGGCTTTGCCATCTACACCCTCGCCTCCCTCGTCTTGACCGTCGACTGGCTGACCGGCCGGGCCGGCGCCCTCTACCTGGTGGGCTTTCGCGTGGTGCAGGGCATCGGCGCCGCCTTCCTCGTCGCCAATTCGGCCGCCATCTTGACCGACGCCTTCCCCGAGAACCAGCGCGGCCTCGCCCTCGGGATCAACAACGTCGCCGGGATCAGCGGGTCGTTCATCGGCCTCGTCGTGGGCGGGTTGCTGGCCCCGATCGACTGGCGGCTCATTTTCCTCGTCTCTGTGCCCATCGGGGCCTTCGGTACGGTCTGGGCCTACTTGAAGCTCGAGGACAGAGGCATCAGGCGTCACGCCCGCGTGGACTGGCTCGGCAACCTCACCTTCGGCGTCGGGCTCACCCTCGTCATGATCGGGATCACCTATGGGATCGAGCCCTACGGGCGAGACACCATGGGCTGGACGAACCCGAGCGTGCTGGCCGAGCTCGGCGCCGGCGCCGGGCTTCTCATCGCCTTTTTGTTCATAGAGACCAAGGTCAAAGACCCGATGTTCCGCCTGCCCCTGTTCAAGATCCGTGCCTTTGCCGCCGGCACTTTGTCGAGTTTCCTCTCGGCGCTCGGCCGGGGCGGGCTCATGTTCATGCTGATCATCTGGCTGCAGGGGATCTGGCTGCCCGAGCACGGCTACTCGTTCTCCAACACCCCGCTTTGGGCGGGCATATACATGCTGCCCCTCACGGCCGGCTTCCTCCTCGCCGGGCCGGCCTCGGGGATACTCTCGGACCGTTTCGGCTCGCGCCCGTTCGCCACGGGCGGGATGATCGTGGCCGCCGTGAGCTTCTTTCTCCTCGAGTCGCTCCCGGTCAACTTCTCCTACGCGGGATTCGCCGCCATCCTCCTCATGAACGGGCTCGGCATGGGTGCCTTCGCGGCGCCGAACAGGGCCGGGGTGATGAACAGCCTGCCCGCCACCGAGCGCGGTGTGGGCGGCGGCATGAACGCCACCTTCCAGAGCTCGGCCCAGGTCCTCTCCATCGGGATCTTCTTCACCCTCATGATCGTCGGGCTCTCCTCGGCGCTCTCGTCGAGTCTGCTAAAGGGGCTCAGGGCGCACGGGGTCCCGAGCGCCATCGCTGCCCATGCCGCCAGCCTGCCCCCGGTCTCGACCCTTTTCGCCGCCTTCCTCGGCTACAACCCCGTGCAGCATCTCGTCGGCTCCGCCGCCCTCGCCAAGCTGAGCGGGGCCCAGCGCTCCGCCTTGTTGGGGCACAGTTTCTTCCCGAGTCTCATCGAGGCTCCCTTCCATTCCGGCCTGCACGAGGCTTTCGCCTTTTCCATCGGGGCCTGCCTGGTGGCGGCGGTCGCCTCCTGGTCACGGGGCAAGCGCTATGTCGGCCACGACGAGGACCCTGCGAGCCTCGCCATGCCCGAGGTGACGGGCGAGCACGCCACCGTCTTGGTCGAGAGCTGAACGGGGCCCGACGCCGCCCGCAGCCGCGTCGTGGCCGGGCCTGTCGTGTGTCGCATTGTCCCGTCGCCGGCAGAGCTCACCGGCTGTCACAAGGGCGCTAGTCGGTCTCCAGCGAGGCCGCCGTCACCATCTCGAGGGCCTCTGATTGCAGCTTTGGACTTGTGGCGTCGACGCCCTGCAGTCGGGCGCTCCATTTCTCCTCGATGTGGCCGTAGCGCCAGAGCAGCATCGCCCCCGCCCAGGTGACAACGAACATGCCCACGATCACAAAGCCCGCCGTGTTGATGTTGAAGTTGTACATGAAGCCCCAAAAGCCGTGCTTTTGGCTCAGGCCGTGGATCTCCATGGGGAATATGCCGAGGGCCTCTACGCCCCCGATGAAAAAGCAGATGGCCACGGACAGCCCCGTTATCGCCAGGTTGTAGTACACCTTGCGGACGGGGTTGAAAAAGGCCCAGCCGTAGGCGAGGTTCATGAACAACCCGTCGGTCGTGTCCATGAGGGTCATACCTGCGGTGAACAGGATCGGCAGGCAGATGATGGCGTACCACGGGATGTGGCGCGAGGCGAGGAGCGCCGTGGTCGCCAAAAGCGCCACCTCGGTGGCGGTGTCGAAGCCCAGCCCGAAGACGACCCCAACCGGGTACATCTGCCACTCCTTGGTGATCGCCTTCGTCCAGCGGCCGAAGAAGCGGTAGAAAAAACCGCGGTTCTCGAGCTGACGCTCGAGCTCGGTCTCGTCGTAGGCTCCTTGTCGCATGGCGCGGAAGACCTTTACGATCCCGGCGAGGACCACGAGGTTCAACAGCCCGATCAAGAACAAGAAGGCGGCCGAGACGATCGTGCCGAAGACGCCCCCGAAGGTCTCGAGCCCCGAGTGGGCGTTGGAGACGGCGGAGAAGACCGTCCTCTCGGCGACGAGGATGCCGACTCCGATGGCCACGACGATGGTGGAGTGCCCGAGGGAGAAGAAGTAGCCGAAGGCCAGCGGGCGCGGCTTGTCGGTGTCGTAACGGTCGTTCATCACCTTGCGCGTCGTGTTGTCGATCGCCGAGATGTGATCGGCGTCGAAGGCGTGCCTGAGCCCGAGGGTGTAGGCGAGGATGCTCACGCCGATCCCGAGGCCCCTGTAGTGCGAGGGCACGACGAACACGAAGAACACGAAGAAGCCCACCGCGTGCAGGCCGAGGATAGAGCCGTACATCGCCGTCACCCGGAACCGCTCCACTGGGCTGAGGGCGGAAAAAGAAGCCCGGAGCTGATGCTTCATAGTCAGGGCGGCGTCGGGCCCACGGGTGGACAATGGCGGCACCGACAGCTCCTCCCCCTCGACACCCCTGACCAGGTAAGCCTAGGCCCAACTGAGAACTGGTTGCAATAGGAAGCTGGACGCTAAAGGTCTGACACGGCCATCCAGTTGTGAGGCCCGCCGCCCTGTCGTTGACGGCGAGCTCGACGACGCCTTGGACCTGCCCTGACGCCAGCGGGCGGGTGCCGAACACGACCAAACCGTCAGTGGCAGAGCGCGCCGGCGTCGTGGCCGATGGGTACTGCAGGCCAGCAATAGCGGTGACCGCCATATCGCGTGGCTGCAATCGCTCCTGTCAGGAGGCTTGGGTGGAGGAGTCTTTCGGCCGCCGGGCTTAATCAGTCTTTTACTCGATCGGCCCAGGGCCTTATGCCACCTCCATCGGTGAGAGCGCCGATAGAGGTCGTGACGACGGCGTTCCTGCCCCGCCGTTTGGCGGTCAAAAGCCGCTCGTCCGCCGTCGTGAGTGCCATCTGCCAGTCCTTGGCCGGACCGTAGGCCACCCCGAGGCTCACAGTTACATGGAGCCCGGGCGCGACATTGCTCCAGTCGAGCTCGGAGACCGCCATCCGTATCCGCTCGGCGAATCCGTATGCACCCGCGGAGTCGGCGCCGGCAAATGCCACCACGAACTCGTCGCCGCCGTATCGAATGGCTAGCTGGCCCTTTCGTGTTTTGCTCGAGAACAGCTCGCCGATTCGTTTTAGCACTGCGTCGCCAATGTCGTGACCGAACGTATCGTTGACTTCCTTGAAAGAGTCGACGTCGGCGATTATGCAGGCAACTTCGCTTTGTTGCGCAGCCTCTTCGCGGACAAAGCGTTCAAGCAGTCGCCGGTTGCCGATGCCGGTGAGGGCGTCCTGTTCCGCCGATCGCGTGGCCTCGGCCGCCTGGGTTTGCAGATTCCTGCGGTCGCGCTCGAGCTCCACGTGTGCCCAGACCTGCTCGACGAGCTGGCTTGTCTGGGCCTGGTGTATCGCCGACATGTGCCTATTGACCTCTCGCGTGTCCGCCAGGGCGCCCTTGAGGTCGCCAGTAGCCTCCTCACAAGCGGCCAGTTCCTGGAGCGTCAGCATCAAGTCGTGCGCGTCGTCGCTCGTCTCGACGATGCGGATATCGCGCCGGGCTGCGGCGAGAGCTTCCTCGGTTCGTCCCGCCAGACGCAGACATCGGGCCTCGACCCAGGCGAGCTCGGCGTACTGTGCCACAGCTGTGACGGCCTTCACCTCGGCAGGGAGCTCGTCCAGCACTTGGAGCGCATCTTCCACCCGGCCCAACTCGCACAGGACCTCCGCTAAGAGCCGGTAGTTGCCCAGCCGAGGATTGACCACGGCTGCCTGTTCGCGGAGCAGTCTTTGTGCCGCCGCCTCGGCGCGTTCGAGCCGGTAAGTGTCGGTGCCCACTTGTTGAGAGGCAAGCAGCAGTGAGTCGGCGATGTTGTACAGCTCGCGGCAGATCCTTTCGCTGTCACCTAGGCGTTCTGCGGCCGCGAGCGAGCACTCGAACTGTTCTACGGCTCGGTCGTAATCGAGGTAGTAGTAACAGAAGATTCCCAGTCGGTTCGTGATCTCCATCCGAAGGCGGTCGTCTGTCACCGAATCGAGGCCCAGGATGCTCTTTGTGGCCAGTTCCGAGGCGAGCGCGACCTTGCCCAAAAGGGAGGCATGAGCCGCGCCGAGGCTCGCCGCATCGACGGCCAACTCGGTTTCGCCGGCCATCTCGAACAGAGTCATCGCTTCAGCTGCGTCCTCACAGGTCTCGAGGCCGCGCGCCTGGAAGGATCGGACCCGCGCCCGGCAGATGAGAAGCCGAGCTCGGTCTGCTGGATCGGTCAGGGCCTCGAGCGCCCTCGTGATCTCTGGCATGCATGCTTCGCAGGCCTCTGGGGTCGAGGCCACACGAGTTCTCGCGAGCAGCGCGTCGAGGTCGACGTCCTTGTCCACTCTGTTTTTTATCGACCGTCGCGGAACCAATCCTGAGGGCGTCAAGGCAAGGAACGGGGAGAAGGAGAATATGACAGGCGGTGGGCAATGTCCCCAAAGTTCCGCCCGGGGAAGTCAGCCTTAAATCCAGAACCACTGGCGTTATCGCGCCGAACGATCAGTCTTCTTCTGCTCACGGACGACGACGGCGCCTATTCGCTTGATTTCGCCATGCATCGCAACGGGATAAAAGCTCTCGAGGAACGCCGCTGATGAGCCTTTGACCTCAACGTTGAGCACCGGTTGGCCCGTTTCGAGCACGCGACGGTAATGCGGCTCGATCTGTGACCAAAGTGTCGGTAGAACATCGTCGATGCGCTGGCCGATGTGCTCGGCGGCCGGCAAGCTGTTGAACCCGGCCAAGGAGGCATTGACAGCTAAGTAGCGGAGGTCATGGTCCACGAGGCTCAATCCGACTTTTGGGTTGACCAATAGCGATTCGAGGAATACCAGGGCTTCCTCGGCCTCACCACGGGCGAGGCGAATCTCCGCCTCATTGCGCTCTTGGTCATGGATGTCAACGGCGGCACCGATCCACTTCTGGATCCTTCCGTGGTCATCGAGGAGGGGACGGGTGCTTATGGCGAACCACCGGTACTGTCCGTCGAAGCGTCTCACGCGGAACTCTGTCCTGATGGGAGCCTCGGTTCGAGCAACAAGCTCTCGAATCAGGCGAACCCGCTCAAGATCGCTCGGATGGACAAACCGGATCCATCCCCATTCGAGCAACCTTCGCGCCGGCAACCCGGCGTAGTCGGTGGCACAGGTATTGACGTACTCGATCATCCGTTCGGCGGTCGCCATCCACACGGCGTGGGGGATGAACTCCGCGGCCAACGAGAAACCGTCGACCGAAATCCCCGACTTTCGCATGGAAGCACCTCGAGGCACTCGAACATCCAAAGACCAGAGTATCCAGTTGAGTTCTGCGAAGCTTTCGACCAGGCCTCTTGGGTTACTCGGTGCGTTCCCAGGCAGTGCTCGTATGCGGTCGCGCCCGCCGCTCTCGGCGCCGGCGGGCGTCGAGACAAGCGAGTCTCGTTGCGGACAATCACCTGGCATGAGGTGCCACCGCGGCCGACGTTGCCCGGCTCGAGATAGTCGGCGGCCGGGGGATACAGCGGGCTGTGTGATCGTACGAGGCGAGGCCTGAGACTGGGCCTCAGCCGCCAGAGGGCACTCCGGCGGCGATCTCGTCCAGGCCCTGGGCGAGGGTGTTCCAAGACAGCGTGGCGCACTTGATGCGCACGGGGAACTTGACCACGCCCTGCAGGGCGGCGAGCTCGCCGAGATCGTCCGGCTTCACCGTCGCGGCCTCCTCGTCCTCGCCGTCGGTCTCGTCCCCGCCCAGGGAATGCTCGTGGATGGACATCATGGCCTTGAAGGACCTGATCAGCGTGCGCGCCTCTTCGACGGGCTTGCCCTTCACGCTCGCCGACATCATCGAGGCGGAGGACTGGCTGATCGAGCAACCCTGCCCGGCTATCCGCAGGTCTTTGACGATCCCGTCGTCGACTTCTAAGTAGACGACGATCTCGTCGCCACAAAGCGGGTTGAAACCCTCCACTCGGTGGGCGGGCGGGACGGGGAGCTCGCCCCGGTTACGGGGCGAGCGGTAGTGGTCGAGGATGATCTCGCGGTAAAGGTCTTCGAGGCCGGCCATGGCGGGTTCGTGGCTCCTATGTCAGTCGGCGTGTCAGCCGAAGAATGCTGCTGCGACGTCGAGCGCGTCCGAGAGGGCGACGACGTCGTCCTCACCGTTGTAAAGGTAGAACGAAGCTCGTGCGGTCGCCGTGACCCCGAGGCGCCGCATGAGGGGCTTCGCGCAGTGGTGCCCCGCCCGCACGCAGACTCCCTCGGCGTCGAGGACCTGGGCGAGGTCATGGGCGTGGATGTCGCGGAAACCTAGAGAGAGCACGCCTCCGCGCCAAACCGGGTCGGCGGGGGGCCCGAAAATCTTGAGCTCATCGCCGTGGCGCTCGTTCAGCAGCTCGATGGCACGCGAGGTGAGCTCGGCCTCGTGGGCGGCGATCCTGTCCATGCCCACAGCCTCGGGGAATCCGATCGCCGCGTGCAACCCGACGGCCTCGGCGATCGGCGGCGTGCCGGCTTCGAACTTCCAGGGCAGGTCGTTCGGGGTGAAGCCGTCCAGGCGGACGTCACGGATCATCTCACCGCCGCCCAAGAACGGCGGCATCGCCTCGAGCAGCTCTTCACGTCCCCAGAGCACCCCGATGCCGGTCGGGCCGAGCATCTTGTGGCCCGTGAAGGCGAGCAGGTCGACCCCCATCGAGACGACGTCGACGGGGCGGTGCGGGACGAGCTGGGAGCCGTCCGCGACCACGAGGGCGCCGGCGGCGTGCGCCGCGGCGACGATGGGGCCGAGGTCGTTGATGGTGCCGAGCACGTTCGACATGCACGAGACCCCGACGAGGCCGACGCCGTCCATGAGGGCGTCGAGCCCGGACAGGTCCAGGCGGTAGTCCTCCCCGACGGGGATGTACCTGAGCTCGACCCCGCGCTCGGCGGCGAGCATGAGCCAGGGCACCAAGTTGGCGTGGTGCTCGAGCTCTGTGAGCAAGATGGCCTTGCCCTCGGGGAGAAGGTGGCGTCCGTAGGAGTGGGCGACGAGGTTGAGGGCCTCGGTGGCGTTCTTCGCGAACACGACCTCGGTGCCCGGGTGGGGAGCGCCGATGAACCGGCCCACGGCGTGTCGGGCGGCCTCGAACTGGCGGGTGGCCTCCTCGGCTATGGCATAGACCCCCCGGTGCACGTTGGCATGGGTGGTCTCGTAGTAGTGGTCCATCGCCTCGAGCACGGCGCGTGGGCGCTGGGAGGAGGCGGCCGAGTCGAGGTAGACGAGGCGCTTTCCGTGCGACTCCTGCTCGAGCAAGGGGAACTGCTTGCGGAGCTCATCTAGGTCCAGCGCGCCCGTCTCGACGGTAGACGTCATGATCTCAGCGCCTCGTAACCCTCGCGATCGAGGCGCTCGGCGAGCTCGGGCCCGCCGCTTTCGACGATGCGGCCTTCCAACATGACGTGCACGCGGTCGGGCCGCAGCTCCTCGAGGATCCTGCGGTAGTGGGTCACGAGCAAGATGCCGAGCTCGGGACGGACACGGCACACCTCCTCGATGCCCCGCGAGACGATGCGCAAGGCATCGACGTCGAGGCCCGAGTCGGTCTCGTCCAAGATGGCGATGTCGGGCTCCAACATGGCCATCTGCAGGATCTCGTTGCGTTTCTTCTCGCCGCCCGAGAAGCCCTCGTTCAGATAGCGGCTGGCGAAGGAGGGGTCCATGCCGAGGCGCTGCATCCACTCCATGAGCGAGACGCGGACCTCGAGCACCGAGACCTCGCTCCCGCGGCGCGCCGAGACGGCCTGGCGGAGGAACTGCGACACCGGCACGCCCGGGATCTCCTCGGGGTACTGGAAGGCGAGGAAGACACCGGCCCTGGCCCGGGCATCGGCCGGCCAGCTCGTGATCTCCTCGCCCCTAAACACGATCCGCCCCGAGGTGACCTTGTAGGAAGGGTTGCCGGCGAGGGTGTTGGCGAGGGTGGACTTCCCCGAGCCGTTGGGTCCCATGAGGGCGTGCAGCTCGCCCCGTCCGACGACGAGGTCGACCCCGCGCAGGATCTCGTGGCCGTCGACCTCGACGTGCAGGTCACTGACGGCGAGGACGGCGCCGGGGTCTGGGCCGTCGCCAGTTTCGGCCCCGTCCGGGGCAGGCTGAGCCCCTGTTGGGCGTCGGGCTTCGGCGGTCGCGGTCGCATCCGGCACGCCCTCCATGTTAGACGCGTCCGTGGATTACCACTACGTCCGTAGGGGAAAATAGGCGGTCTCGAGCGGCCGAAGGGGCGGTCCTAACGTCCCCCGGAGCCTTTCCGGCGGAAGCTCCTACCAGCCCCGGGCCACCCACTCTTCGAGATGTGGCTGCTCGGCGCCGATGGATGTGTCCAAGCCGTGGCCGGGCATGACGATCGTCTCTGGCGCGAGGTGGGAAAAAAGGCGGTGCTCGATCGAGTCGATGATGGTGGGGAAGTCGCCGAGGTCGGTGGCCGTGTTGCCCGGGCCTCCGGGAAAGAGCGTGTCGCCGGAGAGCAGGACCGGTGAGCCTTCGATGAGAAAGCACATCGACCCGGGCGTATGGCCGGGGGTGTGGATGGTGCGCAGACGCAGCCTGCCGACCTCGAGCACCTCGTCGTCTTCTAAGAGCAGGTCGTAAGAGGCGAGCATGGCGGCGTCCTCGGCACGGACGGCGACCTCGTAGCCGGCCTCGCGCAGCTGGGGCACGGCCTGGATGTGGTCCCAGTGACCATGGGTCTCGACGACCTTGCGAACCCCGAGCTCCTGGCACAGCTTGAGCAGCTGTTCGTGCTCGTTGGCGGCATCGACGAGCAGCGCCTCACCGCTTTGGCGACAGCGCACGACAAAGACGTTGTTGTCGAGGGGTCCGACGACCACTTTGTGGATCTCGACCTGCTCGTCCTCATAGTGCATGGCCCGGCCTCCTATGTCGCGTTCGGGGCGGCTTGAGGCCGCGGCGAGCAGGGGATAGATCTCGAGACAGAGTAAAGTCCGCGCGTGGGCGCAGGCGCGCAGGACGGCCGGCCGAGCGGGCCGCGGGCCTCCGACGAGGACCGGGAGCGGTTCGCGAGCGAGCTGCACGAGCACTTTGCCGAGGGCCGGCTCAGCCTCGAGGAGCTGCAGCGTCGCATCGAGCTCGTCTACTCGGCCCAGACCCTCATCGACCTCTACGAGCTGACGAGTGACCTGCCTCACCCCGGGCCGAAGCTCTCGCGCCGGCTCGAGCCTGCCCGTCGGGCGCCCCGCAAGCGCAGCTGGTGGCCGTTCGGCTAGAGGGGTGCACCCACGGGCCGGCGAGTGCCGATACATTAGGGGCCACCAGAGAAAGGAGGTGGTCCAATTCATGAGTAGTCAACCTTGCGGGACCCTGGAGGTGGCTGGCCGCTAGGCGGCACGCTGGACCACCTGGTGGAATCCATCCAGACACCCTCGGTGTCCTCCGGTCGGGAGTTGGTCCCGCTCGATGCAGTCCGGAAGCCGAGCCTTTTTCAGCAAACAACGATGGTTGTGGGTTAGCTCCCATGGCCGCCTCGAGGGGCGCTCAGGCGCCCCTCGAGCGCGTCTTGGCGACAGTTTGCCTCCTGGGTCGGTCTTCCCCGTTCGGAGATCGTGTCCCCCCCGAAGCGAGGCCGCTGTGTGAACATGGAGCAAAGTGATCTCGATCAAGCGAGCGGCGGTCCTCGCCCTGCTCGTCCTCCTCGCGACCGGTTCAGGTGCTGTTGTGGCCGTACGCCTCACCGGCTCTTCGCCGGTGGCTTTCACCGCCTCGTCCTTGAGCGCTTATGAATGGGTCGACACCTCCTGGTCTAAGGGAGCCTCCGCCTACGAGCCCGAGCTCGTGGTCTTGAAAGAGCTGGGCGTCACCGACCTGTTCGTGGACATCACGCGGGCTGTCACCTACGAGCAGTCGCACAGCGCCGCTCTCGTTGCCTACCTGACGACGTTTCGCCGCCTCGTAGCCGAAGCAGCCGCCAAGGGCTTAAGGGTCCAGGCCCTCATGGGGGACCTCGAGTGGGCGACGAGCGGTCCGGCCGGCATCAACGAGGCGCTGGCGGTCATGACCGAGCTCAGGGGAATTTCTGCGGGTGAGATGGCGGCCGGGTTCCAGCTCGACGTGGAGCCTTGGGGCCTTCCCGACTGGGCCAGCCACGAGGTTGCCTACGCCCTCGACTATGACCAGATGGTGCGGCAAGTCGCGGCCTTTTGGAAGGCGGGGAACTTCCCTGGGACCCTGGGCTTCGCCGTCCCGTTCTGGTGGAACGGCATCGGCGGGTCGGTCCCCGACATCAACCCCGGGACCGGGTTGGAAGATCCTCTGACTGCGGTGCTCACAAGCCTCGCTCCCGTCCCGGGCTCTAACCTGAACGTCATGGCCTACAGCGCCCGGCCGCGTGCCCCGGGCGGCACCGAGACGATGTTCAAGAGCGACCTCGCCACGGCCAAGTCCGCCGGCTCCCGGGTGACCTTGCTGCTCGGCCAGGACCTCGCGCCCGATCCGGCGGCGGTGAGCAGCACCTTTGCCGGCTCCACGTGGCACAGCTGGACAACCAATGTCGCCACTCTCAGGTCCGCCTTCGCCTCAGAGCCCGACTTCGGCGGGATCGCCGTCGAGGACACTCAGGCGCTGGTTCTCCTCCACAAGGGCTAGGACCGTCGTTTGGGGTCGGAGATGCTGGACAGGCTCTGCCACGTAGGGTGATTGGTAGAGCACTGAGCGTTAGATTACGGGGAATATAGCCCATTCCACGTTTATCAGATCGCTCTCTTGGGAACTGTTCGTCGTCGCGTTGCCAAATGTTCACCCGGAAGTCATACATGCATATGCGGTGGCTTTCCCGCTTGACATTCAGGTTTCAACCATGGCACCATAGACCGCGTACGCCACTTGCGATGAGTTGGAGTAGGTAGGAAACTCGTCATTATTTAGAGATAAATGTGACTTCGAGATCCTCGAGCTAAGAGTGATTCGGCAGGTCGTGGCTACTGTGAGGTAGCCGTTGCCGGGCGCGGTGCGGCCGTGCCTCGAGAGACTCCTGAGCAAGACCGAGGATTGGCCCGAAGATCGGGTGGATCCGTTTCGCAAGGATATTTCAGGGAAATCTCAGACCACTTCGAGCACTGCGCGGCGGACTTTGCGTCCCGAAGGTGCAGCTTCAGGGGGAAGGATGGACAACGACCACGATTCGTCGGCAACGTCGTCTCTTGCTGAGACCTGGCCAAGCTCTCGTCTTTCGGGTTCGAAACTCCGCCCTGACTCGGCGGTAATGAACAGGGACAATGGGGAGAAAGAGGGGCAAGCAGAAGAGCCCGTCGCTCGCGGCGAGGTTGTGCTATCTGGGGGGACGCAGTCCTTGCATTTTGACGCGGCGAAGCTGCTGAGAAGGCAACCAGTAATCGCCTATGGCGAAGAGGCGCGACGGCTCATCTTCAACAAACGCGTCTTGGTGACCGGTGCGGGCGGATCGATAGGAAGCGAGCTCATCCGCCAGCTCGATGTTCTGCAGCCCGAGAAGCTGTTCCTGCTCGATCACGACGAATCGCTCATGCACTCCCTGCAGCTCGAGGTTTTCGGCGACGGGCAGCTCGACCACGAGAGAACGATCCTGGCCGATATACGCGACCAGCGACGGCTCTCGAACCTGTTCTGCGAGGTTCGCCCCGATCTCATATTTCACGCGGCCGCCCACAAGCACCTTGCCATTCTCGAGCGTTATCCCTCCGAAGCGGTGCGCACCAACGTGGCCGGTACTGAGAACGTCATCCGGGCCTCGCAGAACTGCGGAGCGGAGAGACTGACCTTCGTCTCGACCGACAAAGCGGCCGACCCGACCTCAGTTCTCGGGGCCACAAAGCGGATCGCCGAGGTGCTCGTCCATCAAGGCGCCACCCGCGGGCTGCGCACGGCTTCGGTGCGGTTCGGGAACGTGCTCGGCAGCAGGGGCTCATTCCTTCACACCTTGGCCTATCAGCTGCGGGCGGGCATCCCGGTCACGGTGACCCATCCTTTGGCGGAGCGGTTCTTCATGTCGATCCCCGAGGCGGCCGCCCTCGTCATCGAGGCCTCGGTGCAGGCCAGCCGGGGCGAGACCTACGTCCTCGACATGGGCACCCCGGTGCGCATCTTGGAGCTAATGGACAGGTTCCTCGAGAGCAACGACCTTCCGGCGCCCGAGGTTCGCTACACCGGGCTCGTACCCGGGGAGAAGTTGAGCGAGCGATTGTTCGACACGAGCGAGGTGCGGCTCAAGACCAAGCATCCTCGTATTTGGCAGGTACCTGCGGTCGATGAGCGGTGGTCCTCGCTCGAGCGGCTTGAGCAGCTCTACTTCGAAGCCGCGCTCGCCAACGAGGAGGCCGTGCGCAGGGAGCTTTGGGCCTGTGCCGAGGCGCCCGGCAGCGAGACGTGCCTGGACCCACAAGAGCGCACAGCATGAGTGGAGCCGCCGCGGCCGAGCTCTTGTTGAGCTTGTTGCTGGTGCCTTTGATCCCGGCTCTGGTGGACATCATCCCGAGCATTAGGGCGAGGCGAGGCCATGTCTTCCCGATCCCGCAAGACCATCGCAGCCTCGAGGACTTCACCGTGCTCGTGCCCATCTACGGCAACGTCAAATACCTCGAGAACGTGGACTATCTGCGACCGTACGGGTCCCGGGTGACCTTAGTTACCACATGCTCTGAGACGGCGGAGTTCAACGAGGCCCTCGATGCCATCGCGGGCGAGAACGCCTTCTCGGTGTTCCGCACCGTTGTCGCCCGCCACGCGGCCGCGGGCAAGCGCCAGACGGCGGGCACGATCAGGGACCAGATCATCCGTGACGCCACGGAGTTCGTGAGCACGGGCTACGTCGTCTGCATCGACGCCGACACGGTGACCGACCGACCGCTCGGCGAGCTCGTCGGGGCGCTCGAGGCGAACAACTTGGACCTGGCTTCGGTGAAGCTCGTGCCGTCCAACACGAACCGGCTTCTCGGCCGGCTCCAGGCGCACGAGTACCACATGGTCATGCGCCTGCGCCGTGTGTTGCCCTTCGTGTGCTCGGGCGCCTGCCAGGTGGCCCGCAGCGAGGCGCTGCGCGAGGTGATGCGTCGTCACAGCCTTTTCTTCCAGGGCAACGACGTCGAGCTCGGCCTTCTCGGCGACGCCCTCGGCTACCGGGTCGGCTTTTTGACCTTCGTCGTGCCCACGACCGTGCCCGACCGGCTGCGCCCGTGGCTGCGCCAGCGCATCGCCTGGGCGGGCGGGGAGTTCCGCCTTTTCATCGTCAATCCCCAGCTCGTTATCCGGCACCCCTTCTACGCCTTTTACGGCGGGGTCGTTGTCATCCTCCTCGTGCCGCTGCGTTGGATCAACATGGAGAAGCCGGGCCTCGGCCTCGCCTCGATGTTCGTCCTGTACTGGTTGGTGGTGCTGGCCGTGAATTGGCGCCAGCGTGACTGGAGCCTTCTCGTCTACCCCTTCTACGGCCTGTTCATCAGCCTGGTGCTCGTGCCCATCGGGCTTCTCTCCTATTTCCAGATGGCCATCCCCGAGCGCAACTGGGGCCGGATCCGCCGGGGCCACCTGCACCGGCGCCGCCCACGTCCGAGAAGCCGACAGGAGGTGGGAGGTGCAACGCCTAAAGAAACTCAAAGGCCTGGTTGGGCTCCTGCTTTTGACTAGCTTGATAATGGCCTGGGACGGAGACGCCAGGGCCGTGATCAACAAGCTGCCTTTTTTCGGCGGGGGCCCGCGGGCTCTTTACACCTTCCCCGCCTTCATCTCGCCGGACCGGGCGCCGGGTCAGGTCAATCTGTTGAGCGACCCGAGCTTCGAGAACGCCAAGTTCAAGATATGCACCTTCAAGTGCAAGGCGAACTCGGGCTGGAGCCTCGAGCACTTCAGCCTCGGCGAGCCCACCGCCTACCGGACGCGGACCGGGGCGGTGACGGGGTCGTTTGCCGAGGCACTCGTGTACCACGGCCACAAGGGCGACAACGGCATCCACAAGGACATCGAGCTCTACCAGGGTGCCCGCAGCCGCGCCACGACCGCCGGCCACAAGCTCACCTTCACCTTGTGGGTGTCGGGGAGCTGCACCAGATGCATCCCTTTCATCGGCATCGAGTCGTTCAACACGAGGTACCAGTACCTGGGCGAGTCGGACCAGTTCTTCTCCCCACCCGCGCTGGCCCAAGCCGTGCAGGTGTCGTATCTGTTGCCCATCGGAACCGTCAGGGTGGCCGCCTACATCCAGGTGCCGGAGCTCTACTCGTTCTCGAACGTGAGGCTCTATCTCGATGACGCCTCCCTCGTCGTTGAGCCCGGGAGGTTCCCGGCCCCCGAGCCCACCTATAGGTGACGGGTGGTTCCCCCATGCGGCCGGGTGCTCCGGTGCGGCGTGACTTCGGCCGACCAATCTCGCCCCCCAATCTCGCGCCGCAAGGCCCGGGACCCATCAGGGGTCCCAACCCAAGGGACCGGGCCGAGCAGGACGAAAAGAGCGCCGGGAGGTGAGAGATGCGCAGGTACGCCAAGTTGAGGGGCCTCGTCGGGCTCTTGTTGCTGACGGCCTTACTGATGGCCTGGGACGGGAACGCCAAAGCCGTGATCAACAAGCTGTCCCGGGCATTCGAGGGCGGTCCGCGGACTATCTACGTCTTCCCGCGCGGCATCTCACGCAACTTGGCCTCGGGCGAGGTCAATTTGCTCTCGGACCCGGGCTTCGAGGAGGCGAACGTCAAGATCTGCACCTTTGAGTGCAACGCCGCCTCGGGGTGGAGTCTCGAGCACTTCAGCACCGGCGCGCCCACGATCTACCGGACCCGGCACGGGGTCGTGACCGGGTCGTACGCGGAGGCGCTTTCTTATCGGGGCGAAAAGGGCGACAACGGGGTGCACAAGGACGTCGAGCTCTATCACGGGGCGGTCGGGCCGGACACGCGCCCGGGCCACGAGCTCACCTTCACCCTCTGGGTGTCGGGCACCTGCGTGCGCTGCACCCCCTTTGTAGGCATCGAGGCGTTCGACTTGAAGAACCACTACCTGGGCGAGTCGGACCAGTTCTTCTCCCCTCCGAAGAGGCCGAAGGCCGTGCGCGTGTCGTACATGTTGCCGGTAGGGACCGTCGTGGTGGCCGCCTATATCCAGGTACCCGAGCTCTACTCGTTCTCAAGGGTCCACCTGATCGTCGACGACGCCATGCTCGTCGCCTCGCTGAAGACCTACCCGGCACCGAAGCCCACCTACAAGTAGCGAGCACGAGGCGAGACTGACCCGCCTTGGCACCGAGCCGTCAAAAGGTGCGGAGCGATCGGAGGACAGAAGCGGTGACGACGCGGGACAGGTACTCGCTGTAGTCGATGGTGAGGTGCTCGATGTCGGTGAAGGCCACGAAGTGCCCGATCACCGGCTCGCACACGTCATCGGCGCAGAACCACTGGTAGGTGGGCACGAGCCGCGCTTTGACGGCGGTCGCCACCTCGGCGTCGCGGGCGAGGTAGGCGCCGTAGTAGCCGGCGCCGTAGGTGTAACGCGAGGAACACTGCTGCGGGAAGTGGTGCGCGGCGAGGCAGGAGGGAACAGGCTCTGCAACCCGGGGCTCGTGCCCATCAAGATGCGGCGCGCTAACGGGTCAGCCTGTGTCGCCTCAGCGAAAAGCCGCGCATAACCCTTCGTCCACGCCTTGTTCGAGATCTCCCCGAGGTCCGTAGCCCCGGAGACGCCGATCACGGCGACGGGGCGCAGCGCCGCGATGGCGGGACCGAGCCGTGTGTGCCACAGGTTGCACAGCTGGTACTGCGCCGCCGTGCTCGCCGTGTAGACGAGGTCAGGGGCGGGGCAGCCCGCATAGCCGAACACGGCCAAGCGGTAGCCGCTGTGCTTGAGTCCCATGTCGAGGGCGGGGGTCCAGTTGCCCGCCGTCGAGTCCCCGACGAGGACGACCGTGCGTGTCGCGTCGAGGTCGCCGAACAGACACGGCACGGGCTGCCCGGCCAGTGCCGGGTGCAGGTAGGGGTCACAGGCACCGAAGAAGGCCGGGCCGGAGGCGGCGTAGGCGGTCTGTTCGGAGTCGAAGGTGGCGAGCGCCGGCACGGTACGGGCCGGGACGGTCCTCATGGCGCCTGCCGCGGCTACTGCTCTTAGGACCTGGGCCGACGAACCTGGCGTCACCGTCGTCGAAGGGCCGCTTGACTGCGCCGCCGATGACGTGCTCAACCCGATGCCTGTGGCCACCCAGACCGAGCCCACCATGACCGAGGCCATGGCGAAAGCGGGGGCCCTATGGTGACCGAGCAGCTTCCAGTGCCGCACCGGGTTCTCGATGTAGTAGTAGGAAGCGATGGCGACTGCGTAGCTCACGGCGAGGAGCTCGCAGCGGGCCCCGAGAGGCAAGGCGCCCCCGGCGTAGACCAGGGCCAGCATGAGGATCGGGTAGTGCCACAGAAAGAGCGAATAGGAGATGTCGCCGGTGAACTGCATCGGGCGCAGCTCCAAGATCCGCTCGGCTCCGTGGTGGCCGCCGAGCCCGCCGCACCACAAGAGCGCTCCGGAGGCAGCGACAGGCCACCAGGCAACCACGCCCGGATACGAGCCGTTGTCGCTGAGCAGGAGGGCCGCCGCCACCATGGCGACGAGGGCGCCCCAGGTGATGACGGCACGGACGGCCCCGGGCATCCAACGCGGGCGGGGCACGAGCGCCAGCAGGGCACCGAGACCGAGCTCCCAAAAGCGGGTGAAGGGCGAGTAGTAGGCGCCGACGGGGTCGACGTGGGTCTCATGGGCGCACCAGCAAGCCGAGGCGCACACGAGGAGGAGGCAGACACCTGCGAGGACCGTGCGCCGGTAGCGGGTGGCGATCACCGCCACGAGAACGACCATGAGGAGGGGGAAGAACAGGTAGAACTGCTCCTCGACCCCGAGCGACCAGAAGTTCAAGATGAGCGAGGATCCCTGGTGGGCGGCGACGTAATTCGTCCCGGTCTCGGTGAAGCGCCAGTTGGCCCCGAACAGCGACGCCCAGCGCTCGTCCACGGCGAGGGACCGCGCGGCGGGGGCGCCGAGCCAGTACCAGCTGAGGGCGAAGGTGACGAGGAGGGCGACGGTGGCGGCGGGGATGATGCGTTTCACCCGACGCGCGTAGAAGTCGGCCAGCTTGGCGCGGATCGGGGCTTCGTGCTGCTGGCGCATGAGCTGGCCTGTTATGACGAAGCCGCTCACGACGAAGAAGACGTCGACGCCGATGAACCCACCTTCGAAGCCCGGGATGTCGGCATGGGCCAAGAGCACCAACAGCACGGCCAGCGCCCTTAGGCCCTGGATGTCCGCGCGGAAGGCACCTGACCGATCGTGGCGCGAGGCGTGGCGCCGGCCGTCGGGCCGCGCCGGGGAAACGGTGGGCGGGATGGTGCGGTCGATTGCCATTGTCGGTCTCGGGTCCGTTCGGCCGCGCTAGGGCGAGGTGAGCTGCGATCGTGAGCGGTGGCGCATCGAGGTCATGCTTCGGCCATCTGGCGGTACTCGACGGGTTCGTCGCCACGGTGGGCGAAGGCCGCCGAGGAGAAGAGCGCCAACTCCAAAGGCGTGTGAGCCTCGCTGTGGTCTGAGGCCGCGGCGGGCGTCGTCATCCGCAGCACCCGGATCACGCCGCCGAAGGCCGCCGCGAAGACGAGGGCCGAGGCGACGACGGTGGCGAAGAGGCGGCCGGAGAAGTCATGGGTGAAAAGCGCCAAGGGAATGCCTATGTAGATGCAGGCGACCACGCCGGCCATCGGCAGTGTCACTGCCGACGAGACTGCTTTGCCGGAACGGGCCGAATCTCTCGGCATGGTGCTTTCGACAGCTGTCCCGTGGTGGTCATGACCGCCAATCGGGGCAAGTTGAACGGGCCGGGGTGGTACAAGAACGCCGGTGATCGCCCGCCGACGGCGGAGGTGCTGAGGCGGCCGCCGCCGTCGGTGGCTCTGCTCGGACGTCTTTAGCCGGAGCGGCCTCATCGGCCCCGGACCACCCCGGAAATGTCCGCGCAGGTGGGCCGGGGCGTGGGGCGCCCCGTGCTCAAGGCGGACTTCGTCTTGTGTTTTCATACCCTTTTCTTTCCTCGCAATCAGGCGACAGGGTGCTTTGCGGCGCCCGTCGGTTCTTGTGGAGATCACACAGCCGGGATGGCCGCTCCCGCCCGGGCTGGCCCGGACCTTGCCGGGCTGTTGGCGTCCGCTGCCGCCGTCTTCGGAGTCGGGCGCCATTCGACCTTCCGCTTGCCCCCGCACCACATGAGCAGCGCCCAGAGCCCGGCACAGCTCTCGAAGATGCCGGCGATCGGGGCGAGGCAGACGACGAGGGCAACCTGTCCGAAGCGCTGCAGCGGCTTGAGCCCGGCCTCGGCCACGTTGTACCAGCCGCCTATGAAGATCGAGCCCAACCAGAGGCCCCCGACGAGCGTCAGCCAGAGCGTGATCCACGGCGAGAGATAGAAGTGGTGGCCGCCTATGAGGCTCTCGAGAGCCAAGAGCAAGAAGAGAGGACCGAAGCCGAGCGCGAAGACGCCGACCACCGCTCCGAGGGCGAAAGTCGTGATCCGGTAGACCGTCCCTCCCACGAGGCGCAGGCGGATGTGATGGGGCAAGGTGGCGAACTCGGGGGAGCGCCGGATCATGGTGAGGCCCTGCAGGACACCGAAGATCCACCGGTAGCGCTGACGAAAGGCGCTCCGGTAGGAGATGGGGGGCTGTTCGAGCATGACGCAGCCGTGCCAGCCGAAGACGTCCGTCCCTCCCGAGAGGAAGGCGTTCATCCCGAAGACGTAGTCCTCGGCGATGAAGGGCTCGCCGTCGAGGCAGCCCATGTCCCAGCCGAGTTCGTTCTCGAACTCTTCGTCCACGACCAGGTTCGAGCCGTGGAGGTGCAAAGGGATGCCCGACTCCATGACGTGGCGGCACTCGAAGCAGCCGATCGGCCTGTTGGCCTCCATGGAGCGGCAGAGCGGGCTCGTGTTCAGGTACTCGAGGGGATAGTGGATCGGTCCTTCCAGCACCTTGTGGGACGTCTCGGAGAGCACCCGCAGCAGCTTGCGCAGCTCGGCTGGGACAAGGACGCTCTCCTCGTCGTAATGGAGGATGAAGGTCCGACCCGGCTTGCGGTTCCAGCCGGCGCGGCGGCGCTCGACAGCGAAGTGGAGCGCTCGTGCTTTGAGCTTGGTCCCGTTCGGCGTCTCGTAGGCGGCGGGGAGGACCACGGCGTCCACGGGCACGGCGTGACCGGAGAACGTGCGCTCGATCCGGGCGGCCTGTGTCTTTGACTCGGTGATGAGCTCCACTGACAAGAGCTCCCGATAAAAAGCGGGGTCCTCGGCCCCGAGGTCTTGGACGTTGCGGATGCCCCGGAGGATCACCTCGGTGCTACCGGCCGAGCCGTGGGTGGTGATCTGCACCTTGACGTGGGGCAACGACAGCGAGCGGAGCTCTTTTGTCGAGACCCTCGCCGTGCGCCGGTAGCGGTCCGAGTGGAACACGAAGCTTCGCCAGTACGAGAGCAGGCGGATGCCGACGAAGGTGATGAGGACGAGCAGGGTCGGACCGGCCGCTCCGTACGCTGACATGTAGAGGTGCATTTTTGGGTCGGGCTCCAAGAGGGGGTCGCGAGGGTGATCCGGGGTCAGAGTCCGCCACGGGCCGCATCTTGGCCCCGCCATTCCTGGGCGGCCGGCCGCGCAAACGCGGCCGTCGGGCGTGTCGTAATGGCTCTTCTGGCTGGCTTAGGGGTTAAGCGGCCTCCAGCTCGCCGTGGCCAGCTCCTTCGTCCTCGGATCGTGTTCCGAGGACGGCGAGGCAGTCGTTTCTCACGAAGCCCCGTTCAACGTTGACTGTATTTGCTGGTTGTCCTGTCGAGCCTTGGCGCAGACCTGGTCCGCGCTCTGGGTGTTGGACTGGAGATGCGGGTCCCTGTAGGCCGGGTTGGCGATGTCGTGGTCGATCTCGGCCTGCAACGAATTCATGTCACCGACGCAGGCGGCGAGCCCGTTGGAAGCGGTTCCCGTCTCGGAAGTGAGCTGGCTCAGCAGTGCCCGCTCGAGGTTCTTTGCCTGGGCTTTTCCTCCCGCGGACACCTGGGCCTGCAAGCTCGTGACTTTGGCGTTCAGATTGGCCGTCTGTGAATTGAGCGAGGCGAGAGCGGCGTGGGCCGACAGGAGGTCCTTTGACAGCTCAGCGTTACGGGTCAAAAGTCCGGCGTTGAGGGCGACTGCGTTCCGATCGTCCTGGCGCCATTGACTGGCCGACTTGTTCTGCTTCAGGGCCACGAAACCTGCTCCGAGCGTCGTAAGGAAGAACACGACGGCGAGGACGGTCACGACGATCCGAGAGGTCCGGCTGCGCCGCCGCGATCTCGTCTCTCCGAGAAGCGTCGTTTCGCTGACATGGGTTGCCGGAGGCTTCGGCGAAGCGGTAACCGCCTCTTCTAGCACCACCTGGGCCGGTGTCGCATTCGCCTCGCCGTGGTCGTCGGATGTTTCGAGGTCGCCAGCCTGCTCGTCGGCCTGCTCCTCGGCCGTATCGGAGGAGCTGAGTTTGAAAGACGTAGGAAGAACCGCGGGCTGCTCTGCTTCCTCGGAGGCGGCTTCGGTGTCCTCACCTGTCTCGTCGTGATACGCCTCGTAGCTTTGCGGTTCGTCGTCTTCGCTCGGCGTCGTGGCGTCCGAGATCGTGGGACCCCAAGTCTGTGGGCTGTAGGCGAATCGCCACACCGACGCCTCGTCCTCGGGCTGCGCAGCTGATTCAAGGTCTGTTTGACCTTGCTCGTCGTTCGTCTCGACATCACCCGTCTGAGCATAGGACTGCAGCTCCGGCGTCTCAGCTGAGCTGAGCTCCACGGAGGGGGCAGGAACCTCTTCAGCTTGCTCGGCTTCCTCGGCTACGAGCTCGGTAACTTCGACGGTCTCGTCTTCGTGAAGCACCTCGGGCGTAGCAGCTTCGTCGTTTTCGGTCGGAGCGGTGGCGTCTGTAAAGGTGGGTTCTGGAGAAGGCGGTGGCAGGTAGGCGAACGGCGACAATGTCACCACCTCCTCCTCGGCTTGCTGTGCAGCTAATCCGGGGTCGGCCTGAGCTTGTTCGTCGCTCGTCTCGACATCGCTTGGCTGGGCATCGGCCTGCAGCTCCGGCGTCTCAGCTGAACTGAGGTCAACAGAAGGGGCACGAACCTCGTCAGTTTGCTCGGCTTCCTCGGCTACGAGCTCGGTGACTTCGACGGTCTCGTCTTGATGAAGGGCCTCAGGCGTATCAGCTTCGTCGTTTTCGGTAGGCGCCGTGGTGTCAGTGAAAGCGGTTTCCGGAGGTGGCGGTGGCTGGTACGCGAACGGCGACAAAGTCACCACCTCTTCCTCGGGTTGATCGACAGCAGTGGCCAGCTCGGCCTGCTCTGGTTCGCTTGGTGTCTCGGTCTCAGTCGTCCGATCATCGGATCGCGGCTTTGGCGTTTCGGCCGAGCTCGAGTCAATGGAGGCAGGAATCTCGTCGGGCTGCGCCGCGTCCTCGGCAACGAGCTCAGTAACCTCAGTGGCCTCGTCCTGTCGCAGCGCCTCGAGCGGAGCAGTTTCCTGGTCTTCGCTCGGCGTCGCGTTATCGGTGAAGGTGGGCTCCGGAAGCGGCGATGGGTTGTACGCGAATGGCGACCCAGTCACTACTTCTTCCTCGGGCTGGTCAGAAGTGAGTGACAGGTCCGCCTGCCCCTTATCGTCGCCCGTCTCGGCCACACCTGCTTGATCGACGGGTCGCCCTTCGGGCTCATCAAGCGAGGCGAGCTCAGCGGAGGCAGGAAGCTCATGAGCTTGCTCGGCTTCCTCGACAGCGAGTTCGGCGGCTTCAGCGGTCTCGTCTTGGCGTAGTGGCACGGACGAGCTCGGTTCCTCTTCGCTCGGCGTCGTTTCCGAGAACGCCAGGACCAAAGGCGGCGATGGGTTGTACGGGTAGGGCGACTCGGTCACCGTTATCGCCTTGGGCAACTCTGTTACCGACTCGAGCGCCGTACGATCGTCGTCGCTCGGCGCCTCGGCCTGGCTGAGGTCGTCGTCCGACGGTCCCTCGGGTACCTCGAAGGAGCTGAGCTCCGCGGAACCAGGAGCCTCGTCAGGGTGCTTCGCGTCCTCGACTGCGGACTCGGTGCTTTCACCGGCCTCGTCTCGATAAGGTGCCGCGAGAGACCGAGTTTCGTCTTCGCTTGTCGTCGTGGGATCCGTGAGCGTGGAGTCGAGGGACGCAGGTAGGGCGAACACGAATGTTGACGCCGTTTCCGCGGGCTTATCGGGGTGCTGGAGAACAGAAGCGAGCGCCGCCCGTCCTAGGTCGTCGGCCGACTCGGCGCCACTTGCCTGATCGTCCGGTCGCGCTTCGAGCTCGTCGGGCGAATCGAGGTCGAAGGACGCGGGGGCTACTTCAGGCTGTTTCGCTACTTCGCCGACAGGACCGTTGCTTTCACCGTCCTGATGTTGTTCTTCGGGTGTGCCGAATTCGTCGTCTGTGCTTGGTGTCGTCGTCGTGGCAGTGAAGGTGGGTTCCGGAGGCGACGGTGGGCTGTACGCGAAAGACGAGGCGGTCACTGTCTCTTCATCGGGCTGTGGGGCAACAGACCCCGGTTCTGCCTGCCCTTGATCGTGAGGCACCTCGGTGTCGCCCATCTCATAACCAGGCCGCAGCTCGGGCGTGGCATGTGAGCCGAGGTCAGCAGTCGCGAGCAGCTCGTCGAGCAGCCTCGCTTCCTCGGCAGCAAATTCGGGACCTCTGGGTGTCCCGTTTTGATGCAGCGCGTCGAGCTTGCCAAGTTCATCAACATTGCTCATCGTCGCCCCCGGCCTCCCGAATGTTTTCCATTGACAACAGGTGCAACTTGCCCACCAGGGTGTATCGGCGCGAAGGACTCAAAGATTGAGCGCCGGTCCCCACGATCTAAGAAGCACGGACGTGCTGGTCGCCTGACTGGCCAGACTCAAAGCCAGCTGGCGTGGGATTGCGGCCCGTGTTGGCCGCCTGGCACCTTTCCGCCGATCCGATCCGAGCGGGCAACCGGGCGGCTGCACTCGCTTGGCCGCCCTTTGTGACGGGTCCCGTAATGGCGCGGCTGCAAGTGACAAGACACCCGTCGAGAGGTGGCTGAGCGGCCACGGATCGGTGACGGCCAGGCTCCCCTCTGAGCGCGAGGGTGTCCCTGTAGCCAAGCAGTCCCTCCTCGCTCTGAGGCCGTGCCTAAGCCTTGCTGTCACAGCCCGATATTGGCTGTGGCCACCAGGTGGGTTACGCCTCCAGTAGCTACCCTGGAGCGAAGGGTGACGGCGTGGAAGTCCTCGCTGACCTGGGAACAGGGCTCGACCGCTTCAAGATAAGAGCAGCGGGAAAATGAGCGCTGCCGTCAGCGGGGACGGACTGGAGTTGCGGAAGAGCTCGGATGACGCCGGTTCTTCGGGGTGAGAAGCCGAAAGCTGCTTAGCTACTTCCCCCTGAAAAAGTCAGTGGAGGATCCCCCTCATCAGGGCACCGATCGGCGATGATGGCCCCGACCCGTAGGACTAGTACGGATCGAGGCCACCATGTTGAGAACGGTAAACGCGCAGCCCACCTTGTGGGAAGCGCTCCTCCCCGAGATGTGTCTTGTGATGCCCGCTGAG
>Ga0187867_10000695_pt1 | contig 29630 bp, 25 predicted proteins | sample June2016WEW_13_1_FD_132976 | JGI IMG/M metagenome (GOLD analysis project Ga0187867, IMG submission 132976) | Peatland microbial communities from SPRUCE experiment site at the Marcell Experimental Forest, Minnesota, USA - June2016WEW_13_10 | ecosystem: Environmental > Terrestrial > Soil >... | reverse complement strand
TTGATCAGCCGCGGTATTGCTCGTCAGTGACTTTTTCCATCGAGTCGACGACCTTGCCGTCCAGCGCTTCCTGCAGCGCGATATGCGTCATCGCCGTGGTGGGGGAGGCGCCGTGCCAGTGCTTCTCACCGGGCGAGAACCAGACCACATCGCCCGGCCGGATTTCCTGTACCGGGCCGCCCTCGCGTTGTACCCGTCCGAGGCCGGCCGTCACGATAAGCGTCTGGCCCAATGGATGCGTATGCCATGCGGTGCGGGCGCCAGGCTCGAACGTGACGCTGGCACCGCGGATGCGCGCCGGATCGGGCGCCTGGAACAGCGGGTCTACGCGGACCGTCCCGGTGAAATAGTCCGGCGGTCCCTTGCCGGATGGTTGCGAACCCGCGGGAGTGATTTTCATTGTTGCGTCTCCGTATTATTGCGATTGTCAGTGCCGACGCTTCGACTGCCACGCGTCAGCGCGGTTCGAGCCGCAGCGTGGTCGGCAGGATTTCAGCGCGCACCATTTCCTGCGCGTGGCTGCTTTGGCGGTATTTCTGCAGGATCTCGCGACTGGCCCGCTCGACCGAGGCATCGTCGCTGGCGGGTATCGCCCGCACCGCCAGCCGGCGGCCGGCAAACTCCAGCGTGGCCGTCCCGCCCGCTGCGAGATCCTTGTACCAACGCCCCCGCGTGCCCAGCCACGACCGCACGAAGACGTCGTTGCCGTCGACCATCACCCAGATCACCACCGCGCTCCGGGGATGACGGTCGGTTCGGATTCTGGGTTCTTGCACTTCCTGCAATTCCCGCAGCGTCTTCGCATCGAAATTCGTCATCGGTCTGCTCTCCCATCGGGTCGGGCGGCTGACGCCCCGCACTGAAGGCCGGAAGCGGCGAGTTCCGAGGTAATTAGTTAGCACTGCGGCGCTATCCGATTAGGTGCTATGATACGCATGCACTTATGAGTTAAGATCATGAATGCCGCGCGAGAACCTCAACGATATTCTGGCTTTCGTCGCGGTCGCACGGGAGCGCAGCTTCACCAGGGCGGCGGCGCGGCTCGGTGTCTCACAGTCGGCACTCAGTCACACCATCCGCGCGCTTGAGGAACGGCTCGGCCTCCGACTATTGACCCGCACGACCCGCAGCGTCGCGCCGACCGAGGCCGGGGAACGTCTGCTGCGCGCCGCCGGCCCGCGCCTGGACGAGATCGAGGCCGAAATGACCGCGCTGAGCGAACTGCGCGACAAGCCCTCGGGCACCATTCGCATCACCGCGCACGACCACGCAGTGCGGTCCGTGCTCTGGCCTGCGCTGGAAAAGCTGTTGCCGGACTACCCGGACATCAAAGTGGAGATCGTCATCGACTACGGCCTGACCGACATCGTCGCCGAGCGTTACGACGCCGGTGTTCGTTCCGGAGAAATGGTGGCGAAGGACATGATCGCCACGCGCATCGGGCCGGACATGCGCTCCGCGGTCGTTGCCGCGGCGTCGTACTTCGCCAAACGCCCAAAGCCGAAGACGCCGCAAGACCTGACCGCGCATACCTGCATCAACCTGCGCCTGCCAACCCATGGCGGGCTCTATGCCTGGGAGTTTGAGAAAGGCGGGCGCGAAATCAGAGTGAGGGTCGAGGGGCAGCTCGTGTTCAACGGAACCGCCCCAATGCTTGAGGCGGCACTGGCCGGGTTCGGCCTGGCATATGTGCCTGAGGACACCGTTCAGACGCACCTCGCCGACGGGCGTCTCATCCGGGTGCTCGATGATTGGTGCCCGCCCTACCCCGGCTACCACCTGTACTACCCGAGCCGCCGGCAACCCACGCCGGCGTTCACGCTGCTGGTCAACGCACTGCGCTACCGGCGCTGAGGACGTCGTGTCGAGAGTGCGGTGGCCAGTGGGCAAGGGACTCGGACCGGTTCAATGCGGTGCCGTATCGCGACCCACGGACAGCCTGCAACCTGCTGAATTCGCGGTGTGCGGGTCATGTGGGCGGCATTCCCGGTTGACCGGCACGCCGGATCGTGGTCGCTCACGATTCATGGTCCGTCTCTGCCTCTGGCTGCTGATATCCCTCGGGCTGGCCATCGCGCCGTGCAACGTTGGGCACACGCAGCAAAAGCCGGCTGCTCAGGCCACCGCACCCGCTGCTGGTTCACCGGCCGCCACGCCGTTCGGCGCGCTGTCGCCTGAGCAGGCCCGCACAGCCCTCGACACGCTGAACGACCCGAAGAAGCGGGCCGCCTTCGCTGCGACGCTGGAGGCCCTCGTCAAAGCCCAACCCGACCCGCCTCTTGCTGCACCCGCGCCCGCGCCCGCTGCGGCGCCTACCAGCCCGCCCGCAAATGCCGCTGTACCTTCGCCGCCTGAGAGCATCCCGATCCAGTTCGAGCCGGACAGTCTGGGCGCCCAGGTGTTGCTGTCGGCGTCGGCATTCTTTCGCCGGGTAGCGGACGATTTGCCGCATGTCCTGGAGACGATGCAAAGCCTCCCGCTGCTTTGGGGCTGGCTCGTGGTCATGGCGACCAACCCTCTGGGGCAGAGATTGTTGGTCGACGCAGGTTGGCGCCTGGCGGTCGCGCTGGTCTTGGCACTCGGTGTCGAGCAGGCGTTGCGAATTGTGTTGCGCCGCCCCATGGCGCGGGTACTGCGGTTGGGTGAGCCGCCGCCGACGTCCGCCGGCGACGAGCAGGAGGATCCCGTAGACCGCGCCGAACGGGGCGCCACCGAGCCGCCGCCACAACTCGAACTCTACGATGACGACGACAACCGGGACACTGTCTGGCGGCGGCTCAGGCTCGGTTTGGCCCGGTTCGCGCTGCAAATGGTTCCAGTACTGAGCTTTCTGCTGATCGGCCACATGGCGGCCGGCACGCAACTGGGCGGGACGGAGGGCAGCCGTCTGGTCATCCTCGCCGTGCTGGACGCGATCGGTGCCAGCCAAACGCTGCTGGCGCTGATGACGCTGCTGTTCGCACCGGATCCGCCCGGCCTGCAACTGCTGCCGATGCGGCGGTCGGCCGGCGCGTACCTGATCCGCTGGACGCGGCGGCTGGTCCTGATCGGTGTCCCCGGCTATACGATTGGCGAGGTCGCGCTGCTGCTTGGCCTGTCGCCCTCTTCGCACGAGGCGTTGCAGAAGGCAGTGGGCCTCGTGCTGATGATCTGTCTGGCGATCATCATCGTGCAGCGGCGGCGGTCGGTACGGCGCTGGCTCAGCGCTCCGCCGGAAGAGACCGGCATCGTGCCACGGCTGCGCAACGCGGCGGCTCGCCGCTGGTACGGGGTTGCGCTGTTCTTTCTGGCTGCGATCTGGCTGGCCTGGACTTTGCGCGCTCCGGACGCGGTCGAACGCATTATCCGGTACTTCATGGCGACCGCACTTGTCGTCGCCGCCGCGGCGCTGGTGCGTTTGGCGGCGATGAGCTTGCTCAGGACGATCGAACCAGCCGGCGATGCCACGGCAACCCCGGTGCATCCGGCGCGGGTTCGGCTCGGTCTTTATCAACCCGCGCTCATGAAGCTGGCAACGCTGTTGATCAATGCGATCGCGTTTCTGGGATTGCTGCAACTCTATGGTCTGAGCGCGCTGACCTGGCTGCTGACCAGCGATGTTGGCCGTCGTGTCGCCTCGGGGGTCGGCACGCTTGCGGTGACGATCGGCCTGGCCTTTGCGGTCTGGGAGAGCGTCAACCTCGCGATCCAGCTGCATCTGGACCGGCTGCGGCGTGAGGCACAGGCTGCCCGCTCAGCCCGTCTGCGCACCCTGCTGCCGCTGATCCATACCACGCTGGCGATCACCGTTCTTGTGGTCGCCGGCCTGATGGTGCTGAGCGAAATCGGCGTCAACATTGCGCCGTTGCTGGCTGGCGCGGGGATCGTCGGCGTGGCGATCGGCTTTGGCTCGCAGAAGTTGGTGCAGGACGTCATCACCGGCGTATTTCTGCTGCTGGAAAACACCATGCAGGTCGGCGACGTGGTGAAAGTCGGCGACCAGTCCGGCCTGGTGGAAAGCCTGTCGGTGCGGACGATCCGGTTGCGCACCGAGGACGGCTCGGTCGTCGTGATCCCGTTCAGTGCGGTGACGACGGTGATCAACATGACGCGCGATTACAGCCGGGCGGTCATCGCGGTGAACGTTGCGGCGGACGAGGACGTCGACCGGGTGATCGATACGATGCGCGCGATCGTGCGGCAGATGCGCGAGGAAGACACATGGAGCAAGATCATGCTCGACGAACTGGAAGTGTTCGGACTCGATCGGATCACCGACACGGCGCTGCAAATCAGGTGCCGAATCATGTGCACGCCGTTCGGCCGCTGGCCGGTGGGCCGCGAGTTCAATCGCCGGTTGAAAGCGCGGTTCGAGATGGTCGGGATCGCGACCCAGTTCTCCGCCTTACGGCTGTTGCCGCCCGAGCCTGAGCCTGAGCCAGAGCGGGCAGTGACCCGGCCCGCTGAGGAGGTCATCGCCGGGCAGTGAAGGGGACGGGAGGCCAGTCGGCGGTTCAGTCATGGCGCCACCACCGGATGGTCGATCGTCTCGATACAGTCTGTTGCCATGCGTGATATTTGGGAACGGGACGGCAGCGTATCATTGACATATATCCATGACTTTCAATCGTGTTCGACATTTTCAGGGGAGTTCAGCTAACGGCTCCATGGAGACTCAAAGCATGACAGACGCCGATTAAGCCGAGAAGCTACGTGAGATCGACCGACCGCTGAACGATTCACGCGCCGTTGCAACCGCGGCTGATTTGGCGACTACCTGGCGAGATAGCTCAGCACGAGAAGGCGATCTTCTCAGGTACGTTAGTCGAGGGCGTAATCGCAGCATCTCCGCCCCGCACCGACGGCCCTGTTGACATCCCTGCCATCCGCCCATACGCCCCCGCCCTTCCCTTCAGGACACTGACAAAAATGTCCCGCCGCAAACCTCGCGGCCGCCCGCTCGACGGTTGGCTGATCATCGACAAGCCGCCCGGCCTCACCAGCACGGACGTGGTCAACCGCGTCCGCCGAGCCTTCGACGCCCAGAAAGCCGGCCATGGCGGCACGCTCGACCCGCTCGCGACCGGCGTCCTCCCCATCGCGTTCGGAGCGGCGACCAAGACCGTCCCCTACGTCATGGACGGCACGAAGCTGTATCGTTTCACGCTCCGCTTCGGCGAATCCCGAGACACCGACGACGCCGACGGCCAGGTCACCGCGACCACCGACGCCCGCCCCTCCGACGACCAGATCCGCGAGCAACTACCCCAATTCCGTGGCGCCATCATGCAGATCCCGCCGGTGTTCTCCGCCATCAAGGTCGCCGGCGAGCGCGCCTACGACATGGCCCGCGACGGCCGAGCCCCCGTGCTCGAACCCCGCCCCGCCCGCGTCGACAGTTTTGAACTGACCGCCCGCCCCGACCCGGACCACGCCGTCTTCGAGGTCGCCTCCGGCAAAGGCGTCTACATGCGCAGCCTTGCCCGCGACCTCGCCCAGGCCTGCGGTTCACTGGGCTTTATCGAAAGCCTGCGTCGGCTGCGCGTTGGCCCGTTCACCGAAGCCCAGGCAATAGCGCTGGACAAACTCCGGCAACCGGAGGATACGCTGCCGGCTTCCCCGGACCTCCTGCTTCCGGTCGCGACCGCGCTGGCCGACATCCCGGCGCTGGCCCTGACCGAATCGGAGGCCGCCGGCCTCGAACACGGCCAGGCCATCAGCCTCGTCGCGTTGATGGGCCGGATTCCGCGTTCGGCTGATCCCGCAGGGGGTCTCGCCCGGGCGATGGCGGGGGACCGCGTGGTCGGGCTGTGCCGTCTCGAGGATGGGCTGCTGCGGCCAGAGCGGATTCTCTGACCTCTCACGACAGGAGTACCCCTGATGTCGATTACAGCCGAGCGCCGCACGGCGCTCATTGGCGAATACAAGACTGCCACCACCGACACCGGCAGCCCCGAGGTCCAGGTCGCCATCCTGACCGAACGGATCAACAACCTCACCGAACATCTGAAGACCCACGCGAAGGACTTTCACTCGCGGCGTGGGCTGTTGATGATGGTGGGTCGGCGCCGCCGGCTGCTGGACTACGTCAAGCGGAAGAACCAGCAGCGATATGAAACCCTGATCGGACGGCTGAGCCTGCGGCGGTAGTTCCATCCAATCGTCATGCTCGGGCTCGACCCGAGCATCGGTCGCCCCCCGCGTCGCACCCGGACTCATTTTTCCGCTTCACGCAGATGCTCGGGCTTCCGCTTCACGCAGGTGCCCGGGTCGAGCCGGAGCATGACGAGCGGGGCATGGCCGCGTAGGGACATACTCGCAACAACCGGCGCGGGTGCGCCCCGGCGACTTTTTGACCGAACAAAAGATGACGAAACCCCCGTTCATCCCATATAGGACGGGTAGACGACCCTGTGTTCCATCCTGGCGCACGGGCAACGCCGCGGACCGCGGCGGACCGACAGACTGCTGATCCGGTGCAAGCCCAGAGATGGCGCGGGAACCGCGACGGCGTTTCCGGTTACATGGCTCCGGCCGTGCCCCCTGGTTCTTCCAATGGGCGGTGCGGCCAACCTCCATGCGACCCGAGACGCCGCCTCCCGACCAGACCCAGGGAGCCCGGCCAGCGCTCTTGCCGTCCGCCGATGCCGCGCATCGCAAGGACTCTGAATGTTCAATTATTTCCGCAAGGAACTCGACTGGGGCGGTCGCAAGCTCGTCCTGGAGACCGGCAAGATCGCCCGCCAGGCTGATGGAGCCGTCCTGATCTCCTACGGCGAAACCATCGTGCTGTGCACCGCCGTCGGCGTGAAGACCGCCAAACCGGGCCAGGACTTCTTCCCGCTGACCGTGAACTACCAGGAAAAAGCGTTCGCCGCCGGCAAAATCCCCGGCGGTTTTTTCAAACGTGAAGGCCGGCCGTCCGAGGCCGAGGTGCTGAAAAGCCGCCTCATCGACCGCCCGATCCGGCCGCTGTTCCCCGAGGGCTTCAGAAATGAGGTCCAGATCGTCGCCACCGTGCTGTCGCACGATATGGAAAACGACCCGGACATCATCGCGATGATCGGCTGCTCGGCCGCGCTGACGTTGTCGGGCATCCCGTTTTTTGGCCCGGTTGCCGCGGCTTCGGTCGGTTATCAGGACGGCGCTTACATCCTCAACCCGACGTTGACCCAGGCCAAGACCAGCCAGTTGCAACTGGTTGTCGCCGGCACCGCCGAGGGCGTGCTGATGGTCGAATCGGAAGCCCAGGAGTTGCCGGAAGACGTGATGCTCGGCGCGGTGACGTTCGGGCATACCGCGTTCCAACCGGTGATCAACGCCATCATTGAACTCGCCGAGCGCGCCGCCAAGGAGCCCTGGGCTCTGCCGGAGCCCTCGGAGGAAGCCGCGGCGCTGAAAGCCCGGATTGACGCGCTGGCCCGCGCCGGCGTCACCGAGGCCTACAAAATCATGGACAAGGGTGCCCGCCACGACGCGGTCGACGCCGCCAAGGCCGCGGCGATGGATGCGGTCAAGGCGGAGGGTCTGGACACCGAAAAGGCCAAAGCCGCCTTCAAGGACCTGGAAGCCGACGTGGTTCGAGGCGCCATCCTGGCCACCGGCCAACGCATCGATGGGCGCGATACCAAAACCGTCCGGCCGATCATCGCCGAGGTCGGGGTCCTGCCCCGTGCGCACGGGTCGTCGTTGTTCACCCGCGGCGAAACCCAGGCGCTCTGCGTCGCCACTCTGGGCACCGGCCAGGACGAGCAGATCGTCGATGCGCTGGAGGGCGAGTACCGCTCCAACTTCATGCTGCACTACAATTTCCCGCCGTATTCGGTCGGTGAAGCGGGCCGGATGGGATCGCCGGGGCGCCGGGAGATCGGCCACGGCAAGCTGGCCTGGCGCGCTTTGCGTCCGATGCTGCCGGAGAAGGACAAGTTCCCCTACACGATGCGGGTGGTCTCCGAGATCACCGAGTCGAACGGGTCGTCCTCGATGGCGACGGTGTGCGGCGGGTCGTTGGCGCTGATGGATGCCGGCGTGCCGTTGAAGCGGCCGGTGGCGGGCATCGCCATGGGGCTGATCAAAGAAGATCACGGCTTCGCTGTGCTGTCCGACATTCTGGGCGACGAGGACCACCTCGGCGACATGGATTTCAAGGTGGCGGGGACCGAGGCCGGGATCACCTCGTTGCAGATGGATATCAAGATCACCTCCATCACGCCGGAGATCATGCAGATCGCTCTGGCGCAGGCTCGCGAGGGCCGCCTGCACATTCTGGGCGAGATGGCGAAGGCACTGACCGGAGCGCGCGGCGACGTGGCGGCGACCGCCCCGCGGATCAGCATCATCTCGGTGCCGAAGGATAAGATCCGGGAAGTGATCGGCACCGGCGGCAAGGTGATCCGGGAAATCGTCGAGCAGACCAAGTGCAAGATCGACATCGACGACGATGGGACGATCAAGATTGCCGCAGTCGATGCCTCGCAGGCGCAAGCGGCGATCGATTGGATCCGCGGCCTGACCGCCGAGCCGGAGATGGGCACGATCTACAACGGCAAGGTGGTGAAGACGGCGGACTTCGGAGCGTTCGTGAACTTCATGGGGTCGCGCGATGGGCTGGTGCACATCAGCGAGCTGAAGCCGGAACGGGTGGCCAAAACGACCGACGTGGTCAATGTCGGCGACGCGGTGAAGGTCAAGGTCATCGGCTTCGACGAGCGCGGCAAGATCAAGCTGTCGATGCGGGTGGTGGACCAGTCGACCGGGGCAGATATCACCGCCCAGGTTGGCGAGAGGCCGGCGCGGGGGGATCGACCGGATCGCGGGGATAGGCCGGATCGCGGGGACCGCGGGCGTGATCGCGGCGATCGGCCGCGGCGGGAGCAGCCGGCGTTTAGTGAGGGGACGGATCAGCCGGTGGTTGGCGACGACTGAGACCACCGCGCCAGTGAGGCCATGGCCGGGTTCATCCCGGCCGCGGGTTCCACCACGGGCCAGACGATGGGACGCCATTCAGCGTTTGGCCGTCTCACGCGGTTCCGAAAGCGTGGCTTCGCGATGATACGCCGCATTCGGGAGTGGCGCGGCCGGGTAGACCCAGGGTCGGCTCCGATCATCAGCCAGAACTTTCGAGAAATGCAGAAATTTCCGTAGGGCACGTCATCCACGGCCATAAAGGACGTTATGGATCACTATTATTCGGGGGAGGGGCATCTCGCGAAATGAGGGCGGCAATCAACGTCCGGTCGCGGAGATCGCGCACCGTCACGTTGATTGCGGTGCCTCCTCAGGCACGTCTTGTATTGCGTCAGGACGGTCGCCTCGGTTGGCGTCTAATGCGATGCCGACTGCGAATCGTGTCGAGGCAGATTTGACGACAAGCCGCCGCCGACATCGAAATGGTGCAATGTGCCGGCCCCCGAATTACCGGGCACGAAATCCCACGGTCCAGAACGGCCCTCCGGCAAAAAAGATCCAGGTAAGGTAACTCCCAGATCGGCCAAAATCTCGTCGGCCAGCGCGCGTAAGTCGAGACCTCCGCTGCCGTCGGATGAGGCCAGAGTGCCCAGTTCACCCACGCTCCTGCCAGCAGTATCTCCACAGTAAAAACTGGGTGAGCTATCGCTGACCGGGGATGCCGTTGTCAGACTAACGATGCCGTATCCATCATTGGACGTGACATAGTTGACACCGGGGCTAATCGTCCCTTGGTAGCGACTGGTCGCCGTATTGAACAAGGTCTCGTTGATGTCCAGCGAACTTGCGAGATCGCTGAGAAGGGGCCCGAACACCTGTGGGTTCAGATCGAATGTCTGGACAAAGTTCACCCCGTCCTGCCCGTTGCTTTGAACTCCGAATGATCCGCTTACGAAGTTGCCCGTCGCCAGTGTGATGTCGTTCAGGGTATTCTCAGGGTTGGAAAAACCGACGAGGCCCGTTTCTGTCGTCGTATCCCAGACGGCAGCCGGCGTGCCGTCGTTGTTCGTGGGATCCAGCACCAGGGAAATCGTCCCTGGGCCGTAGACCGACCCCCCCGATGGGGTCGCCTGGACCGTAACGGTTCCCTCGATATAGAGCCCGAAGCTGGTGCCCAGGCCGGGAACCGGGATGGCCACGCCGTTTTCACTGAAGCCATTGATCTGCAGGATGAACGTATCGGTCCCGACGCTGGAGCCGGGGGCACTCGGTGCGTTCAAAAGGAAGTCGGTCGTTGACGCCGTGAAAGTTGGTGCTTGTGCCATGATCGCACTCTTTTCGTTGTGGTGGAGCGGTCTGCACTTGCGTCGTGGCCAGGGGATTTGGTGCGGACGCTGCCACACGTTACACGGCCAGGTAGGTGGCAGCGAGAAAAGCGCGGCAAATTCATCCAAATTGTTGCAAATTTGGTTGATGTCGAAGCGTTATCGAAAGGTACATCTCGATGTCTGTCGCCGACCGGAGGAAAGAGATATGGTCAATCCACCCGCCAGAGGCCGACCCTGCATGTGCTGATGCGGAACTCAATTGACGCGCAAAACCAGTCCCCAATTGCTGGCCGGCTGCCCCCTACTCTGATTACTTCTGGGGCATTCCAGCGAGGCGCAGTCCTTCCAGAAGATTTGGGCTGGCGGCCCAGCAAGGAGTCTCCGTGAACGCTGCCATGCTGCGCCACGTACGCGCGGAGGCGAGGAAAGTTTTCAGGTCCGCGCTTGCGTCCTCATCCTGGCCGTTCTGGCTCTCGGCGGCGATCAACGCGAGCCAAGGCACTTCCGCGTCACGGCCGCTATCTAGCGAGAAAATCCCGATTGCCACCCGCGCCGGCGCGATTGCCTCGCGGAACCGGCCATTCGCTACCAATGCCATGGCGAGGTTCGTGTCGTCCACCTGCGCAGGCTCAACTCCCAGGGCGAAGCGCTTCGCAATCTCGAATTCTGCCAGGGCCTCTTTGTAGTCCCCCGGCGGGAATAAGACCCTGCCGAGGTCTTTGTGCAAATGGCCCCAGGCCGGCCGAAGCTCGATCGCCCTACGTAACAGCGCGGCGGCCGCGCGCAGATCGCCTTGTGCCCGCAGCACGGCCGTTTTGCCATGCAGAGCCGCGAAACTGTGGGGTTCCAGCAGCAGCGCCCGATCAATCTCCTTCGCTGCGCGGGCCAGGTCGGCGTCGGGGTCGGAAGAATAGCCGCCCTGTACGAGGAGTGCACGCACGCGCGCAGCCATACTGAGCGCAGAGACATGGTCAGGATCGAGTTCCAACGCTCGCTCCGCATAAGCGAGCCTCTCCTGGTACCGCTCCCTTGATAACTGCGACCAGTCGCGCTGACCGGCAGCCATTAGGAGATCACGCGTATCCAGGCAGTCCGGACGCTCGCGCATGGCGCGCGCAACCTCTGCGTCTCTTGTGGCGTGATTGACGTTCGAGACGATGCTCTGGACGACCAAGGCCCAGGAGTCCGGATGATCCGCGAGATCATACTGTCGTGACCATACCGGCCGTCCATCTTCAGTTTGATACAGGGTCGCCGACACGATCAACCGATCATCCTGCCGGCGAGCGTCGCCCGTGAGCACGAAGTGCATGTTCGGGTCTTGCCCGGTCGCACTTGGATTGAACGGCTTTCCTAGGTACGTCGCGGCGATCCTTGCGGGAACGAATGGAGCACGAGGGTACTGGGCGATGCTCAGGGTTGTCACGTCGCGGGCTATACCGGCGGCTATGCCGTCCTGAGCGAGGTCGCCGCTGCTGTTCTCGAACGGCATCACAAGGACAGATTGACGCCAGTCCCCGGGAGGGCCTGCGGCGGCGGGCGCGTCGGTCGGCTCGGGCTGCGTTCGTAAAACAGTGGAGGCAAACCCGGCGCCTCCGGCGAGGACTGTCGAGGACGTATCGCGGTGCCAGGGTGTGCCCGTTTCCGCGATGAAACAGGGAGCCGATGGATCGGCGTCTGGCGCCGCAGCGTAGATCTCCCGCAGCGGGACCTTGAACAGGGACACGGGCGCGACAAAGCGATAACCGCGGCCAATCACGGTCTGAATGCAGCTTGCGTCCGATCCTTTAGGGTCCAGGATGCGGCGAAGTGCCGAGATCTGGACGGTGAGATTGGCGTCCTCGACCACCGTGGTTGGCCAGACTGCTGACCTGATCTCTTCCTTCGAAACGAGATCGCCCCGTCGCTCAATCAGGACGCCGAGGATTTCCAACGCACGGCAACCGATGGTGACGGGAACAGTATCGCCGTCTCCGGTGCTCCGGAACAGTCCGCCGCCGCGTCGATCGAGGCAGAATTGGCCGAACAGGAACATTGCGGACGGGCTGGGCGCGTCCATATTTTGGTGCCGCCAAAACGTTGAGGAGATAATCGAGGGTGCACAGACAGTGTAGCGCCAGTTTCCCGCTTCGTCACTGATCTCGTCGCGACCGCAGCGAAAAGGACATTCTTGCGCCTCGGTGGAAGGTCGCGACGTTCGGGTGGTCGGCCGACCCTGCGGGGAATGGGTGCAAGCCGTGAAAGCCTACACGGACGGCCTCGTCGCCGCCGGTGTGGTATCAAATGAATGAATTGGTACGGTGGCCGGGCTCTGGCGGTGCATCAGGTATTTTTCTAAATTAATTCAATGGGCTACCCCATCTTGTCCATGATAACCACGCGATATCATGCACAAGACTTTGTCACCGAGGGGAGCGGCGGAACAGCCGCGCCTAAAACACGCGCCTGTTCTGTTGATGCAAACAGTTCTCACTGCCGATGTGCGGCAGCAAAATCGCAATAGCCCTCCCGACCAGGCGCGACAAATTTTCTGGAACGGCCCATTGCAATCGAGCGTGTTCAGATATATCTAATATCCCGTTATGTCGAAACCCACTCGGAGAACCAATGTTCCGTAAACACAAACATACTGACGGCCGCCGCAGCGCGCGCGACCTCCGCGAGGCAACCAGCCAGGACAGCCACCACCGCGGACGCGGCCATGGTCATCGCGGCGGCGAACGTTTCGGTCTTGGCCGTTTCTTCGCTCATGGCGACCTTCGCCTGGTCATCCTCCATCTAATCGCTGAGAAGCCGCGGCACGGTTACGAGATCATCAAAGCGATCGAGGAGCATGTCGGTGGCGCTTACAGCCCAAGCCCAGGCGTTATCTACCCGACGCTGACCATGCTCGAGGAACTCGGCCATGTGACGGTCAGCACCGGCGACGGTGCGAAGAAGTTACATGCGATTACCACAGAAGGCCGGGCTTACCTCGAAGCTCACCGCCCTTCCGTTGATGCCCTGCTCGCCCGCATGGAGGAGGCCAGTCGCGTGCATGGCGGAGGTCCCGCACCACAGATCGTGCGCGCGATGGAGAACATGAAGCTCGCGCTGCGGCTGCGCCTGTCGCGCGGTCCACTCAGCGAAGAGCAAATCAACGCTGTGGCTGCTGCAATTGACGCCGCAGCCACCAGCGTGGAACGGACCTGATGTTTCGTGAACCTGACAAGGAGGACCTCAATGACTGAAATCAAAGGCTATCACGCCCACGTCTATTACGATACCGATACAAGGAAGCTCGCCGAAGATCTGCGGGCCACGATCATCAACAAATTCGCTGTACGGCCTGGGGGGTTCAGCGACGCACCGGTAGGTCCACATCCGATCTCTCAGTTCAATGTCATATTCCAGACGGAAGAGTTCCCAAATATCGTGCCTTGGCTGATGTTGAACCATGAAGGCCTTGACGTTCTCATCCATCCTTTGACCGAAAGCTCCTACGACGATCATAGCAAGAATGCGCTGTGGATCGGCACACCTGTGCCGATGCGGCTCGACATTCTGCGGCCGTCTTATCGCCCCGAGCTGTTGCCAACCACCTCCGACCACGTGGCCTGACGGGCGCGTACTGGGCCATCCCGAGGGCGCGGCGTTGCGTCGCCGCGCCCAGAACGGCCACTTTGCATCGGGCTTGCATGTGTCGTGAGAAGGGACAGGTTGTGCCCATATTTCCGGAGCATCGCGAAGATTTGCTGTCCGTTTCTACCGGTATTTTTGCCCGCAGGGTTACCTGGACCTGTACCCTGACCGTCGAAAACCTCAGGAGGCGCAAATGACAACAACGGATTTCTCCATCGCCGAACACGACTGGCAATCCGAGCCCTATGTGGACGAATGGATCAATCGGGATATTCAACGGGACGGGGAGCGGCGTCCGCGCCTGAAACACATGCTTTCCTTCGCTCAGTTGACGAAGGACGCCAGCATCGAGGTGCTTGATGTTGGCGGAGGCTACGGTGTCGTGTCCGAAGAAGTGCTGCACGCATTCCCGATGGCTCGCGTAACGTTGCAGGATTACTCGCAACCGATGCTCGACCGTGCGCGAGCGCGGCTTGCCAGGTATCAGGATCGAATCCGTTATGTTGTTGCTGATCTCTGTAATCCGAGCTGGGTTGACGGTGTCGCGGGCCCGTTCGACCTTATCGTTTCGGCCATTGCTATCCATAACCTGGCTAATCTCGATCGGATCGCTGCCTGTTATGGCGGGATAGTTCGTCTTCTCAAGCCGGGTTGCCTGTTTCTCAACTACGATTTGTACAATATCGTCGGCGGAATTCCCCGCCACCTGGCGATGCTGCAAGAAGTTGGGTTTGCGCGCACCGATTGTGTCTGGGAGGAAGGAGCGGTGGCAATTGTTGCCGCACACTCGAAGGTGTGAGCGACCCGCTCCAGCGCGTAGAAACTGAAACCGGACCCCTCCCCCGTTCCCCGTTCCCGCGCTAACCTCCTCCCAACAACGAAGGGAGGCCCACCACCATGTCCCGCCAATACAACCTCATCTCCGCCGACGGCCACCTCGAAGTCCCGCCCGAGCGCTGGACCCACCGCATTTCGGAAAAGTACCGCGACCGTGCCCCGCACACCATCCATCTCCCCGACGGCGGCGACGCGCTGATGATCGAAGGCCAGCCCCTCCTCGAAGCCAACTTCCTGGACCTCCGAGCCGGCCACGCCTCCGGCACCTGGCAGCCGTTCGGCATCAAGGTCGACAACGCCGCCGGCACCGGCAGCCCCGAGCAGCGTGTGCGCGAACAAGACCAGGACGGCCTCGACGCCGAGATCCTGTTCGCCGCCATGGTCGCGGGGCCCGTGTTCTGGCGCAACATCGCCCATGACGTCGTCTACAAAGCCGTGATCCGCGCCTACAACGACTGGCTCGCCGAGGAATACTGTTCCGTCGCCCCCGACCGTCTCGTCGGCATGGGAGTCATGCCGATCACCAACGTCGAGGACGCCATCGCCGAAATGCAGCACTGCAAGAAGCTTGGCCTGAAAGGCGTGTTGCTCGGCGGCCTGCCCAACGGCAAAGGCTACCCCACCCCGGAGGACGACCGCTTCTGGGCTGCCGCGCTCGACCTCGACATGCCGGTCACCGCGCATGTCCAGCTTTACCGCACCGGTGCCCGTGCCGCTCAGCCTACTTTCAAATACCCGAAAGAAGACCCCGTCATCATGGCGCGGCTGCGCCGGCCCTTCCTGGAATGGCTGACCAACTTCGGCCTGCCGCCCGCCGTCGGCATGACTCAGCTTGTGCTCGCCGGCGTGTTCGAGCGATTCCCGAAACTGCAAATCCTGTTTGCCGAAACCCGCCTCGGCTGGGTGCCGTTCTGGCTCGAGCACATGGACCTTTGGTACGCCCGCCACCTCGGTTGGGCCGAGGAATACCTGGGCTTTAAGCCCCTGAAGCATCCGCCCGGCGACTATGTCCGCCAGAACATCCACTTCACCGTGCAGTATGAACGAGTCGCGGTCGAGCAACGCCACCACGTCGGCACCGACCACATCATGTTCGCCACCGACTTCCCACACATCGAGAATGAGTGGCCGAACTCGCGTCCGATCATCGACGAGATCTACGCCACTGTCCCTCCGGCGGAGAAGCACAAGATATGGGCTGCCAACGCCGTGAAATTCTTCCATCTCGACGCCTGACCGCCGGCGGAGTGGTCGCAAGTTCCATTTGCCGTTAACAAGACCGTCACAGTCAGCTATTGACGCCATGCGAGGCTAAATACCTCGCAGGGCGCCTGGCCCTGATTCGCTATGCCTCCAGGCAAGGATGACATTGCCAACGCAAAGGACCATATGGCTGCCATCCGAAAGCATGCCTGCCCGCGCGGAACCCTTGCGAAGGCGAGGGACGACGGAGGGCGGTACCGGATTTCGCTTACGACACCCAGCCTGGAGACGCACGGCCACATGCCAGAATTTCGTCCGACCGAGATCCCTCACGTGCCTGCGGCCCTCCGGCCCAGATCTTCAGACTGACCCGCCATGCAAGCGATCAATGCAATTCGGATGGGTGGCTTCGACGTCCTCCCGTTGGTGGAGGGAGGCAAGGGCGTCGCTGTCTCCAACGGCACCACAGCGGGTCATTGGGCCCTCGGCGGCGGCATCGGCACGATCAGCGCAGTCAATGCCGACAGCTATGATGAAGACGGCAAGCCGATCCCACAGGAGTACCACGCCCGCACCAGGCGGGAACGGCACGAGGAACTGATTGCCTACGCCATCAAGGGCGCACTGGCCCAGGCGCGGAAGGCGTTCGACATCACCGGGGGCAAGGGGCGTATCCACGCCAATATCCTGTGGGAGATGGGCGGCGCCGAGCGCGTCATTACCGAGGTGCTGGAGCAGGCCAAGGGCCTGATCAACGGCATCACCTGCGGCGCCGGCATGCCGTACCGGCTGTCCGACATCGCCGCCCGGTTCAACGTGCATTATTACCCGATCATCTCCTCGGCGCGGGCGTTCAGCGCGTTGTGGAAACGCGCCTATCACAAGACCGCGTCGCTGCTCGGCGGCGTGGTGTACGAGGACCCGTGGCTCGCCGGCGGCCACAACGGCCTGTCCAACAGTGAGAACCCGGAAAAGCCCGAGGACCCCTATCCCCGCGTCGTCACGCTGCGCAAGACGATGAACGAGTTCGGTCTGGATGAGACCCCGATCATCATGGCGGGCGGCGTGTGGTGGCTGGAGGAATGGGCCCACTGGCTCGACAACAAGGAAATCGGACCGATCGCGTTTCAGTTCGGCACCCGCCCGCTGCTGACCAAGGAAAGCCCGATCCCGGAGCCGTGGAAGCAAAAGCTACTGACCTTGCAGGAGGGCGACGTCTACCTCAACCGCTTCTCCCCCACCGGCTTCTATTCCAGCGCGGTCGACAACGCGTTCCTGCATGAGTTGAAGGGTCGCACTGAGCGGCAGGTCGCCTACACCGCCGAGCCCGTGGGTGAGCACACTGCTGAATACGGCGTCGGACCGCGCAAGCGGATCGTTTATCTTACTCCGCCCGATCTGGGCCATGTGCGCGGCTGGGAAGCCCGGGGCTTCACCGAGGCATTGCGCACGCCCGATTCGACGCTGGTCTTTGTCACGCCGGAAAAGAGCCGGGAAATCCTGGCTGATCAGACCGCGTGTATGGGCTGCCTCAGCACCTGCCGGTTTTCCAACTGGTCGCAACACGAGCCGGACTTCTCCACCAACAAGCGCGCCGATCCACGCAGCTTCTGCATCCAGAAGACGCTGCAGGCCATCGCGCATGCCGGCGACATTGCAGAGGCGCTGGAGAACAATCTGATGTTCTCCGGCCATAACGCATTCCGTTTCGCCAAAGATCCGTTTTATTCGAACGGTTTCATTCCCACGGTGCGCCAATTGGTCGAGCGCATTCTGACCGGGCGATGACCCAACCTGCCTCATCGGCCGTCCGCCACCGCATCAACCCTACCTCTGGTGTCATCGTCATTGCCCGGCTCGTCCGGGCGATCTGATGCGGTGCGGTGCTGGATCATGTTTCCCGGAAAAGCCGTGGAATGGCGCAGAATTGGCACGTAAATGAAATGAGCGTCCAAAAGTCCTTGCTGCAATGAAACTGCTGCTGATCAACCCGAACATCACCACGGCGGTGACCGACCTGATTGCGGCGGAAGCTCGGCGGTCCGCCTCCCCCGGCACCGAGACCACCGCAGTGACGGCCAGGTTCGGCACCCAATATGTCGAAACCCGCATTGAGGCAGCGATTGCCGGACACGCGGTGCTGGATGTTCTGGCCACTCACATGACCGACCACGACGCTGCGATCATTGCCGCGTTCGGCGACCCCGGTCTTACCGCCGCGCGCGAGTTCGCCGACATCCCGGTGCTCGGCATCGAAGAGTCTGCCCTGTTGACCGCCTGGACACTGGGTCGCCGCATCGCCATCGTTTGCCTGACCCCACGGCTTGGCCGCTGGTATCAGGAATGCGCCGAAGAGCACGGGCTCGCCGGCCGCCTGGTCAGTGTGCGACCGCTTGATGCGCCGATCCCCGACATCGCTCGTGCAAAAGATCAGCTTCGTGCAAGCTTGCTGGAGGAATGCCAGCGCGCGATCGAGCTGGACGCGGCTGAGGTCATTATCTTCGGCGGCGCGCCCATTGCCGGGCTGGCTCACGAGGTAGCAGCGGAGATTCCGGTGCCGGTGCTGGACGGCGTCAGTTGCGCGGTCCGATTGGCCGAGGCGATCGTGGGCCTGCAGCCGCGGCCGCCGTCGCGCGGCAGCTTCGCCCGTCCTGGGCCGAAACCGGCGCAGGGATTGGGCCCGGCGCTGACCCGACGCGTCGAGGGGGCGTAAGGCGTGTCGCACAACACCGGGACAAGGTTACGCGGTCTGCTGACCTGAGTGTCACTCGCTCAACGCAGCAACAGCGCCACCGCGCTTAACGTCGAAATCGTCAACACCGCAATCCGCGCCCGCTGCCGGTTGAGCATCCGGCCAAGAAACGGCCCGCAGGCAAAGCCGATCGCCACGCCAGGCAACAACGCGAACCCAAGCTTCATTCCGCTGAACCCGAACGTGCCGATCATGGCAAGCAACACCAGCGAAATTGCGCAGCCGACGGCAAAGAACGCACACAGTGTGGCGCGCAGTCGCTCCGGCGGCTCGTGTTGCAGAACGATGGCGATCGGCGGGCCGTGCACGCCAAACATCGTGCCGAGAATGCCCGACGCCACGCCGCCAAGCAGCAACGACGGCGTCGTGGCGCGGATATGCAAGCCCAGTACACTCAGCACCACGATGATCAGAATGATCGCACCGAACACCTTGGCGAGATTCACACCGACCAGCACCGCAAGCGTAATCGCGCCAATGACACAGCCCACGGCAAGGCCCAGAAACGCGACGCGCAGAAGACTGCGATCGATCGCCGAGCGTTCGCGCCAGACCACGGCAATGGACAACACCATGGTCGCGCACAGCATCGGGCCCGGCACCAGCGAGCGATCGACCAACAGCAACAATGGCGCGGCGAGCAACGCCATACCCATCCCGGTGCCAGCCTGGAGCGCTGCGGCTGCGGCCACGATCAAAGTCTCGATGACAAACGGCAGGACGCGCATTCCCCTTTATGGACAGTCGAAATCCCGGACAACGTATCTGAGGTAAGCAGAGTTACGCGGCAACGGCCGGCAGCATCATACCCAAACGTCGTTTTCCGCCGTCCGGGCGCCTTCCGCATCTCCGGTATTGCGCACCCCGCGCGGCTCGATGAGCAGCAATTTCACCTCACGTTCGGCGTACGGCTTGTGTTCGACGCCTTTGGGGACCACGAACATTTCTCCTGCCGATACGACAACCGACCCGTCGCGAAAGTCGATACGCAGCGTGCCGTCGATCACCATGAACGTCTCATCAGTGTCGTTGTGATCATGCCAAATGAAATCCCCCTCCAATTTCACGATCTTGAACTGGTATTCGTTCATTTCGGCAACGACCTTCGGCGCCCATTGTTCGTCAAACATTGCGAACTTGCTGGCAAGGTTTATCGCCGTGTAGGTCATGTCGCCCCTCTACCATCATCGCAGGCTGCCATCCGCCGCCCATCGGCAACCCGGTCGGACCCATCGAACTCAGGCAAACTTATACAACCGCGCCGCGGTCCGGCCGATTTGCTCCCGCACCAACGGGTCCGGCATCACCTGTTCGAAACTCTCGACCATTTGCCGGTAGGTAACCTTGCTCTCGTGCCCCACAAACGGCCAGTCGCTTGCCCACAGCAAGTGTTCCGGGCCGCCCTCGGCCAATAGCCGAGCCGCCAGCCCGGCATGATCGCAGCCCGGCGAACGGTACGGTGCCGAAAGTTTGACCCAGCCTCGACCAGACCCGATTGCCCGTAACGCCGCCTGGAAGCCCGGTGAATTCTCGCCAAGATCCGGCACCGGGTTGCCGAAATGATCGATCACGATGTTGACCTCGGTTGCCAGCAATTGCGAGGTCAGCGCGGCAATCCGTTCGCCCTCGGCATAGATGTGCACATGCCAGGCCAGATCGGCGACGCGGCGCAGCAGCCGCCGATACTCCGGCGACCCCAGATCCGGCGTACTTTTGTAATCCCGCAACGAAAACCGGATGCCCACGATCCCCGCCGCCGCCATCGACTGCAGCTCAGGCAAACTGACCGAGGGATCGACGATCGCGGTGCCACGCAGCCGCCGATGGCGGCCCAGTGCCGCCAGCGTGTAATCGTTATACGGTCCCATGAAGCTGGCCGCTGCGTGCACGCCAAACAACACACCGTGCCCATCCATTGTCCGCAGGTATTCCTCGGCCGTCACGTCGCGTGAAGGCTGGTGTGTCGCGCCCTCGATCAACGGCGTGTGACGCGGATAAATATGCGCGTGGGTGTCGATCAGTGGCCCGAGGCCACGTGCTGGTATCTCGCTCATGCCGCTATCGCTTCTCTTGGCGTCATCATCTGGCCCGATCGAGGGACCAGTAACCACACCAGTGCGTGAACTTATGCCGGCGTCAAGCCAGGTCCCGATGTTTCGACACGTCCCGGCGCCGGCAATCTCCAGGTTTCATTACTCTCATCGATTGAGCGCCTGCGGACCGCTGACGAACGAATTGCCCCGAACGTAGAACCGCAGCAGACTGTCGGTCGCGCGCGTAATGCCAATCCGTTTGCCCTGCCCGATTTCGCCGGGCGCCTGATCGTCAGATCCGAGCCACAGCGGACCAGCCTGACAAAGGTCGATCCCATCCACCCGGCGATCAATCGCTAACGCGGCGCTCAGCCGTCCCGGCCCCCGCGCCAGGTCTCGCAGGCGCTCGGTGCCGCGGTTGCGCTCCATGATCCTGATGCCAACGGTTGGCTCGATCGCCCTGATCAGGACGCCGGCGCCCACGCCGGACGTCTCGCTCGAGACGTTCAGCATGAACGAGGTGCCATAAGCGAGATAGATGTATGCGTGCCCGCGCTCGAGGAAAAGCGTCCGGTTGCGAGGGGTCATGCCGCGATACGCGTGACCAGCGGAGTCGCCGATGACATACGCCTCGGTCTCGACAATGCGGCCGCTCGCCACGCCTTCGGTCAGCGTTCGCACCACCATTTTGCCGATGAGAAATCGAGCCAACTGGGCCGTATCGACGGGCAGTTCTGCCCGCTCCAGCACGCGCGGACACGCGACTGTCGCGCCAATTTCACCCGCTCCGCTCGACCCGGTGCGCCCGCGAAGGTCCGGGCCCGAGCGAGTCGGCAAAGCATTGGGTCTCGCCGGCCACCTCGCCATCCGGGAACTCCATGACGCTCACCGAACAGGACGGCCGGCCGTGTCCCTGGAGCGTGTTCGCCTGGCTGATTGGTCGGAAAGCGTCAATCACGCGCTGAAACAAAGGTTGCTTAGCGCAGGTTTGCCTCGCCTTGAAGCAACCCGCTCTAAGCGGCGGCGGCCATCCGCTGATTGGCTTCCTCGAACCGGCGCCGTGCGTCCGCCTGGTCGAACGGACGTTTGCGCAATGTCTCTTCTTCCCACTGCTCGCGCTGTTGGGTCACGAAGTCGCCGCCGTAGATGTGAATCGCACTGGTCAGTCTACGCAACGGATTGGTCACGGAATGGATGATATCCTTGCCCAGAGGGCACACATCGCCAGGCATCAGCGCCGATGCACCCGCCGCCTCGATCGGCCAGCGCGCATCGTCCGGCAGCGTACGCCAGAAAATGTTGTCCTCCCGCCCGCCATACATCCCGATCACCGCCCACATATGATGGTTGTGCGGCATGGCCGTCATATGCGGACCCCAGACTACATTGATTACCGTCAGCTCGTTCGACCGGTACAGCAGGTCGATCCCCGCCTTGGTCGGTTCGCCCAGAGCACGAATGACCTGTGACGGGTCGGCAACCGCCTCCCGCATCAGTTCGCGGATGGACTTCTCGACCGCACCTGAACCCAAGGCGCATTTGCAATCAGCGATGAAGCGGTCAAGGTCGAACATGTTTCATCTCCTTGTGGGCCTGGCAGTGGATGGAATTTATCCACGCTCAGGTGATCAGGCAAAATGAATCTGACACCTCCCCGGCAAATTCTGCCGCCCCCGTTAACCGAAACCTAAGCTTTCGGTGCCACCCTGCGGCACAGCCAAAACGGCACCAGCGATGGACACAGGGGCGCCACGGCATGCCGGCGATCTCGACCACGACCCGATCGCAACGCATTCTGGGCATCCCAGAGGCCAGGATTGGCCGCGCCAATCGGTCGTTCCGGTCGAAGGCCCAGGAAAATCTCCAGGAATATCTGATTTACCGGCCATCGCCGGCAACCGTTAGCGGCATGGATCAGCCATGAAAGCGTTGCTCGACGGCCTCCGCGCGCTCGGCCCGGCGCGCCTTACCGCGATGGGAGCGGTGGCGCTCGGGCTACTGGCTTTGCTGGCGTTCATGGTCATGCGCGCCGGCTCTGGCGACCAAATGGCGCTGCTGTACGGCGATCTCGATCCTCGCGACGCCAGCCAGATGGTCGATAAGCTCAATCAGCAGCACATCCCGTACCGCGTCGGCGCGGGCGGTGGCCAGATCCTGGTCCCTGCCGAGCAGGTCCCACAAGCGAGAATGTTACTGGCCAAGGATGGTCTGCCGTCGGGTGGCTCGATCGGCTACGAACTGTTCGACCGCGGCGACGGCTACCTGTTCTCCGCCTTCCAGCAAAAGATCAGTGAAACCCGTGCGATGGAGGGCGAGCTCTCCCGCACCATCCTGGCCATCCACGGCATCCGCGCGGCACGCGTGATGCTGGTCCTGCCGCACCGGGAACCCTTCGCGCGCGAACAGCAGGAAGCCCAGGCCAGCGTGATGCTGACGATGGTGGGGGCGCAAAGGCTGGATAAGGAGGGCGTACAGGCGATCCTCAATCTCGTCGCGGCCGCAGTGCCCGGGTTGCGCGCGCACAACATTGCGGTCGTCGACTCGCGCGGCGATCTGCTGGCCCGCGCCGGACAGCCAACCACCCAACTTACCGAAGCGGCCACCGCGGAAGAGGTCAGGCGCACCACCGAAATGCGCCTCGCCCGCGCGGTCGAGGACATGCTGGAAAAGACCCTTGGTGCCGGCCACGTGCAGGCCGAGGCGTCGGTGCGGATGGATTTCGACAAGGTCAACGAAACCAAGGAGCAGTTCGATCCCGATCAGCAGGTAACGCGCAGCACGCAAACTGTGAACTCGACCTCGAAAACGACCGAGGCGAACCAGGCGGTCACCGCACAGAACAATTTGCCGAACGCGGACGCCGGCGCGCCGGGCAACGGTTCGCAGGAAGGCAGGCAGGAGGAAACCACTAATTATGAAATCGGCAAGACAGTCCGCACGCTGATCCACGAGCAGCCGCGGATCGATCGCATCAGCCTCGCTGTCATGGTTGACGGAACCGAACAGCCCGGCGCCGACGGCAAGCTCGCCTGGCAGCCACGCTCTGCCGAAGATCTGGATCGCATCACCAACCTCGTGAAGTCGGCCATCGGGTTCGATGAAAAGCGTGGCGACCAGGTCAACGTCGTCAGTATGCGCTTTGTTACAGACAATAGTTTGGTGGCGGACAGTGGCGGCCTGCTCGGGCTACATCTGGACAAACCCGATTTCATGCATTTGGCACAAACGGCACTGTTCGGCGTCATCGGATTGCTGGCCTTGCTGCTGGTGCTGCGGCCGATGGTCGCGCGATTGACCGCACTGACGCCGGGCAGCTTCGCGCTGGCTGACGGAAGCGGCGGTTCGGCGCTGATCTCAGGCGGGCTGGGGGGAGGTATTCCAGGGCTCTCCGCTCCCACCGGGATTGCCGCGCTGCCGCCCCCCGGTCCGCTGGCGAACGCTCTGAGCGGCCTGACCGCGGGTGCCCTGGCAGCCGCACAGCTTGAAGACGAAGCTATGATCAGCCTGACCCAGATCGAGGGCCAGATGCGCGCGTCCTCGCTGCGAAAACTGACTGACATCGTCGGCAAGCATCCCGACGAGACCCTGACCATCATGCGTGGCTGGATGGCACAAGAAAATGGCTGAGAGCGCAGACGAATATCGCGGCCTGCGTGGCGCGCAAAAAGCCGCAATTGTCATGCTCGCCCTGGGCGAGGAACAGTGCGGCCGCCTGTTCAGCATGATGCACGAGGACGAAATCCGCGACATATCCGCCGCCATGGCACAGCTCGGCGCGATCCGGTCTGAGGTTGTCGAACGCCTGTGCACGGATTTCGTTGAAAGTCTCGGGTCCTCCGGCAGCCTGGTCGGCAGTTTCGAGAGCACCGAGATTCTCCTGACCAAATCGCTGCCGCGCGACCGCGTCGCGCAGATCATGGAGGAGATCCGGGGTCCCGCCGGCCGTACCATGTGGGACAAGCTTGGCAACGTGAATGAGGACGTGCTGGCGAATTATTTGAAGAACGAATACCCGCAAACCGTTGCCGTGGTGCTCTCGAAAATCCGTGCCGATCACGCTGCGCGCGTGCTGACGCTGCTGCCTGATCCGTTCGCCATGGAAGTCGTCATGCGCATGCTGCGCATGGAGACCGTGCAGAAGGAGGTGCTCGACGGCGTCGAGCGGACGTTGCGTGCGGAATTCATGTCGAACCTGGCGCGCAGTGCACGGCGCGACTCGCATGAGCTGATGGCGGAAATCTTCAACAACCTGGACCGCGCCGCCGAAACAAGATTCGTCAACGGCCTCGAAGAGCGCAACCGCGAGTCGGCGGAGCGGATCAAGTCGCTGATGTTCACCTTTGACGACCTGCAACGGCTGGGGCCGCAGGCCATCCAGACGTTGCTGCGGTCGGTCGAAAAGGATCGTCTGCCGATCGCGTTGAAGGGTGCGTCAGACAAGATCAAGGACCTGTTCCTGAAAAATATGGGCGACCGCGCGGGCAAGATGTTGCGCGACGATATGGCCTCGCTTGGCCCGGTGAGGCTGCGGGATGTCGACGAAGCGCAAAGCGGCATCGTGGCTCTGGCGAAGGAGTTGGCGGCACAAGGCCAGCTTGAGATCGGCGGCAACAATGATGATGACATGGTGTACTGATCATGACACCGACGTTCTCCTCAGGCGTGTTGCTGTTCGACGAAGACTTCGATCAACCAGCGAAACCGCTCGAACCCGAGGTCATCGCGCCAGTGTTCACCGCGGCGGAGTTGCTGGCGGCGCGTGAGGAAGCGGCGCAGGACGGTCGCGACCGCGCAATTGCGGAAGCCGAAGGATCTGCACGTATCGCGTCGAGCCGCGCCCTGGCCGAGATTGCAAAGCAATTCACCGCGGCCCAGGAAGAAGCCGCATCGATTGCGGAACAGTCGGCCGAGGCGATCGCTCGCCTGCTGCTCGATTGTTTTGCGACGGCGTTTCCGGCGTTGAGTGCACGGCATGGACCGGGCGAACTCGCAGGCGTGTTGCGCGAGATTTTGCCGGCGTTGCATCGCGAACCAAAAATTACCGTCCGTATCAATCCGCTTCTCGTTCCCGCCATGACCGAGGAACTGCATTCGCTCGACGCTGATCTGGTAGCCCGCGTGCGGCTGATCCCGGCCGACAGCGTGGCGGTGGGCGATGCGCGGATTACCTGGGAAAACGGCGCCGCCACCCGCGACGCGGCGTCGTTGTGGAGCCAGATTGAAAGCATCCTGGCGCCCGCCGGATTGCTGAACCTCGAACCAACCGCGAAGGAACACGAACTTGTCGAATGACATGGAACTGGCCGAACTGTCGGAGCCGTCTGACAGTGGCGGCTCACGCTCGGCGCGGGAGCTGGAGGCGGTCTACGACATTCCGGTTACCGTGAGTGCAGTACTGGGCAAAACCACGATGCAGGTCAGCCAGCTGCTGAAACTTGGCCGCGGCGCCGTGGTCGAACTCGATCGCAAACTCGGTGAGGCGATCGATATTTATGTCAACAACCGGCTGGTCGCGCGCGGTGAGGTGGTGATGGTGGACGATACCCGCCTGGGCGTGACCATGACGGAAATCGTCAAAGGGGATCGGGCACCGTCATGAGGGGGGACGTGTCAGGCCTCTGCCCATGAAAGTCCTGATCATCGGTTCGCTCGCCGGTGACCTGGGTCAGGCGGCCCAGATCGCCATTGGCCGCGGCGCGAAGCTCGATCAGGCGGATGATGCCAACAGCGCATTGATCCGCTTACGCACTGACGCGCACATCGATCTGGTGCTGTGCGACATTGCGCATGATATCGGCGCCATCGTCGCCGCGCTGGCGGCCGAGCGTATGGCTGTTCCAGTCGTCGCCTGCGGTACCGGCGACGATCCCGACGCCGCCGTTCGGGCCATTCACGCCGGCGCGCGCGAATTCCTGCCGCTGCCGCCCGATCCCGACCTGATCGCCGCGATCCTGGAGGCAGCGTCGGGCGAATCCCACGCCATGATTGTGCGCGACGAGGTCATGGAAGCCGCGGTCAAACGCGCGGAGCAGGTGGCGCGCGCCGACGCCTCCGTGCTGATCAGCGGTGAATCCGGGACCGGCAAGGAAGTGCTGGCCCGCCACATCCATCGCAAATCGCGCCGCGCCGGTGGTCCGTTCGTTGCATTGAACTGCGCCGCCATTCCGGAAAACCTGTTGGAATCCGAACTGTTCGGCCATGAAAAAGGTGCGTTCTCCGGCGCCGTGGCCCGCCGTCTCGGCAAGTTCGAGGCAGCCCATCGCGGCACGTTGCTGCTCGACGAAATTTCCGAGATGGATATCCGGTTACAAGCGAAACTGTTGCGCGCCTTGCAGGAACGCGAAATCGACCGGCTGGGCGGTTCTGCACCGGTCAGGGTGGACGTTCGTATCCTGGCAACCACCAACCGGGATCTGACCGCCGAGGTGCGGCGTGGCACGTTCCGCGAAGATTTGTATTTCCGGTTGAACGTCGTCAGCCTGCGGATCCCGGCCCTGCGCGAACGGCCTGGCGACATCGCTGCACTGGCAGAACATTTTTGCCGCAAGTACTCCGTCGTGAACGGCTTGCCGTACCGGCCACTGACGACAACCGCCGTGACGCGTCTGGTCGCCCACCACTGGCGCGGCAACGTGCGGGAGTTGGAGAACGTTGTCCATCGCGCTGTCCTACTGGCGACCGGCTCCGAAATCAGTCCCAGTGACGTCGAACTAACCCAGCCTGACGGCACGCGGCCAACCAGCGAGGCGACCTCTGCCGGCGGTGTCGCCTCGCTGGTAGGTCGCCGCATGGACGATGTGGAGCGCGACCTCATCATCGAGACGCTCGGCCATACTCTGGGCAATCGCACCCACGCGGCGACGATTTTGGGAATTTCCATCCGCGCCTTGCGCAACAAGCTGCGCGACTATACCGCCCGAGGGGTCGCCGTGCCGCCGCCCGCCGCCAGCGCGGCCTGACGCCAAATGGCAGGGGTCGCCGACCTGCTGCCCGCCGGCGTCCTGACGCGCGTTCGTCAATACGCGCCTGGCAGCGACGTCGGTCTGGCGCTCGGCGTCGTGGCGCTGCTGTCGGTCCTCGTGCTGCCGCTGCCGCCGTTCTTGCTCGATCTCGGTCTCGCGCTGTCGATCACCGCGTCGGTGCTGGTGTTGATGGTGGCGCTGTTCCTGAACCGGCCGCTCGACTTCTCCAGTTTCCCGACGCTGTTGCTGCTGACGACGTTGTTGCGCCTGTCGTTGAACGTCGCCACGACCCGATTGATCCTGTCGCACGGCAGCGAAGGCATGCTGGCGGCGGGCCATGTCGTCGCCGCGTTTGGCGGGTTCCTGATGGCCGACAACGTGGCGATCGGCCTGATCCTGTTCTGCATCCTGCTGGTGGTGAACTTCATGGTCATCACCAAAGGCTCGGGCCGCATCGCCGAGGTGGCGGCGCGGTTCAGCCTCGACTCGATGCCCGGTAAGCAAATGGCGATCGACGCCGATATGTCGGCCGGCCTGATCGATGAAAAAACTGCCCGCCGCCGCCGCCGCGACCTGGAGGACGAGAGCAGTTTCTATGGCGCAATGGACGGTGCCGCGAAATTCGTCCGCGGTGACGCCGTCGCGGGCCTGATCATCACCGGCATCAACATCGTCGGCGGCCTCGCCATCGGTATCATCAGCCACCACATGGCGTTCGCCGACGCAGTCGCGACGTTTACCACGCTGAGTGCCGGCGACGGGCTGGTCGCGCAGATCCCGGCGCTGCTGGTCTCGACTGCTGCGGGTATCGTGGTGACCAAAGGCGGCACCGAGGGCACCGCCGACGTCGCTCTCGTCTCGCAACTGGGCCGCGGTCCCAAGCCGTTGGCGATGGCGGCAGGCGCGGCGACCGTGCTCGGCTTGCTGCCCGGCCTGCCGACTTTGCCGTTCCTGGCGATTGCCGGTCTGGCGGGCGGTGCGGCATGGCTGCGCTTCAAACATCCCATTGGGGCGGTGGACGCGGCGGCCACAACGCCGGTAGCGACGGAGCCGCCGATCACCGAATCGTTGCGCATGGACATGATCCGGCTGGAGCTTGGCTACGGGCTACTGGCGCTGGCGGGCGGCGACGGGCCGCGGCTGACCGAGCAGATCAAAAGTCTGCGCCGCACCATTGCCGGTGATATGGGGTTCGTTTTGCCGCCGGTGCGCATCCAGGACAACATGCGGCTTGGGCCGGCGGAATACGTGATCACCGTGAAAGAAATCGAGGCCGGCCGCGGCGAATTGCGCCCGCAAATGCTGCTGATCATGGACCCTAAGGGCGGCACGCCGCCACTGGCCGGCGAGGCCACGCGGGAGCCGGCGTTCGGTTTGCCCGCCATGTGGATCGATCAGTCGCTGAAGGAAGAAGCCCTGTTCCGCGGTTGCACGGTTGTCGATGCACCGACCGTGCTGTCCACACACCTGACCGAAATCGTCCGGCAGAACGTTGCAGAACTGTTGTCCTATGCGGAAACCCGCAAGCTGCTGGATGAGTTGCCTGCCGAACACCAGAAGCTGGTCACCGACATGATCCCGGCAACGATCTCGGTTGGCGCTGTGCAACGCGTACTGCAATCGCTGCTGGAGGAGCGGGTTTCGATCCGCGACCTGCCGACCATCCTCGAGGGCATCCAGGAGGCGTGCGGCGCACCGTCCCGCGCCATCCCGTCGATCGTGGCGCATGTACGCGCCCGGCTGGCGCGGCAAATCAGCGACCAGCATACCGGAACGGCCGGTTACATCCCGCTGTTGACCCTGTCGCCGGACTGGGAGGCCGCGTTCGCCGAATCTCTGTCCGGCCCGTCTGAGGAACGGCAGCTGGCAATGGCACCAGGGAAACTGCAGGAATTCGTGCGCAAGCTGAACGAGGTGTATGAGCGCGCCTCCACCGGTGGCGAATTGCCGGTCGTGCTCAGCAGCGGTGCAATCCGCACCCATGTCCGTGCCATTGTCGAGCGAGTCA
>Ga0187867_10000694_pt1 | contig 29643 bp, 22 predicted proteins | sample June2016WEW_13_1_FD_132976 | JGI IMG/M metagenome (GOLD analysis project Ga0187867, IMG submission 132976) | Peatland microbial communities from SPRUCE experiment site at the Marcell Experimental Forest, Minnesota, USA - June2016WEW_13_10 | ecosystem: Environmental > Terrestrial > Soil >... | reverse complement strand
TCATCACTAGAAAAGGCACTATGGACGCTACAAGAACGCTTGCCGAGTCTCTGCCTCCATCCGGAAGGGTTCCTTTGACCATGACCTCCGTGTGCATTTCGAATGCGAGATCACAACCGCGGGCCTTCCTCGCTCTCGTATCCTGGATCCGCTGAGTGCGATGGCTTCTTCCGGTTCCGCCGTACTCGCCGGCCAAGAAGTCAACTTCCACTTTGATCGGCTTTCCCTCGATCGAGATGGTCCGAAAGAATATGAACGGTTGCTGCTCATGGGGCTCATATCCACGCTTCACCAGCAGCCGTCGGATCGTTTCGTAGCCCGCGTCCTGCAGGCTTCCGTGGTTTAACGCCAGATCAACATCGATGGTGCCCACATGTCGGTTCGGATAGGCAGGAAGGATGAGTTCGGGGACCCATCCGCCGACGACCACGATGTCATCGCGGTATTCGCCGAGGAGGCGTACGAGTTCCAGAAGAACCGACTTGGCGGCGGAAACCTGATCTTCGGAATAATCACGGAACGTCACCGCCATTGGGGAGCGATCACCTCGTCGAGAATTGCTTTGGCGGCCTCCTCGCCGCGTCCCGTCGTTTGGCGCAGATCCAAATAGAGCTGCACAGGCGAGACGATCGGTGCGTGATCGATCTGCCGGACGCCATACAGGACGCCTTCGTCGTATGGCGAGAGTAGCATCACATTCGCGCCGCTGTTGACCCGTTTCAGGCCGGCGCGTTCAGCCAGTTGTTCAGGATCGCCGAGGTAGTACGCCGCTACCCTTTGGTAGCGGACGACCGGTTGAAGTCGAGCGGCGCCGGAGAAGGCCGTGAATGCCAGGTCGCCCCCAAGCTCGTTGGCGTTCACAACCAACATCGACTCTGTTTCCGGGACCGGCTTCATCGAGTAGAAATCTGCCGATGCGCTCCGGCTCAGCCGGTAGGTCTCACTCCATTCTTTAGTCAGTGGCATTACGGCGCGATCGAACGAGCGCAATCCAAAGCCACTATCATCCGAATCAATCCACTCGCGATCCGCGAGCAACTTCTTGACGTTTGCGATCTGCCCCAGGCTTACTCGTGTTTCGTTGGCCAACTCCTGCGTTTTCCATCGGCGCGGACCTCCGGTCACCAAAACTCGTAGCACCCGCTCTGCCTTAGGGGAGTAAAGTGAACGGAGGTCCCGTCGCATCACCGCCGGATTCGGATACGCAGAGCGCTGGATGTAGACTCCATCGAAGGTAAGGCGACAGTTGCCAGCTAAGTCGATGAATCCGACTCCCATCTCGATGCAGATAGCGCTGGCCCCAGGCGATACATAAGGCGCGATGAACACCGGGTAGTCATCGCTACCTTCCACCAAGTGCAGGAGCCGTAGGCAGGACTCCCGGGCCAATCTCGGCTGACCAATGGCCTTCACCTCGCAGACGAGCCGTTGACGCTTTTCGCGAACGCGAAGCGTCGCCAGGAGATCGATTTCCGTCCGTCCGACTTGTACGTTGTGTCTGAAATGCAAATCCTTGAAAAAGGGTACGTCTCGGAGTGTTTCCGCGAGGACGCGTTTGGCGCCGACCTCAATCCCGGCGCCTTTCACCTCAGTTACGCTTTTCAGCATTCGTTGAAAACCATTATTTCAGTGAAAACACCGAACGTCAAGTGAAGCTCGAATCTCACTTCTTGGTAGGGATGACAACCAACTTCGGAGTCGGCTTCTCGGCGAACGCTTCTTTGAGCACGGTAGTCAAGCGCTCCTGCCGCTCGGTGACCCAGGCGGCGTAATGGCGACGAACCATGTCCTCGGTATCGCCGAGCAGCTCGGCAACATCGCGTACGGTCACGCTGGGCCGCTGCAGGAGGATTCGCGCGAATGTGTGACGGAACCGATGCGGTGTCGGTTTCTCCGGCCAAGGGCCGCAAAGTTTCCAGAGCCGTTTCAGCTTTCGCCGCCAAACGTCCGTGACGACATTCATGTCTCTCGTCGAGTGCTCTCCGAAAATGAGCGAACCGTATTGCGCTGCACGGGCGCGCATCCGCTGCTGCAACCACTCGGGCACCCACGTGAAGACCTTCCGGCCGTTCTTGATGGTCCGAATGTGGCACTCGCCGGTTGGTCGCAGCCGGTCGATATCGAACGTGCATACGTCCGAGATGCGCAGACCGGTATAAACCGAGACCGATATGAAATCGGCGAGATCCTGCCCCGTCCACTTGTACTTGTAGTTCACCGTCACGCCCGGTTCCGCCGGCCGATGATGAACCTTCCGTGACCAGCGGACCGGGCGCTTACCATACTGCGTATCGCACGCCTCAAACATCCGTTTCAGCTCTTCATCGCTGAACGGGAGCCGTTCCTTGGAACGTGACTCGGCGCCCGCGCGCCCGCGTGGATTTTTCACCAACCGCGCCGGGTTGCGGACGATCCATTCGTTGCTCACCGCGAATTCGAAGAACGCCTTCACGGTGCTCATGTTCTTCGCGGCGGTGACCGGACTCACCTGCCATGATTGGCGGAACTCCCGCACGTCGATTGGCCCCCACTGGTCAAGCATGACGTATCCCTTCTCGGCCGAGTACGCCTTGAACTTCTTCATCAGGAAGCCGTAGTTCCGCTGAGTGTTCCAGGCCGAGGATTCGGCGTGCTCACCCAGGAATGCCGCCGCGGCGCGTTCGATGGTTACGCCTTCTGGGGTGGGCGCGATTGGTTCCGGAGAGGGCTGGGACGGCGCCGGTGGAGCTGTATCATCGTCCTGCCAGCGGCCTGCGGCTTCCCAGGCGCTCGCTACAGCCTTGGCGTCGGGCCAGGACGTCTGCTTGGTATTCTTCCGCTTGAATTGTCCGCCCAGGGTGCCATCGGCATAGACCGGGCAGTGGCACCTTTTCCAGCCGCGCCGCAGCTCATCGGTCTCGTAGTTTCGGGAGTCCGGGTCGAAGCCGCCGAGGCATTTTCCGGGGGTGCGGAAGTGCCTGCGATAGAGGTTGAGGGGCATAAGGCCTCGGCCTTATCGTAGCATTTATTGCCCACCATTGCCCACCGTTTTGGTTGAATCACTGTAAGTGATTGATTCTAAACTGGCGGAGAGACAGGGATTCGAACCCTGGATAGAGTTTCCCCTATACACGCTTTCCAAGCGTGCGCCTTCAACCACTCGGCCATCTCTCCGTGGGAAGCGAGCCGGATCTCTAATCAGGATAGCATGCGAAGACAGGTGTCGAGACGAGTCTCGACACGGCACGCATGCGTGCGTGCGCCACGTTAGAAGAAGCCCATCGCCTTGGTGCTGTAGCTCACCAGCACGTTCTTGGTCTGCTGATAGTGCTCCAGCATCTGCTTGTGGGTTTCGCGGCCGAAGCCGGATTCCTTATAACCGCCGAACGCGGCTCCCGCCGGATATACGTGATAGCAGTTGGTCCAGCAGCGGCCGGCTTTGATGGCCCGTCCCACGCGGTAGCAGTTGTTGATGTTGCGGGACCAAACGCCGGCGCCCAGACCATAAACTGTATCGTTGCCGATGGCGACAGCCTCGTCGAGGGTCTTGAAGGTAGTCACCGAGACCACCGGGCCGAAGATCTCCTCCTGGAAGATGCGCATCTTGTTGTGGCCCGAAAACACGGTGGGTTCGAGGAAGTAGCCTTTGGCAAGGTCTCCGCCCAGTTCCGCGCGCGCGCCGCCTGTCAGGCAGTGGGCGCCTTCTTCCTTGCCGATGCGCACGTAGTCGAGAATCTTATTCATCTGATCCTGCGAGACCTGCGGCCCCATCATGGTGGCCGAGTCCAGCGGATTGCCGACCTTGATCTTCCGTACGCGGGCGACGGCGCGTTCCATGAACTTGTCGAAGATGGATTCCTGAATCAAGGCGCGCGAAGGACACGTGCAGACTTCGCCCTTATTGAAGCAGTACAGGGCAAATCCTTCCAGGGCTTTGTCGAGGAACTCGTCATCGTGATCCATGACATCGGCGAAGAAGATGTTTGGCGATTTGCCGCCCAACTCCAGGGTCTGCGGAATGATGGGGCTGGACGCGTACTGCATGATCAGCCGGCCAGTGACGGTTTCGCCGGTGAAGGCGATCTTGGCGATGCGCTTGTTGGAGGCCAGCGCCTTGCCGATCTCGCCGCCGGGGCCGGTGACGACGTTGAGAACCCCGGGGGGCAGGATGTCATGGGTTAGTTCGGCGAATATCGCCAAGCTCAACGGGGTGTTGGAAGCCGGCTTGATCACCACGCAATTGCCCGCGCCGATGGCCGGGGCTAACTTCCAGGCAGCCATCAGCAGCGGGAAGTTCCAGGGAATGATCTGGCCGACCACGCCCATAGGTTCCTTGAAGTGATAGGCCACGGTATTTTCGTCCAGCTCGCTGACGGCGCTTTCCCCGGCGCGGATGCAAGCGGCGAAATAGCGGAAATGGTCGATGGCCAGCGGGACATCGGCGTTGCGGGTTTCGCGGATGGGCTTGCCGTTGTCGAGGGTTTCGGCGAGGGCCAGCACTTCCAGGTTTTCCTGCATGCGGTCGGCGACGCGCAACAGGACGGCGGCGCGCTCCGCGGCGGATGTGCGGCCCCAGTGGTCCTTGGCGGCATGCGCGGCGTCGAGGGCCTTCTCCACGTCTTCGGGCGTGGATTTGGCAAATTCGCAGAGGGGCTCAGTGTTGATGGGGCTGTGGCTGGTGAAGTACCGGCCGTGGACCGGCGGCGTCCAACGTCCGCCGATGTAGTTTCCGTACCGGGTGTGAACTCCGGCTTCATGGAGGCTGTCCAGCGCGTGTGGGACAGTCGTTTCTCTGGCGAGATCGATTACTGCCATTGATGACTCCTTTTTTTGTTTGGCGCGCGGCTGCGCGCACAATTCATATTCAGACCTTATTGTCTTTCTTGCCGGAAAGGCTGTCAATAGGGTTGCCGGAGTGGACGCAGCGCTAATGTACAATGTTTTCGTGGCCGAAGCAAATCGCGCCCGCGCCGGTTCGCAAAAGGAAATGGACTGATTCCGTGGCCGGACCCGCCGCCGCCCCCCGACTCCGCCGCGATCTCGGCCCCCGCGATATCACCCTGTTCGCCATTACGTGCATGGTCAATGTGCGGTGGATTCCGGTAGCCGCGCACGCCGGCCCCGGCTCGCTGGTCCTGTGGCTTCTGGCGGCTCTGCTGTTCGCCGCGCCCCTGGCTGCGGCCGTGGGAGCGCTATCCCGGAAGTACCCGGGAGAGGCCGGGGGCCTGTACGTCTGGACGCGCGGCGATTTCGGGCGCTGGCACGGTTTCCTCTGTTTCTGGGTCTACTGGATGGGGATCGCCGTGCTCCTGCCCAGCGCGGCGCTTTTCTACATGAGCGCCGGATTGCATGTTCTGGGACCACAGATCGCTTCGAACCGCTGGTACCTGGTGGCCGCGTCCTTGGCCGCCATCTGGATTGCACTCGGCACTAACCTGCTGGGAGTCCAGGTCGGCAAGTGGACCCAGAATATCGGCGGCGCGGCTACCTGGGTGCTCAGCGCCCTGCTGCTAGTCGTCGCCGCGCTGCTCTGGGTCCGGCGAGGTCCGGCCACGCCCATCCATCTGGCGCCTCGCTGGAGTTGGGACAACGTCAATCTATGGGCGAGCATTGCCTATGCCATGTCCGGCCTCGAGTTTATCGGAATGATGGCCGGGGAAATCCGCGACCCAGGACGGACCATCCCCCGCGCCGGCTGGATCGCCACGGCATTCGTGACGGTCTTCTATGCGGCGTGCACACTCGCCATGCTGGTGCTTCTGAATCCGCAGAGCATCAGCGAGATGAACGGCCTGGCCGAAGGCGGCGATGCCGCCGCTGGCGCCTTCGGGATTGCTTGGCTATCTCCCCTCATCGCCCTGCTGGTGCTGGCCAGCGGCCTGGGGCAGATCGGCGGCTTCGGCACGGCTGTCTCGCGGCTCCCATTCGCCGCCGGCGCGGATGGGCTGTTGCCCTCGGCTTTCGCCCGTGTGCATCCCCGCTGGCATACCCCGCACATCTCCATCATTGTGTTTGGACTGGTCGGGTCGCTGCTGCTGGTGGCCATGCAGTTGGGCGACACTGTGCGCGCCGCCTACCAATCGCTGCTTTCCCTCATGGTCATCGTCGGCTTTCTTCCGTATGTGTATATCTTCTCGAGCGCATGGAAAGCCGGAAAACGGCTCAGTGCCCTCTCGGGGTCTGCCATCACCGCGCTGGCCGTCTTATGCTCTATGGTGCCCACCGCCGATATCACCAGTGTCTGGCTCTTCGAAGCCAAACTCGCGGCCGCCACCGGCGCCGTGATCTTCTCCGCATGGCTGGTCTACCATTCTTCTGCCACGCCAGGTAATCGTTGAGGAACCCGCACCGGATAAACAAAGCTTTCTTATGGGGCGGCTGGATTCCCCTCTCCCTACTGCTTGATCGCCGTCCCATCCCTGCGCCGCACTTCGCCCCAACCGCCATTGAGCCTCTTCCGCTCCTCCGATTCGAAGCTGCCGTAAGGATACTTTGCCGCCAGCTTCTCATCCACCTCGATGCCCCAGCCGGGAGCGTCGTTGGCGTATAAGTAGCCGTTCTTCATCGCCGGGCAGCCGCGGAAAACCTCCTGCAGGCGCTCGTTGAAAGGCGAGTATTCCTGGATGCCGAAGTTGTAGCAGACCACATCGAGCGTCACGTTGGCGGCGTGCCCGATGGGCGAGACGTCGCCGGGGCCGTGCCAAGCGGTCTTGACGCCGTGAATCTCGGCCATGGCGGCGATCTTGCGCACGGGCGTCAGGCCGCCCGCCTGGCTCACGTGGATGCGAATGTAATCGATCAGGCGCCCGGTGATCAGGGGCGTCCACTCGTGCGGGCTGTTGAAGAGCTCGCCCATGGCGATCGGCGTGGCGCACTGGCTGCGGATCTGCTGGAAGTAAGCGATGTCCTCGGGCGAGAGCGGGTCTTCCATGAAGAACATCTTGAAACGCTCGGCATCCTTCAGAAACTGCACGGCCTGGTTGGGCGAGACGCGCTCGTGCACGTCGTGCAGCAGTTCGACCTCATCGCCAAGCTGCTTGCGGCACTCTTCGAAGAGCTTCAGCGCGCGGCGGATATAATAAGCTGGTTCGAATGTGGAGCCGGCGGAAGCGGCGCCATAGCCCGCCATGTTCGGCACGCCCACCTGCACGCGCACATGACGGAAGCCCTGGTCCATGAACTGGCGGGCCTGGTCGATGGTCTGCTGGATTTCTGCGCCGGCGGCGTGCGTGTAGCAGGCGGCCGCCTCGCGGCACTTGCCGCCCAGAAGCTGATAGACCGGCATGCCTGCCTGGCGTCCTTTGATATCCCAGAGCGCTTGATCGATGCCGCTGATGGCGTTGTTCAATACGGGACCATTGCGCCAATAGGAGCTGTTATAACAGGACTGCCAGATGTCTTCGATTTGATCGCCGCGCTTACCGATAAGGAACGGACGCAGGTATTTCTCGACGGCGGCGTTGACCAGTTCGGCGCGCTGCGTGAAGGTGGCGCAGCCGTAGCCGTAAAGGCCGTCCTGATCGGTCGTGATTTTGACCACCGAGAGCCGCAGACCGGCGGGCGCGGTAGCGATTACGGTAACATCCTTGATGATTGGCGTCGGCAGGCCACGGATGGCAGTCTGGGCGCGGGCGGGCAGCAGCGCGGCGGGAGCCGCAGCCAGGAAGTTGCGCCTTTTAATCGTCCCGCTCATTCCAACATGTCCGCCGCGCATCGACGGCGTGCAATCATTTGTGTTCACATGAGTGTGAGCACGCGCGATTGCGTGCGCCACGTCACTTGCGGTCCTTGTCGTCCAGCAGGCCTTTCAGGCCCTTGAGCTGTTCGGTGATCTTGCGCTCGCGCGAGACCAGGGAGAGCACGTAGACCACCAGGATCAGCCAGGCGGCCAGGAAGCCGTAAAACATGAAGGTGAAATTGCGTGTGTCCATTTGGTCTCCTTTAAACGGCGTGCGCGTAGCGGCGCAGGGAATCGATTTCGCGCTGCACTTCCTCCTGCCGGAGGCGGATCAGCGACAGCACCACGGCCAGCAGAATGAGCGCCAGAAGATTGAGCCCGGCGGTCAAGTACATGTCGGGATCGATTTTGCCGCCTCCCCAGAAGACGGGTTGCGGATGCTGCGTGCGCCACCACTTGATGGAGAAGATGACGATGGGTACGTCGGCAAAGGCGAAGATGTTGAAAACGGCCGATATGCGGGCGCGCGCGGTGGGCTCTTCGATGGCGTGGCGCAACATCAGGTATCCGGCGTACAGCAGCCAACAGACCAGCGCAGAGGTGAGGCGCGCGTCCCAGGTCCACCAGATGCCCCAGATGATGCGTCCCCAGATGGATCCCGTGACCAGGTTGGCGGCCAGGAAAGCTAAGCCGACTTCGGTCACTGCGACGGAGATGGCGTCGTACTTCAGGTTCTTGGTCAGCAGGTACGCCACACTGGTAATCAGGGTGACGCCCGCGCCGACCATGGCGGTCATGGCGGCGGGCACATGGAAGAAGATGATGCGGTAGATCATCCCTTGCGAGGCTTCATCGGGAAGCTGCATGAAGATGGAGTAGAGATTGCGGGCCAGCAGAACCGCCGCGAGGGTGCCCAGGCCGTAGATTACCTTTTCACGCATAAACGAAACTCCTACACACGAACGGGACAGGCCAGAGGCCTATCCTACCAGCACCGTTTCCAGCAACACTAGAGACAGGGCTGTAAAAATCACATCGAAAGCCACCATCAGGCGCAGCCAGACTTCATTCTCGCCGCCCAGCGGTTTTCCGGCAATCAACTGCATCGTCAACTGCATGGCGCTCATCAGGACCGGAATCAGCATGGGGTAAACCAGCAATGGGGCCATTAGTTCGCGCAGCCGGATATTCACGGTCAGCGCGCTGAAGATGGTCCCGATCACGGTGAGCCCCCAGGTACCCAGCGCCAACACCAGCAGTAAGGACCAGATCTGGCTGGTCCAGTGCACATTATAGAAGATACCAAAGACGGGCAAGGAGACCAGTTCGACGGCGATCACCAGTACGAAGTTCGCTAGAGCCTTTCCCAGGAACAGTGCGCCTCCGGAGACCGGCGCGGCCACCAGGGCGTCCAGGCAATCGTTGGGCACCTCGCGCGCGAAGCTACGGTTCAGCACCAGCGTGCCGGCGAAGGCGAACACGATCCACAGTAGACCGCCGGACATTTCGCGGGTCTGCTCTTCCAGGGGGTCGAAGGCGAAACTGAACAAGACCAAGATGACCAGGGCGAAGGCTAGCGAAGCGTTGATGGCTTCCTTGGTGCGGAGCTCGGCGCGGAGATCCTTTCTTGCGATCACCAGCGTTTGCCGGAAGAAGTCCATCAGGCCTCGTCGTAGTGCGCGTATACCCAACCGGGGTCGGCCACCATTTGCGCGGTGCGCTCGCCGTGGAATGCAATCCTGCCGCGGTTCAAGAGGGCCACGTGGGTGGCCAGTTCGAGGGCTTCGCGCAACTGGTGGGTGGACATGACCACAGTGCGCCCTTCGGCCAAAGCTTCCCGCAGAAGGCGCTGCAGCACGGCGATGGCGCGGTCGTCGAGCGCGGTGAAGGGCTCGTCCAGCAGCAGCACGGAAGGCTGATGCAGGAACGCGCGGGCCACCGCCAGGCGCTGCCGCATGCCACGGGAGAACTCGCGCACCAAGCCGTCTTTGACCCGTTCGAGACCGGTGCGCTCCAGCCACTCCATGGCGGACTTGCGGGGATTGGGCAGGTTGTAGAGCCGCCCGAACAGGCTCAGATTCTCGAAGGCGGACAACTCGTCGTAGACGGAGATGCCGTGGCCGATCCAGCCCACGCGGCGGCGCGTCTCCGTATCGCGGGGGTCGTTGCCGAAGATGCGGACCTGTCCCCGGCCGGCTTTGGAAAAGCCGCCAATAATTCGCAGCAGGGTGGTTTTGCCCGCGCCGTTGCGGCCGATCAAAGCCAGGCAGGCGCCGGGCTCCGCGGCGAGCATCACGTCGCGGAGCGCGGGGTAGTCGCCGTAGAACTTCCAGACACCCTCAGCGGCGACCGCGCTCATGCTTTCCTTTCGCCGCTCCCTGGCCGTCGCGGCTGGGAACGGCAGGAGCCGGCTGGGCGCGGTAAAGCACGATGAAACCAAGGGCCAGGATGCCAAAGGCCAGCGCCAGAATCCACTTCATATTTTGCTGAAGGATCTTCGGCGAAACTTCTTCGAGGGAGGGGCCGTTGTCGCCGGACTCCGCGTCTGCGGCCGCGGCGGGCATCGAACCGGCGATCTCTACTTTGTACGTGGCGGTCGCCACACTGAAAACGGATGCTTGCGAACGGGGCTCCTGACCTTTGTTTTCGACCCCTTCGCCCTTCAGTGTGACGCCGTTGGGGACGACCAGCAGAGTAGGTTCGTCGGTCTTGCCAACCGTCTTGCCCTCGAATACGGCGCCGGAGCTATAGGGAACCAGGTAATTCACCTGGATGCTGGTTTCGCCTGGTTTGATAGGGAAATCGATCTTGTAAATGTCTTTTTGATTGGTCTTTTCGGCTGCACGATCGATGGGCATGCCTTGCGGCGCGGTGGCCTTCACTTGGGCGATGCCCTTGGCCGCGGTGGGTAGATAGAACTTAAGCGTGCCACCATCGGGATCGTTGTAAGTAGTGGTGCCGTTATTCATGAATATGAAGCCTTCACTTACACCCATCTGCGCGCCGTTGGGCTGGAAGATCAGAAAATGGCGGGCGATACGAGCGGCGCCGGGCTGTTTGGAGGAGTTATAAACGTCGAGAGAAATGCCGCTGGTGGCGGAGCCGGGCGGCAGCATGTGATTGTAAGTAACGCCGTCGAACGCGGTCTGGATAAGGTGCGGACCTTGCGGAGTCTGCTCGATGTCGAACTTACCCCCTGCGCCGGACTTGACGCTTTCGACGGACTCCATGCCGGCTTGGCCCAGCTTGTACAGCGTTACCGTCGCGCCGGGCTGAGGCTGGCCGGTAGTTTTGTTGATCACCGTGCCATCAATGGCGGCGAACAAGGGAAATGCAACAAGCAATATAGCCGCAGATGAACGCAGATGAACGCAGATATTCTTCATGACTGCACCACCCTCATGGCCTTGCCGCATTCGCCGCAGAATTTCAGCGCCTGGGCGAATCTTGCGCCGCAGTGCGGGCAGGTCAGCGCATCGATGACGGGTTTGGGCTCGGCTGGCTGCGCGGGCGGGATGGCTCCGTTGGGGCTCAACTGCAGCTTGATCCGGTCCACTTCGGCCATCACTCCGGCCAGTTCGCGCTGCAGATCCTTCTTGGTCTGCTGGTAATCGTGGTCGGAGAGTTTGCCGACACGGTACTCGAATTGAAGATCGCGCAGATTTTCGTAGATTGCAGCTTTGCGGTCGTCCAAGTGTTGAAAAGGGGAAACCGGCTCAGGCTCGGGCAAATCCTTGGCCCGCACGGTCAGGATGAAGGCGATCGCCCCGACCGCGATCAGCGCTGCGATGACGATAACGATGGTCATTTATTCCAGATGCGCCAAGTCTTTCTCGATCTGTTCGCGATATTTGGCGAGTTCGGAATCGTCCGGGGCAGGTCCGATTTCAGCGATCGGACGCGGCCTGCGGTAACGCCGCACGAACCACCAGATCAGCGCCAGGCCGGGCGCGATCAATAAATACGGTACAAGCCAGCCAAAGGCGCTGGGATCGCCGCGATAGACCGCGGGTCCGAACTCGGCTACGAACTGGTCGATGATGGTCTTGTCGGTCTGTCCGGCCGCCTGTAACTTGGCGATTTTCTCCTTGGCGGGCTTCGAAAAGCTGCACTCCAACATGGCGCAGGTGGCCACGGTATCCTTGCAGCCGCACTGGCAGCCGATATGTGCGCCCACGCGGCGGACATCCACGCTGGGCTTTTCCGCCGCGGTTTCGCCGAAGGCGAGAGGGGACACCGCTAAGATAAACACAGCAAAAAGAGCGGGGCTTTGAGCCTGCCCCACATTATTTCGGAACTTCCGCATATTTCCTAGTGATCCCGACCACTTCGGTGCGGGCGTATTGCATCTTGATCTTGCTGGGAACCAGGCACACCAGCGTGCCGCCGATCAACACCAGGCCGCCGATCCAGATCCAGGAAACCAGCGGGAAAACATAAGCCTGGATTACGGCTCGGACACCGTCGTCGGACATGCCGCCGAAGTTGAGATACACGTCTTCGAGGAGGCCCGGACGCACGCCTACTTCGGAAGTGCCCTGGCGGCTGGCCTTATAGAAACGCTTTTCGGGTTCCAGGGTGTAGAGTACATCGCCGTGGCGTGACACCAGTACGGTCGCGCGATGCCAGCTATAGTTATCGTTTTCGCCTTCCTTCAGATCGACGACCTTCAGGTCGTAGTGACCCATCTTAAGCGTATCGCCGACGTTCATTTCCTTGACATCGGCCAGCTTGAAAGCCGCGCCGGTAAAACCGACGAACATCAGCACGATACCCATGTGGACCAGATATCCGCCATAGCGGCGGGTGTTGCGATGGGTCAGTTCGACGGTGGCGCGGAGCAGGTTCATGTGGTTCTTGGCGGCGATGGCGCGGCCGCCTTTATAGAACTCCATCAGAACAGTGAGCGCCACGAAGAGACAGAAGCCGAATGAGATGAGCGCGTAGAAGCTACGCACGCCGGCGGCCAGTAACACGCCCACCAAAACCACTGAGGCAATGCCAGGCCACTGGAAATTACGGCGCAGGCTTTCCAATGAAGTGCGGCGCCAGGCGAACAAAGGACCGACTCCGGTGAGGATCAGGAGGAACAGCCCGATGGGTATCATCAGCTTGTTGAACCAGACCTGATCGAGACTGATCTTCTCGCCGGAAACCGCTTCGGAGATCACCGGGAATAAAGTACCCCAGAGTACGGCAAAGCAGCTTGCCAGCAAGATGAGGTTATTGAACAAGAAGCTGGATTCGCGGGAGATCACACTTTCAAGTTGGGCTTCGCTCTTGAGGTACTGGAGACGGTCGAGGATCAGATAAACGACACCGGCAATACAGATAGCCAGGAAGGAAGTGAAGTACTTGCCGAGGGGGCCTTGCGCAAAGGCGTGCACCGACTGGACCAGGCCAGTGCGAGTGAGGGAGGTGCCGAGGATACAAAGCAGAAAGGTGGTGGAAATCAACACGATGTTCCAGACCTTCATCATGCCTTTCTTCTCCTGCATCATCACGGAGTGGAGGAAGGCGGTGCCGCTGAGCCAGGGCAGCAGCGAGGCGTTCTCGACGGGATCCCAGCCCCAATAGCCGCCCCATCCCAGCACGTGATAGGCCCAAGCCATGCCAAGCATGACGCCGGTCGATTGGAAAAGCCAGGTGATGAGCGTCCAACGGCGCGTAGTATGGATCCAGGCCTCCCCTGGCTGCCGGGTGATCAACGAGGCGATGGCGAAGGCGAAGGGCACCGCGAATCCGACGTAGCCCAGATAGAGCATGGGCGGGTGGATGGCCATCGCCGGGTACTGCAGCAGCGGGTTCAAACCGTTGCCGTCAGGCACCGCCGTGATGGAGCCTTCCATCGATAACATCTTGAAGGGGCCGACTACGAAGTTGTTCAGGATTAAGAAGAAGGTCTGCACGAACATGAGCACGCCGATGACGTAAGGCATCATGTCGCGGTGCTTGCTGCGGTTCGTGAAAACGACTACTGCCGAGTAAGTGGAGAGCAGCCAGCTCCAGAACAGCAGGGAACCTTCCTGTCCGCCCCACCAGGCGGCGAACTTATAGAGCAACGGCATGCTGCGGTTACTATGTTGGGCGACATAGGAGAAACGGAAGTCTCCCGTGACAAGGCCATAGACCAGGACACTGGATGCGATAGTTATGAGCGCCCAAACGCAATAGACCGCCCGTTCGCCGGAAACAATCAGAAAAGGCTTGCGTTGGATACGGCCGGTAACGGAGGCGAGCAGGGCGTAGATAGCGGCGCAAAAGGCCAAAAGTATAGCCAGGGATGCCACGTTTTCCATGCGTCGGCCTTTCTAAGTCGTCTTATTGATGGGGAGCGCAGGGGCGGCGCGCAACTGACCGGGCTTGGCTTCGTATTTGGAAGCGCATTTCGCCTGAATTTTGCTGGCATGGAAGACGCCGTCGCGGCCCATGCGGCCGTCGGCCAAGGCTTGCGCGCCGTCGCGGAAGGTATCGGGGAGGGGATCGGAACCGGTATAGGCGACTTTCAGCTCCCGTTTATCCTGTGTGAGCGTAAAGTTGACTTGCCCATTGGCGTGTTGGATGGAGCCGCTGGCCACGTCGCCGGCGACACGTAGGCGCTCCGCGAAGGCGCGGTCACCCATTTGGCCGACTTCTGCAATGGTTTTGTAGTAGGTTTTGGTTTCGCTTACCCCTGTGCTGGCGAGCCAGACCAGGGCGGCGATTACAACCGCGATCAAAGCGGCGAATTTCCCGTATTTTCTCATACCATCCCTCTGAAGGACTAGTATATCCGAAAATACGGCGGACCGCTTGTGGGAACTTCTTGTGGGAAACTGAGAGCTGCGCATGCCCCAGGTTCCGGCCCGCGGCGCCTCTCGCCACGCCAACTTCCGATATTATCTGATGGTCCGTGTGCTGACCACCACGGCGTCGGAGATGCAGGCCGTGGCAGTCGCCTGGCAAGTATATGGACTGACGCATCGCCCCGTGGACTTGGGATTGGTTGGACTGGCGCAGTTTCTTCCCGGCATCCTTCTCTTTCTGGTTGCCGGCCAGACGGCGGACCGGTTTCCCCGGCAACGAATTCTGCAAGTATGCTGCGCTGGTTTCGCGCTGTGCTCTCTGTTGCTTTTAGCGCTCACTTGGCATGGCTTCTCCTCCGTATTCCCGATCTATGGCGTGCTGCTGATGAATGGAACCGTGCGCGCTTTCAACGGCCCCGCCGGCCAGGCGTTCCTTCCGCTGCTGGTGACGGAGGAACACTTCCCCAAGGCTGTGGCGTGGAACTCATCGATTTTCCAGGCCGCCACGATTGCCGGACCGGTGGCTGGCGGGTTGCTCTATGGTTGGACGGCCAGCCCGACACTGGTCTACACCTGCGCGGCGATTGAGTATCTGGCGGCGCTGGCAATGTTGGCGGGCATCCGGGTACTGGCATTGCCAGGGCGCCGTCCGGCGGCGTCTTATTCAATGGCCTTGGAGGGTCTGCGATACATCGGACGGAACAAACTGGTGCTGGGCGCCATTTCGCTGGACCTGTTCGCCGTGCTATTGGGCGGCGCCGTGGCGCTGCTGCCGGTCTATGCGCGCGAAATCCTCAAGATCGGCGCCTCCGGCCTCGGCATTCTGCGCAGCGCGCCCGGCGTGGGCGCCGTCAGCATGGCCCTGTTAGTGTCGCACTGGCCGTTGCGAAGGCATGCGGGCGCCATTATGTTGTGGTGCGTGTGCGGCTTTGGCATGTTCACCGTCATCTTTGGGCTCTCGCGCAGGCTCTGGCTATCGCTGGCGGCCTTGGCGCTGATCGGCGCGTGCGACATGGTCAGCGTGATCGTGCGCCATACGCTGGTGCAGCTTTCCACGCCCGATGAAATGCGCGGGCGGGTGAGCGCCGTCAACATGGTGTTTATCGGCGCGTCGAACGAGGTGGGCCAATTCGAATCGGGCATTACCGCGCAGTGGTTCGGCACCGTGCCAGCCGTGGTGCTGGGCGGATTGGGGACGATCGCCATCGTGGCGCTGTGGGCGTGGCGGTTCCCGGCGTTGCGGCGGGTGGATGCGCTGGTGCGGCAAAGGTGAAGGGCCAGGAAAACACCGCCCCACCAGTACTGCCATGGTCTGGCGTGCGGCAACGGTTCGCCCGGCCGGCGCGTCAGATGGCTAGAAGGTAGCGACAGGTAAATTGAATCTATGAAGGTAACCGGCGCCCTTGTTTGTGCAATTTTCGCAGGATCTGCTTGCGCCGCGACCGGCAGCAATGTCGCCATCGACGGCGCAGGTAACATCTGGTCGACCGGCCAGAACCTGCCAGTGGCCCTGACTGCCAATGCTTTTCAGAAGACCCAGGCGTCCAATTTCTGCGCCCAACAGCAACTGTCGCCATTTATGGCGCCGCAGTCCATCTTCTGTTTGCATGCCTTCGTGATGGAACAGGACCCCAGCGGCAACGTTCTATACGCGACCTATCTGGGAGGCAGCAGCCAAGATGGGGGCATTGCCATTACCACGGATGCGCAAGGCAATGCCTATGTCACAGGTTTCACGTATTCGGCGGACTTCCCGGTGACGGCGGGCGTCGTGCAGCGGCGGAATGCGGGGCCCCTTACGCCTAATGTGGTTGTGGATTCGATTAGCCCGTTCGGACCGGTGGAGATCCTTCCCGGCGGTGACATATTCGTGGCCAAGTTCGCGCCGGACGGAACGCTGCTTTATTCGACGCTGCTGGGAGGATCGGGCTCGGATGTGCCTTCCTTGATCGGTGTAGATTCTAGCGGGTCGGCCTACGTGGCGGGCACCACCGCGTCTACCGATTTCCCCGTCACTCCCGATACCATGCAGCACCAACCCGGAAGCGGGAACTTCTTTGTCCGGCTGGACCCGCAAGCCGCTTCGCTGGTCTATGCGACCTACTCCGGCCCGACCATCCAGTCGTTCGACATCGACCGCGTAGGGGATGCGTTCCTTACCGGGAGATCCCAACCCTCCGGCGGCAGCCCGGGGCCGTACGTGACGGAAGTCGACACATTGTATGGACGGGTGGTGTACACGGCGTTTCTACCGGACCTGGATTCGAAGTACGTTGGCGCGGGCGCGGCGATCGCGGTGAATGGCGCGGGCGAAGCGTTGGTGGGCGTGAGTCCGGCGCCAATTACCGGCCCGTTCTTGGTGCCATCGCCGCCCATTTATCCGCTTGGATCGTCTTTCCTGCTGAGGGTCGCGTCCGGTGGATGGGACATTCTATCGGAAACCGATATAGCAGCCACGCAGTTCGACCAGGTGCTGCTGGATGGCGCGGGGAACGCGTATGCTCTCGGCCACGGCACAGGCGCGCTTCCGCCGGCGTCCCTGGCGCCGCTGCTGTCCACACCGTGCTCTACGGCGGGCGGCGAGTTCGTGATTGAGACCGACGCCGCAGGCGGCGTGGCGGACGCCACCTACATCCGGCAGGGAGGCGGCACCCTGGCCACCATAGGCGCCCCCGGACAGCTTTCGGTTTACTCGGCGGTAACCCAGAAAGTGACCCCGGTGGACCTGCTGACTGTTCCCAAGATGAACTTCGGCTGTCTTGAAAACCTGGCATCGGGCCAGATCGGCGCAGGGGTCGCTCCAGGCGAGATGTTTGTGCTTTTCGGTTCGAACCTGGGGCCCTTAAAACCAGTCGCCGGAGTGCCGGACGAATCCGGCCGATTCCCGACGTCCCTTTCCGGGGTGCAGGTGTTGATCAATGGGACGGCAGTGCCTTTGCTGCTGGTCGGAGCAGGCGAGATCCAAGGGGTCGTACCGTTCGAAGCCATTAATGTCGGATTGACCATCCAGGTGCAATATCTGGGGCAGAGCGCGCCGCCGCTCGACGCACCCAACGCGTACAACCCGGGGATCTTCACGATCAATGGACAAGCGGCCGTTTTGAATCAGGATGGGACGGTCAACACGCCCACCAATCCTGCCAAGCTGGGTTCCATCGTTTCGATTTTTGCAACTGGCACCGGTCCGTACTTTACGGGTCCGGTTCAGGATGGCGAGATCACCCCCCTGCCTCCGCCTTACTTCCAGTACTTGAGCCCACCCGAAGTCTTGTTCGCGGGAGTGGGTTCAACCACCGAGTGGGCGGGTTTGGCGCCGGGGCTGATCGCGGGTGTAATACAGATCAACGCGCAGGTGCCTACAATCCTGCCGGCCGGCACCAACCTGGCGGCTGTTCCATTGGTGCTGGTTCCGCTTGGGGTTCCCGTTACCTCGCCTCCGGCTCCCATCAGCGTCGTGCCGTAAGTTGCTCGGAGGGCGGGCAATTTGTCCGCAGCCGCCCTTTCAGGCGGCTTGCAGCAATTGTCGATCAGCACGTCCCATTCGAGCGCGTATCCCAAGGCGCGTTCCACCTCGCGATGCCGCGACGACAGCAGTGCGCCCGCACGGGATTTAAGCCGTTTGGCGGGCGACCTCCACAGGAATGGCCCGGATCGTTTAAGGGTGACCGATGCCGGGCTTGGCGCGATTCGATCCCACCTCTGATACGCTGAACTGGTTCAGGCGTCTGGGGGATGCGTGATTTCAGTTAACGCTGTATCGAAGAGCTTCGACGGGAAGCGCCAGGTCACTGCGCTGGAACAGATCGACCTGCAGGTGGCGCGGGGCGAAATGCTCTCGATTGTGGGCCCGTCGGGATCGGGCAAATCCACGCTGCTGAATCTGATCGGCGGCCTGGACCGGCCCAGCGCGGGCGAGATCCGTATCGATGGCCGGAACATCGCAAGCCTTTCCGATGACGACCTGACCCGGCTGCGGCGCGACAAGATCGGGTTCATCTTTCAGTTCTTCAATCTGCTGCCCAGCCTGAGTTGCATAGAAAACGTAGCACTGCCTTTGCACCTGAAAGGCATGCCGAGATCGCAGACTACCGCGCGGGCACGCGAATTGCTGGAGCTGGTGCAGCTCGGCCACCGGCTGGAACATTTGCCGGATGAACTCTCCGGCGGTGAGCGGCAGCGCGTGGCCATCGCGCGGGCGCTGGCGTTTCATCCCCCGATTCTGCTGGCCGATGAGCCGACCGGAAACCTCGACAGCCACACAGGCTTGGAGATTCTGAAGCTGATCCGCGATCTGCACGAGCGCTTGGGCGCCACCGTGCTCATCGTGACGCACGACGCCGGCGTGGCCGTAAGTTGCCCGCGCACCGTGACCCTGCACGACGGGCGCATCGCGGGAGATGTGCGCCGATGATCCTGCTGCGGCTGATCAGTTGGCCCTACGCGCGGAAGCACCTGGTCCGCTGGCTGCTGACCATCGGCGGCATCGTGCTTGGGGTGGCGCTGCTGGTGGGGATGTACACCGCCAACCAGAGCGTGCTGGAAGCCTTCAACCGGACCGTCGAACACATTGCCGGCAAGACGCAGCTTCAAGTTTCGGCCGGCGACGGCGGGTTCGCGGAAGAAGTGCTGGAGCGCGTCCAGAGCGATCCCGACGTGCGCGCGGCGGCGCCGGTGATCGAGCAGGTGGTGGATAGCGGCATCAAAGGCCAAGGCAAGCTGCTGATCCTGGCGGTGGACATGACCGGCGACCGCAGCCTGCGCGACTACGACCTGGAAGGCGGCGACGAAGAAGTCATGGACGATCCGCTGGTCTTTCTGGCGCAGCCGGATTCGCTGATCCTGACGCGCGACTTCGCCACACGCAACGGCCTGGCGAGCGGCAGTAAGCTGGCCATGAAGACCATGGAAGGCGACAAGCAGTTCACCGTGCGCGGCATTCTGCGCTCGGGCGGCATGACCTCGGCATTCGGCGGAAACCTGGCGATCATGGATATCTATGCCGCGCAGGAATTCTTCGGCATGGGAAGGCGCTTCGACCGCATCGATATCGGCTTGAAAGACGGCGTCACGCTGGAGCAGGGACAGGCCTCACTGCGCACACTGCTGGGGCCGGGTTTCGAAGTGGATCCGCCTTCCGGGCGCGGACAGCATTTCGAATCGCTGATGAGCGTCTACGCCATGACCATGAACGTCGCCAGCCTGTTCGCGCTGTTCATCGGCATGTTCATAATTTACAATTCGTTCGCCATCGCGGTCACACAGCGGCGCGCCGAGATCGGCATTCTGCGCGCGTTGGGCGCCACGCGCGGCCAGATCCGCGCGCTGTTTTTGGGCGAAAGCGCGGTGGCGGGGCTGGCCGGATCGGCAGTGGGCATCGGCTTCGGCCTGTTGATGGCACAAGGCCTGACGGCCAGCACCAACACGTTCATGGAAGGCGTGATGGGCGCTTCGGCGAACGCGGACCACATGCTGGTGCGGCCCTGGCTGCTGGTGACGGCGGCGGCGATGGGCGTGGTTACCAGCATGATCGCGGCTTTCCTGCCGGCGCGCAATGCGGCGCGGGTGGACCCTGTGAAGGCTTTACAAAAGGGCCAATACCAGGTGCTCTCGGCGGGGGAGAATCGCAGAAGGCGCGTGGCGGCGCTGGCGGCCATTGCGATTGCCGCGGGTTGCATCGTGTTCGGACGCTCGCAGGCGGCATTTTATTCCGGCTATTTCCTCGCGGTGTTGGCCATGCTGCTGCTGACGCCGGCGCTTTCGCTGTACCTTTCGAAAATGCTGCGCGGGCCGCTCAAATGGCTGCGCCCGGTGGAAGGCGCGCTGGCGGCCGATAGCCTGATTCAAGCGCCGCGGCGCACGTCCGCCACGGTGGCGGCGTTGATGCTGTCGCTGGCGTTGGTGATCGCCCTTGGCGGCATGGCGCGCTCCAGCTATACGGAAATCACGGAGTGGATGAACACCACCATGAGCCCGGATTTCTTCGTCACCACTTCGGAGATCATTTCTACGCGCACATTCCACTTTCCCGATAGCATGCTGGATGGATTGCGGCAGATTCCCGGAATCGCGGAAGTGCAGCCCGTGCGCATCGTGCGCATCAACTTTCGGGGGAAGCCGGTGATGCTGGTGGCCATCGATTCGCTGAGCATCGCGCGGCGGACTCGCGGGCAGCGGGTGACGGCCGGCGATTTCGACGGCATGTATCGCGCGGCGGCAGGCCAGAAGGGACTGATCATCGCGGACAACCTGGCGCAGTTGGAAAAGCTGAAGCTGGGCGAGACACTGGAGATCGCCGCGCCGGCGGGCGTTCTACGGCTGCCCATCGCCGGCATTCTGCAGGATTTTTCGAACCAGTTGGGCACGATTTTCATCGAGCGCGCGCTATACAGGCGGTTATGGAAAGACGATGCAGTGGACGTGTTCCGCATCTACCTGGCGCCCGGCGCGGTGGCGGCGGATGTCAGGAGCCGCATTCTAGACCGCTTCGCGCACGAACGGCGGCTCTTCGTGCTCTCGAACAAGGAAGTGCGTAGCTGGGTATTGAAGGTAACGGACCAATGGTTTGGCATGACCTACCTGCAACTATTCGTGGCGGTGGCGGTGGCCATTCTGGGCATCGTCAACACGCTGACGGTTTCCATCACCGACCGGCGGCGGGAACTGGGCGTGCTGCGCGCGGTGGGCGGACTGCGGAATCAAATCCGCCACACCATTTGGATGGAGGCGCTGGCGATCGGGATGATCGGCCTGATGCTGGGCGTGGCTGCGGGGGCGGTGAATCTGTATTACCAATTAACTATTGTGCGGCAGAGCTTCGCCGGAATCGCGCTCGAATACACATTTCCGTTTGGGATTGTGGGATTGCTCGTACCCGTGATCCTGGGCGCGGCATTCGGCTCCGCGTTGTTTCCCGCAGAAAGCGCGGTGCGCAGTTCATTAGTGGAGGCCCTCGAGTATGAATAGGTGTTTAGCCTGCCTCTTGCTGCTGGCCCTCCCGCTTGCAGCGGAAGACGCGCGCCAGATCGTCGCCGAATCCCAGCGTCGCGGCCGGGCGGATTCCCAGCGTTATGAAGGCTCGCTGGAAGTCATCAGCGCGAGCAACAAGCTGTCCAAGAAGCACTGGCAATCGGACCGCCTAGGGTCTTACGGTAACAGCAAAGCGATCATCCGGTTTACGGAGCCCGCTGAGGTGAAAGGCGTAGCGCTGCTGGTGGTGAACCATCCGGATCGCTCGTCGGATCAGTGGATGTGGACGCCGGCCATTGGGCGCGACCGGCGCATCGCCCAGCAAGACCGCTCCACGCGGTTCTTCGGCACGGATTTCAGCTTCGAGGATCTGGAAGAGCGCGACGTCGACCAGTTCGATTTTAGCATGCAGGGCGAGGAGCCCATCGACGGCGCGCCGTGCTGGCGCATCGAATCGAAGCCCAAGCAGGGAAAGAGTTCGCAATACACTTCCTCGCGCATATGGATTCGCAAGGACAACTACGTTCCGGTGCAATATGAGAACTACGTGAAAGACAAGCTGGCGCGCCGCCTGGTGGAAAGAGACATCCAGAATATTCAAGGCATCTGGACAGCGCGCGAGTTGGAGATGACCGATCCGGGCCGCAAGAGCCGTACGATTCTGAAGCTGGAGAACGTGCGCTACAACGTGCCCATGAAGGATGACGATTTTACCGTGCAGGCTTTGCGGCGGCAGATGTGAACTGGCGGGTGCTGGGTGCTGGGATCTGTGTGCTGGCTGGCGCTGCCGCGGCCGCCGGGCAGAGCTTCACCGAACGCGGTTTTTTTGAAACCGACTTCATTGGCTATCCGCAAACCGCGCCGAACGACAGCGGACAGGCTATCGGCGAAGCTCTGTTCCGTTATGAAGCCTTCTACAAGCTGAATTCAGACTGGCAGTTTGCAGGGGGCATCGACGCGCGCGCCGACACGCACGCGCAAGTGGATCGCGCGTGGGAGCTTTCCTGGGACGATCGCGAGCGCCGTCGCCCGGCGTTCGAAGTACGGCAGCTCAACGCCACTTATTCGAAGAAGAAGCTCACGGTAGTGTTGGGCAAGCAGTTCATCCGCTGGGGTAAAGCCGACATCCTGAATCCGACGGACCGCTTCGCGCCGCAAGACTACCTGACTGTTGTGGATACCGATTTCCTGGGTATCACGGCGGCGCGCGCGACCTACGGCGGGCAGTCGAACAGCATCGATGTAATTTGGGCGCCGCTGTTCACACCCAGCCGCATCCCACTGCTCGACCAGCGCTGGAGCAACCTGCCACAGGGCATCGCGCTCACCGAACTGCCGCCTTCGTTTCCGGGCGGCTCCCAGTTCGGCGCGCGCTGGAACCATATCGGGAGCGTGGTGGAGTATTCGCTTTCGTTCTACGACGGGCACAACAATCTGCCATTGTTTAATTTTCAGGAGCCGCAGCCGCTAACGGTGGATGTGGAGCGCTACTATCCGCAGATGCGCATGTACGGCACCGATGCCGCCATCCCTTTGAAGGGAGTGACGGTGAAGGCCGAGGCGGCCTACTTCACATCCACCACCAAGACGGAAGACGAATACGCGCTGTACGTGGTGCAACTGGAGCGGCAGGCCGGCGAATGGTTCTTCATCGGCGGATACGCGGGACAGGTGGTGACCGAGCACCGGTCCATCTTCGATTTCGCTCCCGACCGCGGATTGACCAGCGCGTTTCTGGGCCGCGCGGGTTATACGATCGACACCAATCGCAGCCTGGCGCTGGAGACGGCCGTGCGGCAGAACGGGCGGGGCGAGTGGGCGAAGCTGGAATACTCGCAGGCGTTCGGAGCGCACTGGCGGGCGACGGCGGCATTCACACTGATCCGCGGGGACGAGTCGGACTTCCTGGGCCAGTACCGGCGCAATTCGCACGCGATGCTGGCACTGCGCTATAGCTTCTAGGTAGGACAGGCCTCCGGCCTGTCCCAGCCAGCTGAAAGCCGGCTGCGGCCAAGATTGGCCGCCCTCCAATTCACGCAGAGTTCTCCGTGGTGCAGATCACGGCAGCTTGCTGGAGCCCATCAGGTATTGATCGATGCCGCGCGCGGCATGGCGGCCCTCGGCGATGGCCCAGACCACCAGGGATTGGCCGCGGCGCATGTCGCCGGCGGCGAAGACTCCGGGCACCGAGGTCATGTAGCTTTCGTTGGCCTGCACATTGCTCCGTGCGTCCAGCTTCACGCCCAGACTGTCCAGGAGACCGCCCTTAACCGGACCCAGGAAGCCCATGGCGAGCAGCACCAGGTCCGCATCAAGGGTGAATTCAGTGCCGGGGATGGGCTCGAACTTCGGCGGAGGGCCAACCCTGACCCCGTGGAGCTGCTTCACATTGCCTTGTTCATCGCCGGTGAAGCGGGTAGTGGCCACGCTCCATTCGCGGATGCCGCCTTCTTCGTGCGAGCTCTCCGTGCGGAGTTGCATGGGCCAAAGCGGCCAGGGCGTCGACGGCGCGCGCTCGGGCGGCGGTTGGGGCAACAGCTCGAATTGATGCACGGAGAGGGGCTTCTGGCGGTGCGAAGTGCCCAGGCAATCCGCGCCGGTATCGCCGCCGCCGACGATCACCACGCGTTTGCCGGCGGCGGAGACTGGAGACAAGCGTCCCAGGAATTGCATGGCGTAGTGAATGCCGTTCAACTCGCGGCCGGGAACCGGCAGATCGCGAGGCTGCTCCGCGCCGCCTGCCAACAGGATGGCGTCGTAACCGCGGCGCAGATCTTCCACCGGAACATTGCGGCCGATGTGGGCGTTGGGGATGAACTCGACGCCCTCGGCGCGCATCTGCTCCAGACGCCGGTCGATAAGGTGCTTCTCCATCTTGAAATTCGGGATGCCGTAGCGCAGCAGCCCGCCGATGCGATCGTTCTTTTCGTATACGGCAACCGCATGGCCGGCGCGGCGCAACTGCTGTGCGGCGGCGAGTCCGGCGGGTCCGGAGCCGACGATGGCGACCCGCTTGCCAGTAATATTGGCGGGCGGCTCAGGCTGGATCCAACCTTCCGCGAAGGCGCGATCCACGATGGTCTTTTCGATCTGCTTGATGGTGACGGGCGGCTCGTTGATGCCCAGCACGCAAGCGGTTTCGCAGGGCGCGGGGCAAATGCGGCCGGTAAACTCGGGGAAGTTGTTGGTGGAATGCAGGACCCGGATGGCTTCGCGCCAGCGGCCGCGGTAAACCAGATCGTTCCAATCGGGAATGATGTTGGTCAGCGGGCAGCCGGTGTGGCAGAACGGGACGCCGCAATCCATGCAGCGTGCGCCTTGCGCACGTATTTTTTCCTCGGGGAAGTCGAGATAGATTTCGAACCAATCGTTGACGCGCTCGGCGGTAGGGCGGCGCTGGGCCGTCTCGCGCGTGTATTCGAGAAAGCCGGTAGTCTTACCCATGGGACACCATTAAGCGCACCGGCTGTGGGGTGCTGGGTGCCGCGTGCTGGTTCAGCACTCGTTTATATTCGTGCGGGAACACCTTGATGAACTTGGGCCGCATCGCGGACCAATTCTCCAGTATCCATTTGGCCCGCGGGCTGCGCGTGAATTCGAAGTGCCGTTCAATGAGGTTGCGAAGGATCGCGGCGTCGCCGTCCACTGGTTCCAGGTCTACGGCGGCGGTGTTGCAGCGTTTTTCGCCGAAGTCGCCGCGCTCGTCCAGGACGTAGGCGATCCCGCCGCTCATGCCCGCGGCGAAGTTGCGGCCGCACTTGCCCAGCACCACGACCAAGCCTCTGGTCATGTATTCGCAGCCATGGTCGCCGAGTCCTTCGACCACAGCAGTGGCGCCGGAGTTGCGCACGGCGAAGCGCTCGCCCGCCATGCCGTTAAAATATGCCTCGCCGCTGGTTGCGCCGTAAAGGACTACGTTGCCGATCAGGATGTTTTCTTCGGGCAGGAAGGTGGAATCGCGCGGCGGATAAACCACCAAACGGCCGCCGGAAAGCCCTTTGCCGACGTAATCGTTCGCATCGCCTTCGAGCGTCAGTGTCACGCCTTTCGCCAGGAATGCGCCAAAGCTCTGTCCGGCGGAGCCCGTAAATTCGAAACGGATGGTATCGTCCGGCAGGCCCGCGGAGCCGTAGCGGCGGGCGATCTCGCCGCTAAGCATGGCGCCCACCGTGCGGTGTACATTACGGATGGGCAGCTTGATCTCGATGGGGCTTTGGTGGCTAATTGCCTCGCCGGCCAGTTCGATCAGCTTGTAGTCGAGAGCCTGCGCCAGTCCGTGATCCTGCGACTGGATGCAGCGGCGCGCGATGCGGGCGGGCACCTGCGGGCTATGCAGGATGGCGGAGAAATCCAGCCCCCTGGCCTTCCAGTGGTCCAGCGCCTCGCGCGGTTCGAGCATATCCACGCGGCCCACCATTTCGTTGAAAGTGCGGAAGCCCAGTTGAGCCATGTATTGGCGAACCTGCTCGGCGATGAAGAAGAAGAAATTGACCACGTGCTCGGGCTGGCCCTGGAACTTCGCGCGCAGCGCGGGATCTTGCGTGGCGATGCCCACCGGGCAGGTATTCAGGTGGCACTTGCGCATCATGATGCAGCCCATGGCCACCAGCGGGGTGGTGGCGAAGCCGAATTCTTCCGCGCCCAGCAGCGCGGCAATCACCACGTCGCGGCCGGTCTGCAGTTTGCCGTCGGTCTGCACGCGAATGCGCCCACGCAGGTCGTTCATCACCAGCACCTGCTGGGTTTCGGCCAGCCCCAACTCCCAGGGGATGCCGGCGTGCTTGATGGAACTGAGCGGGGATGCGCCGGTGCCGCCTGAATCGCCGCTGATCAGCACCACGTCGGCATGCGCTTTGGCGACGCCCGCGGCCACGGTGCCCACGCCCACCTCAGCCACCAGCTTGACCGAGATGCGAGCGCGCGGATTGGCGTTTTTCAGGTCGTAGATGAGCTGCGCCAGGTCCTCGATGGAATAGATGTCGTGGTGCGGCGGCGGCGAGATCAAGCCCACGCCGGGGATGGAGTGGCGCACGCGGGCGATGACTTCATCCACCTTGTGGCCGGGCAGTTGGCCGCCTTCGCCGGGCTTGGCGCCCTGCGCCATCTTGATCTGCAGTTCGTCGCAATTGACCAGGTAATTGGTGGTGACGCCGAAACGCGCGGAGGCCACCTGCTTAATGGCGCTGCGGCGCCAATCGCCGTTGGCGTCGCGCTGGAAACGGGCTTCGTCTTCGCCGCCTTCGCCGGTATTGGATTTGCCGCCGATGCGGTTCATGGCGATGGCCAGGGTTTCATGCGCCTCTTTGGAAATCGATCCGAACGACATCGCGCCGGTGGCGAAGCGCTTGACGATTTCCGAAGCCTTTTCCACCTCGTCGAGCGGAATGGCGCGGCCGGACTGCTTGATTTCGAGCAGGCCGCGCAGGGTGCATAATTGGCGGTTCTGCTTGTCGATCAGGTCCGTGTATTCCTGAAAGGTCGCGGGGTTCTGCTGGCGCACGGCGTGCTGTAGTTTGCTCACGGTCAGCGGATTGACCAGATGATATTCGCCGCGCACGCGGTATTGATAATTGCCGCCCACCGGCAGTTCGGTATCGTAGCCGGTGATAGGGCGGAAGGCCAGCGCGTGCTTCATCTGCGCTTCGCGGGCCAGCACCTCCAGACCTACGCCCTCGATGCGGGAAGCGGTTCCGGTGAGGTATTTGTCGATCAGCGATTGGTTCAGCCCGATCGCTTCAAACACCTGCGCGCCGCGATAGCTTTGCAGCGTGGAGATGCCCATCTTGGAGAAAGTCTTCAGCAGACCTTTATTGACGGCCTTCTTGTAATTGGCGAGCGCTTTTTCGAATGTCAGGCCGGGGGGCAGGTTGCCGCGCTTGGCCATGTCTTCGATGGTTTCAATGGCCAGGTAAGGGTTCACCGCGCTGGCGCCGTAGCCGATCAAGAGGGCGAAATGCATGACCTCGCGCGGTTCGCCGGATTCCACGATGAGGGCGACCTGGGTGCGGGTTTCATCGCGCACCAGGTGGTTGTGTACGGCGGCCAGCGCCAGCAGGCTGGGGATGGGGGCGTAATCTTCATCGACACCGCGGTCGGAAAGGATCAGCAGCGTATAGCCCGACTTGATAGCCAGAGAGGCGCGGCGGCAAAGCGAGTCGAGGGCGCGTTCCAGGCCCTTTTCGCCGTCTTCCACAGGAAAGAGGGTAGGCAGTGTGGTGGCCAGAAACTCGCCTTGCGAAACGCGCCGCAGCTTTTCGAGCGAGCGGTTGCCCAGGATGGGATGCGGCAGCCGCAGAGTGTGGCAGTGCCGGGGCGTCTCGTCCAGGATATTGCGCTCGGTGCCGATGTAGCTGATGAGCGACATCACCATCTCTTCGCGGATGGGATCGATGGGCGGGTTGGTCACCTGCGCGAAGAGCTGTTTGAAGTAGTTGAATAGCGGCTGCGGCCGGTCGGAGAGGCACGCGAGCGGCGTATCGGTGCCCATGGAACCGATGGGTTCCTCGCCCTTTTCCGCCATGGGGGCCAGGATCATACGCAGATCTTCGTCGGTGTAGCCGAAGGCCCGCTGCCGGCATAGGATGGTGCCGTGATCGGTGCCATGCTCGCGGGGCGGGTCGGCCAGCCGGTCGAGCGTGATCTGGTTTTCGGCGAGCCACTGGGTATACGGGTTGCGCGAGTAGAGGCGCTGCTTGATCTCCTTGTCGGAAACGATGCGGCCCGCCTCGGTATCGACCAAGAGCATCTTGCCGGGCTGCAGACGGCCCTTCTTTTTGACGTTGTCCGGTTTGACCGGGAGCACGCCTACTTCCGACGACATCACGATCAGGTCGTCGTGCGTGATCAGATAGCGGGCGGGGCGCAGGCCATTGCGGTCGAGGGTTGCGCCGATCACGCGGCCGTCGGTGAAGGCGATGGCGGCGGGGCCGTCCCAAGGCTCCATCAGGGAGGCGTGATATTCGTAGAACGCCCGCTTCTCGGGGTTCATGTGAGGGTTGCTGGCCCAGGCTTCGGGGATCAGCATGGCCATCGCATGGGGCAGGTCGCGGCCAGCCATGAAGAGCAGTTCGAGAGCGTTATCGAAGCTGGCGGAATCGCTGCCGCCGGGCGCGACGATCGGGAACAGCTTCTTGATATCGGCGCCGAACAACGGCGAGGCCAGGATCGACTGGCGGGCATGCATCCAGTTGACATTGCCGCGCAGAGTGTTGATTTCGCCGTTGTGCGCCACGTAGCGATAGGGATGGGCAAGCTGCCAGGTGGGGAACGTGTTGGTGGAAAAGCGCTGATGGACCAGGCAGAGGGCGCTCATCACGTCGGGGTCCGATAGTTCGCCGTAGAAGTGGGCCATCTGGGGGGCCAGCAGGAGGCCTTTATAGACGATGGTACGGGCGGAAAGCGAGGGGATGTAGAAGTCGCCCTTGTTGGGCAAGTTGGTGGCGGCAACTTCGGCTTCGGCGCGTTTGCGGACAATGTAGAGCTTGCGCTCCAAGGCATCCGGGCTGGGACACTCGGGGCATCCGATGAAAATTTGCTGAATATAGGGCTGCGAGGCGCGCGCCACGCGGCCGATGGCATCGCCGTCGACAGGCGTGTCGCGCCAGCCGAGGACGGCGAGGCCTTCCTCGCGGACGATGCGCTCCAGGATGCCTTCACAGGACAGGCGCTGATGCGGCTCCACGGGCAGGAACGTCATGCCGACGCCATATTCGCCTTCGGCGGGCAGGCTGAAGCCGAGCGCGGCGCACTCGCGGGCGAAGAACTTGTGCGGGATTTGAATGAGGATGCCGGCGCCGTCGCCGGTTTCGGGATCGCAGCCGCAGGCGCCGCGGTGCGTCAGGTTGATGAGGACTTGGATGCCCTTCGCGATGATGTCGTGGGATTTGTGGCCCTTGATGCTGGCGACGAAGCCAATGCCGCAGGCGTCGTGTTCGTGGCGGGGATGGTACAGGCCTTGAGGCGATGGCAACTGACCGGGGATACACGTGGATTCGGTCATATTTTTCCCTGGAATGCTCAGTGTAGCAGGCCTTTTAGTATCACGCAATATGGGGTTGAGAATTATGCAGTATTAGCAATGATAATAGTTATAGAAAACTGTAGTATCCCTATTTATAACGTTGCCAAGTAGATATCGGGCAAGATGACATAACCAGCACCTTAACGAGGTGGCATAAATTGGAGGGCGGGCGCTGGCTGCCTAAAGGGCGGCTGCGGCCAAGATTGGCCGCCCTC
>Ga0187867_10000691_pt1 | contig 29762 bp, 23 predicted proteins | sample June2016WEW_13_1_FD_132976 | JGI IMG/M metagenome (GOLD analysis project Ga0187867, IMG submission 132976) | Peatland microbial communities from SPRUCE experiment site at the Marcell Experimental Forest, Minnesota, USA - June2016WEW_13_10 | ecosystem: Environmental > Terrestrial > Soil >... | reverse complement strand
TCATGGCGCCGGTGCTGGCCGACGACCGGGTCTACCGGGTGGCCGCGGCCGTGGAGGCCGCGCTCGACCAGCGCCGCGGCGGCCCGCTGCTGGACGCGATCCGCCGGCCGCCCGGCCTGCCCGCGCCGGGTGTTCCGGGCCCGGGTGCTCCGGGATCGGGTGCTCCGGGATCGGGTGCTCCGGGATCGGGTGCTTCCGACCGCGGAGGGAGCAGCGCATGACTGGGCAGGCGACTATGGGCCTGGTCTCCTACGAGGACGCCGTCTCCCGGTATGACCCGGTGATCGGCCTGGAAACGCACGTGGAGCTGGGTACCGTCACCAAGATGTTCTGCGGCTGCCCGGCCCGGTTCGGCGGCGAGCCGAACTCCCTGGTCTGCCCGGTCTGCCTGGGCCTGCCCGGTTCGCTCCCGGTGACCAACCGGATGGCCATCGAGTACGCGATGAAGATCGGGCTGGCGCTGAACTGCGCGATCGCCACCCAGGCCAGGTTCGCCCGGAAGAACTACTTCTACCCGGACATGCCGAAGGACTACCAGATCTCGCAGTACGACGAGCCGCTGTGCACGGACGGATGGCTCGACATCGTGGTGCACGACCCGGCCGCCGGTGACCAGCCGCGTCAGATCCGGATCGAGATCGAGCGGGTGCACCTGGAGGAGGACACCGGCAAGTCGATGCACGTCGGCGGGGCCACCGGGCGGATCCACGGCGCGGACTACTCACTCGTGGACTACAACCGGGCCGGGATCCCGCTGGTGGAGATCGTCACCAAGCCGGTGGCCGGCACCGGGGTACTCGCCCCCGAGGTGGCCCGGACCTACGTCTCGGAACTGCGTGACCTGCTGCGCTCGCTCGGTGTTTCCGACGTGCGGATGGAGGAGGGCTCGCTGCGCTGCGACGTGAACACCTCGCTGGCGCCCAGGCGGGCCCCTGAGTGGGGGACCAGGACCGAGACCAAGAACGTGAACTCGCTGCGCTCGGTGGAGCGCGCGGTCCGGTATGAGATCCAGCGGCAGGCCGCGTTGCTGGACGCCGGGCAGCGGGTGGTGCAGGAGACCCGGCACTTCAACGAGGAGAGCGGGACCACCTCGCCCGGCCGCAGCAAGGAAGAGGCGCAGGACTACCGCTACTTCCCCGAGCCCGACCTGGTTCCGGTCGCGCCGTCCCGGGACTGGGTGGAGAGCGTCCGGGCCCAGCTGCCTGAGCTGCCCGCCGCCCGGCGATCCCGGCTGCAGCAGGAGTGGGGTCTATCGGACCTGGACATGGCGGCCCTGCACAACGCCGGCGCGCTGGACCTGGTGGCCGAGACGGTGGCGGCGGGGGCCACGCCGGCCGACGCCCGCAAGTGGTGGCTCGGTGAACTGCTGCGTACGGCGAACAAGTCCGGCAGTGAACTCGGCGACCTGCCGATCACGCCCGCGGACGTGGCCCGGGTGGCTCGGCTGGTGGACTCGGGCGCGGTCAACGACCGGCTGGCCCGCGAGGTCTTCGAAGGCGTGCTGGCCGGCGAGGGAACGCCGGACGACGTGGTCGTCAGCCGTGGCCTCGCCGTGGTCAGCGACGACGCGGCCCTGTCCGCCGCTGTCGACGAGGCCATCGCCGCCCATCCGGACGTCGCCCATAAGATCCGGGACGGCAAGGTCGCCGCGGCTGGTGCCCTGGTCGGCGCCGTGATGAAGGCCACCAGGGGCAAGGCCGACGCCAGCCGGGTCAGGGAACTCATCCTCGACCGCCTCAGCTGAGCGGTTTATATGAGTAAGGCCCATGCTGGCCTCCCCATGCTGATCTGGGTGCCCACGGCCGAGGTCGCCGCGGGGCTGGACGGGCTTCCCGGCGCCGACGTGGAGGTGGTGGCGCCTGACGGCGCGCCGCTGCCCTCCAGCGTGGACCGGGTCGAGTTCTACGTACCCCCGTTCTTTCCCGGTCCCCCGGGGATCGCGGCCATGGCCGCGATGCCGCGGCTGGCGGTGGTGCAGACGCTGACCGCCGGCGTGGACCGGCTGCTGGCCGAGCTGCCCGCCGGGGTCACCCTCTGCAACGCGCGCGGCGTGCACGATGCGAGCACGGCGGAGTGGGTGGTCGCCGCGATGCTCGCCGCGCTCCGTGAGTTCCCGCTGTTCGCCCGGGAGCAGGCCGCTGAGCGGTGGAACTATCACTTCACCGACTGCCTGGCGGGCAAGACCGTGCTCATCGTCGGGTACGGGTCGATCGGCGCGGCGGTGGAGCGGCGGCTGGCCGGCTTCGAGGTGCGGGTGGTCCGGGTGGCCAGGACAGCCCGCCCGGACGTGGCGCCCGTGAGCGACCTGCCCGGGCTGCTGCCCGGGGCGGACGTGGTCGTGCTGCTGGCCCCGGTGACTCCCGAGACCATCGGGATGGCCGACGCGGCGTTCCTGGCCCGCATGAAGGACGGCGCACTGCTGGTCAACGCGGCGCGCGGCTCGCTGCTGCACACCGACGCCCTGGTCGCGGAGCTGAGCCAGGGCCGGCTGCGGGCCGCGCTCGACGTGACCGATCCGGAACCGCTCCCGGCCGGTCATCCGCTCTGGACGATGCCCGGCGTGTTCATCACCCCGCACGAGGCGGCGTCCACCCCGGTGTCGGTCGCGCGGATGATCAGCCACGTCCGCGACCAGGCCGGGAGATTCCTCGATGGCGTGCCGTTGCTGAATGTTATCTCCGGCAGTTATTGAGAATTCCTCCAGGTACGGAAAGGCCTCGGCCAATTATCCCTGGTCAATGCCATATGGCCGGATTGCGGACCGCCGGGCAGAGGGAGATGTCTCCCGGTGGACGCCCTTCCTCAATCGAAGTGTGACCTAAGGCCCCTAAAGTGAGCTGCATCGTTCACTGGCGATGACCGCGACCAGCCCGCTGGCGGGTCCCCGCAGCACTCCGTACGGGCACCCTGCCCTGTCCAGGGGAGGCGTGAGTCTCAGCTCGGTTGCGCAGGAATTGTCAGCCCGGGCCCACAAGGCGCCGCTGGCGTACATGTGATGGCGCACCCACCGGATCAGAGCGGAAGGAGACTCGGTGCACCCGCAAGCATCGGGTGACCCGCGATGAGCCTGGCCGCACAGGCAGCAACCACGGTGGTCGCCCTGATCGCTGCCGTCGCCGCGGTCAGCCTGTGGCGCGGTGCCAACCGGCACACAGGCTCTGTGCGGCGTGCGTACCGGGTGTTCGCGCTCACCGCGCTGCTCTGGGGGGCGGGGGCCATCGGCCAGCAGGCGCTGGCCAGCGCCTCGGCCGGGGCCACGTTCCCGTTCACCGTTGCCGACCTGCCCGGGCTGCTGGCGCTGCCCGCCCTGGTGGCCGGGCTGGCCAGCCTCGGATCAGGGCGCGAGGCGGCGCGTCATCCGCTGGCCCAGCGTCACCGGGCCCGGCTCGGCACCGCGGTGGCGCGCGCCGCGGACGGGTACGTCGTGGCGTCCGCCCTCTTCATCATCGGCTGGATCACGGTGCTCAGCGCCGGGTACGCGCACTCGGGTGATGACCCGCGCACGTTCGCCGCTGAGCTCATCCACCCTGTCGCTGACCTGCTTGTACTCGGCTGCGTGCTCCCTCTCGCGGTGGCGGCGGGGCGCCGCGGCGTGGCGCCGGTCGTCGCCCTGCTCGCGGTGACCGTCAGCGACACGCTCGCGGTCGGGGCAAAGATCATCAACGGGCATCCCGGCGTGGCAGCCCAGCTGCTCCTGGTCACCGGGTTCTGCGTGCTGGGCTGCGCCCCCTGGGTGGGCGGCTCGTGGCGGGCGGGCCCCGGGGATGCGGGGCAGCCAGCCCGGGCCGTGGCGCACATCACGACCGCACTGGCCGCGCTCAGCGCGGCGGTGGCCGCGCTGGTGCTGATCGGCTGGGTCCTGGCGGGCAGCCCGGCCGCCGAGCCGGTCCTGGCCCTGGTCACGGGGACCACGTTGCTCGCGCTGACAGGGCGGATCGGGATCCTGGTGCACCGGGACAGCATCCGGTCCAGGCTGTGGCATGAGTCGGGGGAGCAGTTCCGCGAGCTGGCCGACCGGATCAGCGACGTCGTCCTGGTGTGCGACTACGCTGGCGCGATCAGCTTCGCCAGCCCCGCCGTCAGCGATTACGGATACACCCCGGCCGGCCTGGAAGGCCACGTGCTGATCGACCTGGTCCACCCGGAGGACCGGCTGGGCGGGCTGCGGGCGGTCCGTGAGGCGGCGTCGGTGGCGGGCGCCCCCCTGACTGGTGGGCCGGCCCGGCCGGTCCGCTATCCCTGCCGGGTCCGGGCCGCCGACGGGACCTGGCGTTACGTCGAGGCGACCATCTCGCGGCATCGCAGCCAGGGCGCCCCGGACCGGCTGCTGATCACCTCACGGGACGTCAGCGATCAGGTAGCCCTGCGCCGCCAGATCGCCCACCTGACCTACCACGACGGGCTGACCGGGCTGCCCAACCGCGCCTACCTGGAGGAGCGGGCGCGGGTGGTATTCAGCCACCCGGACACGGGGACCTCGGGCGTGCCCGGGGTCATCCTGGTGGACCTGGACGCGTTCACCAGCGTGAACGACGCCGTGGGTCCCAGCGCGGGAGACCTGGTCCTCGCCCAGGTCGCGCGGCGGCTGCGGGCGGTGGTGCCGCCCCGCGGGTCGGTGGCGCGCTGGGGCGGTGACGTGTTCGCGGTCCTGATCCAGGAGGCCTCCTCCGCCGGAGAGATCGTCGAGCTGGCCCAGCGCATGCTGGCCAGCGTGGCCGCCGAGCCGTTCCGGGCCGCCGACCGCAGCGTGACCCTGTCCGCGAGCGTCGGCGTCGCGCTCGGGGACGGCAGCCCGGCCGGGTACGTCTGGCGAAACGCTGACGCCGCGGTGTCCCGGGCCAAGGAGTCCGGCGGCGGTCGGCTGGAGGTCTTCCCGGCGCCGCCGCATCCCGACGCCCAGCGCCGCATGGGCCTCGCGGCGCAGCTGAGCCGGGCCCTCAGCCAGGGCCAGCTCAGTGATGAAGGGTACGGCGAGGACGAGTTCAGCGATGACGGGCTCGGGGATGACGGGCTCGGGGATGACGGGCTCAGCGATGACGGGCTCGGCGATGACCGGCCGAGTGACGACCAGCCCGGCGGAGCCGAGCCTGACGGCAGGCTGGAGCTGGCGTACCGGCCCCTCGCCGACCTAGCCAGCTCCCGGATCATCGGCGCCGAGGCGCTGCCTCGCTGGCGCTGGGACGGGGCCGACGTGCCGCACCAGGAGCTACTGGCGGCGGCCGAGACCGCCCGGGTCACTACCGAGCTGGGGGACTGGATGCTGCGCGAGTCCTGCGCCCAGGCGGCCGCCTGGGCGCGGGGCGGCTGGAAAGCCAGCCTGTGGCTGCGCTGCCCGCCCAGGCCGGCAACGGCCCCGTTCAGCGAATCCGTGCTGGATGCGCTGGCGGGCAGCGGGCTTGCCCCGGACGCCCTCATCCTGGAGGTTGCCCCACTAGTACTGGCCGAGGCCGGTGCCGATGTGCTGCGCGGGCTCGGTGAGCTGCGCGAGCGGGGCGTCCGGCTGGCTGTGGACGTCTCCGATGCCGGGTACGGCACGCTGGCCCGGCTGAGCCACCACCCCGTGGACCTGGTCCGGATCGGTCCCGGCCTGGTGGCGGCCGTGGGCGCGGACGCCGCGGCCGGGACCCTGATCAAGGCGCTGGTCGGGGTGGGCAGGGACGTCGGTATCCAGGTGGTCGCGGACGGGATCGAGCGGGCCGAGCAGCGCGATCTGCTGGCCGCCATGAGCTGCGTGCTCGGTCTCGGTCCCTTCCTGGCCGGACCGCTGCCGCCCACCAGCATCCCGGGCCCAGCCGGTGGCCATGGACAGACCGGGGAGCACAGCGTGGCCGCGGATCACAGCCTGCCCGCGGATCACAGCGTGCCTGGGGACCACGGCGTGCCCGCGGATCACAGCGTGCCTGGGGACCACGGCGTGCCCGGGGACCACGGCGTCATCTCACCGGCCCCTCATCTCGCTAGCTGAGACGAATGCGCTCTCAAGTTGACGGCAGCCCTGGACTGGGACAGAGTGATACCTGTGTCCGGCAACCACGTGCTCGTACTCGACAGGCGCGCAAGCAGCTGACTTAGTCCAGCTACCTGCGCGCTACCCTCGTCCGCCAATGGCGCCGAGGGTTTTTTGTTGCCCACCACCTAACTGACCGCAGACGAGGAAGCTTGCGATGACCGACCAGACGACCGCGGCCCCCCTGGGCCCCGGACTGGCAGGCACGGCGCGGAAGGGCCCCGGCCCGACCCCGCGCGACCTAGCAGCCCGAGCCGCGTCACGCGATGCGGCGGATACCCGCCCCGGCGCAGCCCAGCCGGGAGCCGCCGCGGCGCCCACCGCGCCCGCCGAGCGCCCCCGCGCTGACCCGGGCCCGCGCCACGACCCGGCCGACCGCGGTGACCCCGGGCCGCGCAGCGAGCCGGACGCCGCGGCGGGCGCCCGGATGACGGGTGCCTCGGCCCTGGTCCGGGCCCTGGAGCGGCTGGGTGTGGACGTCGTCTTCGGTATCCCGGGCGGTGCCATCCTGCCGCTGTATGACCCGCTCTTCGACTCGCCCTCGGTCCGCCACATCCTGGTCCGCCACGAGCAGGGCGCCGGTCACGCGGCTACCGGATACGCGCAGGTGACCGGGCGTCCTGGGGTGTGCATGGCCACCTCGGGGCCCGGCGCGACCAACCTGGTGACCCCGCTCGCCGACGCCTACATGGACTCGGTGCCGGTGGTCGCCATCACCGGCCAGGTGCCGTCCAGCCTGATCGGCACGGACGGCTTCCAGGAAGCGGACATCTCCGGCATCACCCTGCCGGTCACCAAGCACAACTTCCTGGTCACCAAGGCCGAGGACATCGCGCGGACGGTGGCCGAGGCGTTCCACGTGGCCTCCACCGGCCGTCCCGGGCCGGTGCTGGTCGACGTGGCCAAGGACGCGCTCCAGGCGGAGACCGAGTTCCGCTGGCCGCCCACCTTCGACCTGCCCGGCTACCACCCGGTGACCCGGCCGCACTCCCGGCAGGTCCGCGAGGCGGCCCGGCTGATCGCCGGGGCCAGCCGCCCGGTGCTGTACGTGGGCGGGGGAGTGCTCAAGGCGGGCGCCAGCCAGGAACTGCTCGAGCTGGCCGAGATGACCGGCATCCCGGTCGTCACCACGCTGATGGCGCGGGGCGGCTTCCCGGGCAGCCACCGGCAGAACCTGGGCATGCCCGGCATGCACGGCACCGTGGCGGCCGTGGGGGCACTGCAGAAATCGGACCTGCTCATCACCCTCGGCGCGCGGTTCGATGACCGGGTCACCGGCAAGCTGGACAGCTTCGCGCCCGGCGCCGCGATCGTGCACGCGGACATCGACCCCGCGGAGATCTCCAAGAACCGGAGGGCGGACGTGCCCATCGTGGGGGACTGCCGCGAGGTGATCACCGAGTTGATCGCCGCGGTCAGCGCCGAGTTCCAGGCCGGCCACCGCACCGACCTGACCGCCTGGTGGTCCCAGCTGGATGCCTTGCGCAGCACCTACCCGCTCGGTTACGACCAGCCCGCGGACGGGTCCGTGGCCCCCCAGTACGTGATCGAGCGGATCGGGAAGATCGCCGGCCCGGATGCGATCTACGTGGCCGGGGTCGGCCAGCACCAGATGTGGGCCGCCCAGTTCATCAGCCATGAGCGGCCCGGTCACTGGCTGAACTCAGGCGGGGCCGGCACCATGGGCTATGCGGTGCCCGCGGCGATGGGCGCCAAAGTGGGCAACCAGGCGGCGTGCGTGTGGGCGATCGACGGTGACGGCTGCTTCCAGATGACCAACCAGGAGCTTGCTACCTGCGCGGTGGAAGGCATCCCGGTCAAGATCGCCATCATCAACAACGGCAATCTCGGCATGGTCCGCCAGTGGCAGACGCTGTTCTACAACGAGCGGTACTCCAACACCGACCTCGACCGCCGCGCGCACAGTACCGAGGCCGGACTGGCCGGGGCCGAGGGTGCCGGCGCGCCCCGGCACGACCCCGCGCCCGCTGGGAGCGGGACCCGCATCCCTGACTTCGTCAAGCTCGCCGAGGCCTACGGCTGCGTGGGCCTGCGCTGCGAGGACACCGGGAGCGTGGACGCGGTGATCGAGCAGGCCATGAAGATCAACGACCAGCCCGTCGTGGTCGACTTCATCGTGCACCGCGACGCCATGGTCTGGCCCATGGTCGCGGCGGGCACCAGCAATGACGACATCAGCGTCGCGCGGAACATGGCGCCGGACTGGGATGTGACCGAATGAGCCAGGGGCTGGCCCGCCTTCGTGATCAGGAGGCGACAATGAACAGGCACACGCTCTCGGTGCTGGTGGAGAACAAGCCGGGCGTGCTCGTCCGGATCGCCGGCTTGTTCTCCCGCCGCGGGTTCAACATCGACTCGCTCGCGGTCGGGCCCACGGAGCACCCGGAGATCTCCCGGATGACGATCGTGGCGGACTGCGCGGATCACCCGCTGGAGCAGGTGACCAAGCAGCTCAACAAGCTGATCAACGTGCTGAAGATCGTGGAGCTCGAGCCCACCGCCTCGGTCCAGCGGGAGTTGCTGCTGATCAAGGTGCGGGCCGACCTGGAGAGCAGGTCGCGCGTGCTGGAGACCGTGACGCTGTTCCGTGCCAAGGTGGTCGACGTGGCCCAGGACGCGGTCACGGTCGAGGCGACCGGCAATCGCGACAAGCTGGACGCCCTGATCAGGGTGCTCGAGCCGTTCGGTATCAAGGAACTCGTCCAGTCCGGCATGGTCGCCCTCGGCCGGGGCGGCCGGTCGATCACGGACCGGGCGCTGCGTCCCGTGGATCGGGTGGCCGAACGCAGCGGGGCAGGCGCGGCGCCGTAACATGCGGCCCGTTCCCTGGCGCCATCTCCTTGGTGGGCAGCCCCCCGCAGTGGGCATGACCGTGGTGGCCCGGCCCGTGGTCCGGGCCCGTCACGGCGGCCTGTGGTGAGATCAGCAAGCGGTAAGCGAAAGGCAGACAATGGCAGACATTTTCTATGACGACGGTGCCGACCTCAGCATCATCCAGGGCCGGCACGTCGCCGTCCTCGGCTACGGCAGCCAGGGACACGCGCACGCGCTGTCGCTGCGCGACTCCGGGGTGAACGTCCGGGTCGGGCTCCCGGAGGGCTCGCGCAGCCGGGAGAGCGCGGCCAGTGAGGGCTTGCGGGTCACCACCCCTCGCGAGGCCTGCGAAGAGTCCGACCTGATCATGGTGCTGGTGCCGGACCACATTCAGCGGGCGCTGTACGCCGAGGCCATCGAGCCGAGCCTGGTGGACGGCGACGCGCTGTTCTTCGCGCACGGGCTGAACATCCGCTACCAGCTCATCCGCCCGCCCGCAGGGGTGGACGTGTGCATGGTGGCCCCCAAGGCCCCCGGCCACCTGGTCCGCCGCCAGTTCGCCGAGGGGCGCGGTGTGCCGGTGCTCGTCGCGGTGGAGCAGGACGCCACCGGGAACGCGTGGTCGCTGGCCCTCTCCTACGCCAAGGCCATCGGCGGCACCCGGGCGGGCGCGCTGGTCACCACGTTCAAGGAGGAGACCGAAACCGATCTGTTCGGCGAGCAGGCCGTGCTCTGTGGTGGTGTCTCTGAGCTCATCAAGGCCGGGTTCGACACCCTGGTCGAGGCGGGCTACCAGCCCGAGATCGCCTACTTCGAGTGCCTGCACGAGATGAAGCTCATCGTGGATCTCATGTACGAGGGCGGCATCTCCAAGATGTACTGGTCGGTGTCGGACACCGCCGAGTTCGGCGGCTACACCCGCGGGCCGCGGCTGGTGGACGAGCGGAGCCGGGAAGAGATGCGCCGGATCCTCGCCGAAGTGCAGGACGGCACCTTCACCCGCGAGCTGATCGAGGAATTCGACGCCGGCCGGCCGAACTTCCTCAAGCGGCGTGAGGCGTCCCGGGCGGACCAGATCGAGCAGGTCGGCGCCCAGCTGCGGCCGCTGATGAGCTGGCTGGATTCCTCGGGTGACGCGGACGGCTCCTGAGCACCGCGTCTGCGAGCGGGGCGTCTGCGAGCGGGGCGTCCGCGAGCACCGCGTCACGGTGTGGCGCCAGCCCCTGGCTGGCGCCACACCGGCCGCGTCCGCAACGCAGTGCGCGCGGCCGTGCGCCTGACGAAATGCCCAACGGCTCGTGAATGTTTTCACAAGCTCCGCTAGACTGAGCTCTTGCTGTCCGTCATGAGGGGCCATCGCCGTGCCTGCACCCATCGTCCTCATCGCCGAGGAACTTTCGCCAGCCGCCGTCGCGCAGCTGGAATCTGACTTCGATGTGCGGCACGCGGACGGCGCTGACCGCCTGGCGCTGCTCCCCGCGCTCGCCGACGCCGACGCAGTCATCGTGCGCAGTGCCACCAGGATCGATGCGGAAGCGCTCACCCATGCCCCGCGCCTCCGGGTGGTAGCGCGGGCCGGGGTCGGCCTGGACAACGTCGACGTGGAGGCGGCCACCCGGGCGGGCGTCATGGTGGTGAACGCGCCCACCTCCAACATCGTGAGCGCCGCCGAGCACGCGGTTGGCCTGCTCCTCGCCGTGGCCCGCAACGTGCCACAGGCCGCCGCCTCGCTGCGGGCCGGCGAGTGGAAGCGGTCGGTCTTCACCGGGGTCGAACTCGAGGGCAAGGTAGCCGGCATCCTCGGGCTGGGCCGGATCGGCGTCCTCGTGGCCGAGCGGCTCGCCGCGTTCGGCATGCAGGTCATCGCCTACGACCCCTACGTGCCCCCGGCGCGGGCGGCCCAGCTCGGTGTGCGGCTGGCCAGCCTGGGGGAGCTGCTGAGCGAGGCTGACTTCATCACTGTCCACCTGCCGAAGAACGCCGAGACGATCGGCCTCCTGGGGGACAAGGAACTGCACCTGGTCAAGCCGGGCGTGCGGATCGTGAACGCGGCCCGGGGCGGCATCGTGGACGAGCAGGCGCTGGCGCTGGCGCTGCGCGAAGGCCGGGTGGCCGGGGCGGCCATAGACGTGTTCACCACAGAGCCCGCCACCGGTAACCCGCTCCTGGACCTCCCCACGGTGGTGGCGACGCCGCACCTCGGCGCGAGCACGGCCGAGGCGCAGGAGAAGGCCGGTACCCAGGTCGCCAAGTCCGTCCGGCTGGCCCTGGCCGGTGAGTTCGTCCCGGACGCGGTGAACATCCAGGGCGGCGTGGTCGATGAGGACGTCAAGCCCGGTCTGCCGCTGGCCGAGAAGCTGGGCCGGATCTTCACCGCGCTGGCCGGCGGCATGGCCGCCCGGATCGACGTGGAGGTGCGCGGCGAGATCGCCGGGCACGACGTCCGGGTGCTCCAGCTGGCCGCGCTCAAGGGTGTCTTCACCGACGTGGTGGAGGACGCCGTGACGTACGTGAACGCGCCGCTGCTGGCCAGCGACCGCGGCGTGGAGGTCAGCCTGGTCACCGAGGCGGACAGCCCGGACTGGCGGAACCTTGTGACGCTGCGCGGCATCATGCCCGACGGCCAGGTTGTCTCGGTGTCCGGCACGCTGAGCGGGCGGCGGCAGCAGGAAAAGCTGGTCGAGGTCAACGGCTTCGAGATGGAGATCGCGCCAGCCGAGCACATGGTGTTCCTCACCTACACCGACCGGCCGGGCGTGGTGGGGACGGTCGGCCAGATCCTGGGCAGCGAGGGCATCAACATCGCCGGGATGCAGGTATGCCGCGACGCCCGGGGCGGTCACGCCCTCATCGTGCTGTCGGTGGACTCGGCCATCCCCGCAGTGGTGCTCGACGACATCCTGTCCACGATCGGCGCCGTGGTGGGCCGCACCGTCGACCTGGACGAGCGCTAAAGATCTTTAACGGCGGAGGTTAGCAAGCCCGTGGGAAACCGAGCTGGTGTCTCGTCAAAGCGTGGGGGTGAGGCCGTTCCAGCCTGGCTCGATCGCATCGGCCTGGCAGAGCCTACGATAATCAGCACGCACACCGTGTTCGCGCCCTCTGTGGCGTCATGGGCGTGACCGGCGGAAGGCAACCTGGTACGCCATCGTTGTCGTTCGTAATGATCACGGGAGGCAGCTTCGATGGCCGGGCTAGAGAACGAGATGGCAGCAGGCAGCGGCCGTGGCCGCCTGCGGGCGTCCGACGCCGACCGCGAGCACGTGGTCGGCACGCTCAAGGCCGCATACGTGGACGGCCTGGTGACCAAGGATGAGTTCGACGCGAGGGTCAGCCAGACGTTCGCTGCGCGCACCTACGCCGAACTGGCCCTGATTACCGCCGGCATCCCTGCCGGGCTGGCCGCGGCGCCGCCTCCGCTCAGGCCCGGGCCGGCAAAAGCCAATCCTCCGGCACACGCGAACCTGGCGCCGGGCGAACGCGCGATCATGGGCACGGGCCTACTTGCGGCACTGGTACTCCTAGCGGCCCTCTTGGCCGGTGGCCCGGTGGGGGGATTGCTGGGACTGGGAGCGCTCGGCAGCGCTTTCGTGTCCTTGTTCCTCATCGGAGCCCAGGTGCGCAGCTCGCGGCGCAACAGGCACTCCGGCGGTCAGCTGCCTCCGCAGCGGGCAACTCACAGCGGTCCGGGAGCTGGCCGCCAGGCGGCATCTGCTCCCTCGCCAGAACAGCTCCCGGACCCCGGCAAGCCGCGGCGGCGCAGCCACGCTGACGCTGCCCTACGCCATTCTCTGAACCCGCAGTTGTCCAGCTAAAGATCTCTAATGGCGGGGGCTACCGAAGGGTGCGAGGTCCAGGCCGGTGCTGGCGAGGAAGCCGTCGAGGAGCGCGGGCCGGTACTGCATCCTCCTGAGCCGGGTTTTCACCAGGGCGGTCAGCTGGGCGAGATTGCGTTTGGCCAGGTTGGCCAGTGACCTCTTCAGATGTGACCACACTGGTTCGACCGGGTTGAGTTCGTGCGCATAGGGCGGGAGCTGGTAGATGGTCAGCCAGTCCCGGGCGGCGACCAGCTTGGTCATCGCCGCGCTGACGCAGGAATTGAGGTTGTCCCAGACGACCACGAGCGGGCCGTCGAGCTGCTGGTGCGCGGCGTCCAGGAGCTGGGCGTAGCCGGTCTCGGTGAACCCTTTGCGCTGGTCCTTGCCGCGGCGGCTGTGGTGCACGCGGTAGATAAGCCAGGGATGCTGCCCGGGCTTGATGGCGATCAGCGCGGCGAGCGAGACGCGCTTGTTGCTGCCGCCGGTCACCTTCACCACCGGAGTCTGGCCGCGCCGGCCCCAGGTGCGGCCCTTGGGCGGTCTTAAGCCCTGGCCAGACTCGTCTTCGAAACAGAGCCAGGCGCCCAGGTCCGCCGCGGTCCTTTTACCACCGGCCAGGTCTCCTCCCGCCACGCGGCGATCCGGGCCTCATCCCGTTCCGCCGCCCGCCGCGCGGGCACCTGCACGCTCCAGCCGGCCCGGTGCAGCAGCAGGTCCATCCCGGCCAGGGTGTACTCCACGGCGAACCGGCAGTAGACCACCTCGGTGATCCGGGCCAGCGTCCAGCACTGGTCTTCATCCCAGCCCCAGGCCGCCGGGCCGGCGTCCAGCAGCGTCGCCAGTTCCCGCAGTTGCGGGGCGGTGAGCTTGCACTTCGCCCCGCCCGCGCCCCGCGACGCCAGCGCCGCCCGGCCTCCCGCCGCCAGCGCCCGCCGCCACCGGTTCGCCGACATCCGCGACACGCGGAAGCGCTTGGCTACCTCCCGGTCACTGGCCCCCGCCTCGATTTACTCCGCGGCCGCCAGCCGCACCTGCTCCCGGCGGGCCCGCTCAGCCGCGTCCAGCCCGCCACCATCCGGGTACCTCATGCATCTGGCATACCGCTGAGCAGGCCAGCCGTCACCAGGTCAGTAACCCCCGCCATTGAAGATCTTTAGCCGCCCCGGGCAGACGGCTCCGTCTCAACATGAGAGACGGACTCGTCCCGCAGGCGACAACCCGCCATGGGGGTACTAGGATGTCCAAGTATATGTGGCGCTTCGTATCCATCATGAGCGGCCGTAGCGGGGCCTGATCAGGGCAGGCCGGCCACCCGCTGCGGGAAGCGGTGCTGGCCGTAAGTCCGCCCGAGAGAGTCTCACCACAGCGCGCCCGGAACCCCGGGCCGCTGACGCGCACCGCGGCCCACCGGTCAGCGGGACGCGGGCCACCCGCCCGGCGCCGCGCGGTGAGTCGCCAGCTACGCGTCAGGAGACCGCGTCGTGTATGACATGTATCCATGGAATCGGCCCGCTGAGGGCTCCCCGGGCGGCCGTCCCGTCCGGCCCCGTCCGGCCCGCCGGGCCGCCCGGCTCCCCAGGACCGGCCGCGCCGCCCCCGTCACGCAGGCTCTGCAGATGGCCCTGGACCGGCGTGATAACGGCGGAGAGTCAGCGGCCACGGCCGGCCAGTAAGGTACGCGCATGGCATCTTCAGCGATCAAACTCGCCGTGATCGGCGGCGACGGTATTGGCCCGGAGGTCGTGTCCGAGGCGCTCAAGGTTCTCCAGGCCGCGAACGTGGGCATCGACGCCACCACCTACGATCTCGGCGCGCAGCGCTGGCACCGCACCGGGGAGACGCTGCCCGATTCGGTACTGGAGGAGATCCGGGCCCAGGACGCGATCCTGCTCGGCGCGGTCGGCGACCCGACCGTGCCCAGCGGCGTGCTCGAGCGGGGACTGCTCCTCCGGCTCCGCTTCGAGCTCGACCAGTACGTCAACCTGCGCCCGGTCCGGCTCTACCCGGGCGTGCTCACGCCGCTGGCGAGCGTCCGGCCCGAATCAATCAACATGCTGGTCGTCCGGGAAGGCACCGAGGGCCCCTACGCAGGGGCGGGCGGCGTGCTGCGTAAGGGCACTCCCGAGGAAGTGGCCACCCAGGAGAGCCTGAACACCGCGTTCGGGGTACGCCGCGTGGTCCGGTACGCGCTCGAGCGGGCCGCCGAGCGGCCCGCCCAGAAGCTCACCCTCGTGCATAAGACCAACGTGCTCGCCTACGCCGGGGATCTGTGGCAGCGCACGGTCGAGGCGCTGGCCAAGGAGTTCAGCTCGATCGCGGTGGACTACTGCCACGTCGACGCCGCCTCGATGTTCTTCGTGAGCCAGCCGGACCGCTTCGACGTGCTGGTCACCGACAACCTCTTCGGTGACATCCTCACCGATCTGGGGGCGGCGGTCGCGGGCGGCATCGGGCTCGCCGCGAGCGGGAACATCAACCCTGAGCGGAGCGCCCCGAGCATGTTCGAGCCTGTGCACGGCAGCGCGCCGGACATCGCCGGCAAGCAGAAGGCCGACCCGACCGCGGCCATCCTGTCCGCAGCCATGCTGTGCGACCACCTCGGCCTGACCACGGAGGCGGTGCGCATCGAGCAGGCCGTGGCCGATGACCTGGTCGAGCGGCAGGGGGCCTGGGCGGCGCGGGTCACTCCCGAGATCGGCGACGACATCGCCGGGCGGGTATCCGGATAGGGAGGTCCTCGGGGCGGGCCGGCCTGCGGGCCAGGTGTAGCGGGCCAGCAGCGCGCAGCGATGAGAAGAACAACTGAAATGAACACCACCGGGCACAACGAGCCTGCGGGCCAGGATTTCGCGGACCGCAGCTCCGCGTGCATACACATTGCGCCGTGGCGGCCTGTCGCAGGCCGCCACGGCCGGGGCAACGGCGCTCCGCCCGCTGGGTGCGGTCGCGCCGGGTGAGAGGAAGGACCCTGTCATGACGGCAAGCCCGAGCACCGAGATCGCTTTCGACGTCCGCGCCAGCGCCGATCCGGTTCCCCGGGCGGAACGCGAGCGCGTCCTCGCGAGCCCGGGGTTCGGGGAAGTATTTACCGATCACATGATCACGCTTCGCTGGACGCAGGAGCGGGGCTGGCATGACGGCCTGGTGCAGCCCTACGGGCCGCTCATGCTGGAGCCGGCCACCGCGGTGTTCCACTACGCCCAGGAGATCTTCGAGGGCCTGAAGGCCTACCGTCAGGGCGGCGGCCCGATCGTGGCGTTCCGTCCCAGCGCCAACGCGGCCCGGTTCAAGCGGTCTGCGGCCCGGCTGGCCATGCCCGGGCTGCCCGAGGCGGCGTTCCTGCGCTCCATCGAGCTTCTGGTTAGCCAGGACCGCGACTGGGTGCCCACGGCGGAAGGGCACAGCCTGTACCTGCGGCCCTTCATGATCGCCACCCAGCGGGGGCTGGGCGTGAACCATCCCTCCTCCTCCTACCAGTACACGGTGATCGCGTCCCCGGCCGCGGCCTACTTCAAGGGCGGGGTCCGCCCGGTCTCCGTCTGGCTGTCCGAGGACTACACCCGTGCCGCGCCTGGCGGCACCGGCGAGGCCAAGTGCGGCGGCAACTACGCGGCCGCCTTCGCCGGCCAGATCCAGGCCGTCCAGAGCGGCTGCGACCAGGTGGTCTGGCTGGACGCGGTGGAGCGTCGGTGGGTCGAGGAAATGGGCGGGATGAACCTGTTCTTCGTGTACGGCACCGGCCCGCAGTCCCGGATCATGACCCCGGCCCTGACCGGGACCATGCTGCCCGGCATCACCCGCGACTCCCTCCTCAAGCTCGGCCCCGACCTCGGCTTCCCCGCCGAGGAAGGCAGGATCTCCGCCGACCAGTGGCGCGAGGAATGCGACTCCGGCGAGCTCACCGAGGTCTTCGCCTGCGGCACTGCCGCGGTCATCACCCCGGTTGGCCAGGTCAAGAGCGCCAGCGACGAATGGACGATCGGCGACGGCACCCCCGGCCCCGTGACCACGCGCCTGCGTGAGGAACTGGTCGGGATCCAGTACGGCCAGCGGCCCGATCCTTACGGCTGGGTGCACAAGATCTGCTGATTGCGGGGCGGGTGCAGCACTCCGGCTGGGCATTCGGATACGCACCCCGGCCGGGCATCGAGGTGCGAGCACTGCGCTAGGTGTGCAAGACTGGATCCATGACGTCCGGTCGCATCATTATCGGCTGGCGCGTCGGCACCTAGCAGGGCCCGCCTAACGGCAGGCAGCCCGCACCGCCGACGCGCAGACCTCTCGCATGCCGCGAGGGGTCTTTTGTTTTGCGGGCAGCAAGGCACCAGGACGGCCACCCAGAAGCGCGGCGCCCACCGCCGCACGACAGAGACGGACGATCATGGCCCAGAGGCCCGACGATGTGTTCCACGTCTACGACACCACGCTGCGCGACGGAGCCCAGCAGGAAGGGCTGAGCCTCACCGTCGCCGACAAACTGGCCATCGCACGACGCCTCGACGAGTTCGGCGTCGGCTTCATCGAGGGCGGCTGGCCCGGGGCGATCCCCAAGGACACCGAGTTCTTCCAGCGCGCCCGCACCGAACTAGACCTCAGGCACGCGCAGCTCGCCGCGTTCGGCGCGACCCGCCGGCCCGGCGTGCAGGTGGCCGACGACCCCCAGGTCGCCGCTCTGCGCGCGTCCGGGGCGCCGGTCGTGACTCTTGTCGCCAAGAGTCACGACCGGCATGTCCGGCTGGCTCTGCGGACGACGCTGGAGGAGAACCTGGCCATGATCCGCGACACGGTCAGCCACCTGAGGGCGGAGGGGCAGCGGGTCTTCCTGGACGCGGAGCACTTCTTCGACGGGTACCGGTCCGACCCGGCCTATGCGCTCGAGGTGGTCCGGGTGGCCACCGAGGCCGGCGCCGATGTGGTGGCGCTGTGTGACACGAACGGCGGGATGCTGCCCGGGGAACTCGGCGACGTGGTGACCACGGTGGCGGCGGCGACCGGCGCCCGGCTCGGCATCCACTGCCACGACGACACCGCCTGCGCCGTGGCGAACAGCCTCGTCGCGGTGGACGCGGGCGTGACCCACGTGCAGGGCTGCGCCAACGGGTACGGGGAGCGGGCCGGCAATGCCAACCTGTTCAGCGTGGTCGCCGGGCTCCAGCTGAAGAAGGGCCAGGTCGTGCTGCCCGACGGCTGCCTGCCGGAGATGAGCCGCGTGGCCCACGCGATCAGCGAGGTCACCAACGTCACTCCCAGTACCCACCAGCCGTACGTCGGCTACTCCGCCTTCGCGCACAAGGCGGGCCTGCACGCGTCGGCGGTCAAGGTGGACCCGATGCTCTACCAGCACATCGACCCCGAGCTGGTCGGCAACGATATGCGGATGCTGGTCTCAGACATGGCGGGCCGCGCCTCGGTCGAGATCAAGGGCAAGCAGCTCGGCTACGACCTGTCCGGTGACAAGGACACCGTCGGCCGGGTGGTCCACCGGGTCAAGGAACTCGAGGCCCGCGGGTACACCTTCGAGGCGGCGGACGCGTCGTTCGAGCTCCTGCTGCGCGACGAGCTGGCGGGTGAGCGGCAGCGGCATTTCCAGGTGGAGTCGTGGCGGGTCATCGTGGAGCAGCGGTCCGGCGGCGAGGTCGTCAGCGAGGCCACCGTCAAGCTGCACGCCAAGGGCGAGCGGATCGTGGCCACCGGGGAGGGCAACGGGCCCGTCAACTCGCTGGACAAGGCGCTCCGGCTCGGCCTGGAGCGGCTCTACCCGGAGCTGGCCAGGCTGGAGCTGGCGGACTACAAGGTGCGCATCCTGGAGGGTTCGCATGGGACCGGCGCGGTCACCCGGGTGCTCATCGAGTCCAGCGACGGCACCGGGACGGCCGGAGGGACCTGGAGCACGGTGGGCGTGGACGAGAACATCATCGCCGCCTCCTGGCACGCCCTGGAGGAAGCCGTCACCTTCGCCCTGCTCCGGGCCGGCTACCAGCCAGCCCGGGATCGCTAGCCTGGCTCCGGTGACCCGCCCGGGCGCGAGGTCACCACTGCCGGCATGAAAGCATCGCGAAGCCGCGCCTTCGCGCTCTGTTACTAGAACCGGGCTTGCCGGTATGGTACGGACATCAGCCTCCGTACTCGCGGCAGAGCTCCAGACCCCGGCTCATCGCCAGCCAGTAGGTACCAGGCCGTTGCCAGCTTCGCGGGGATCAGCCCCGCCCGGGATGCATCGCCTGGCGAGTTGCGCTGCGCGCGGGCCGCCGTGTTTGCCTACTTCGTGATCCTGGGGCTGGCCGAGGGCATCTGGGTCGCCCGGATCCCCGGCGTCAAGACACGGTTGCACATAAACGACGGACTGCTCGGCCTGTCCTTGCCGGTGGGCCCCGCCGGCTTGGTCGCGGCAATGCCGCTGGCAGGCCGGCTGGCTGACCGGTTCGGGAGCGCCCGGCTAATCCGGCTGGCCGGGCTGGCCGTCGCGGTGATGCCGCTGGCCCTGTGGACGGCCGGCACCTTAGCCGCGGTCATCTGGGCACTGCTGGCCTTCGGTATCACCGGCGGCCTGATGAACGTGGCCTTGAGCGCGCAGGGCGTCCGGATGGAGCAGGCTTACCGGCGGCCGCTGATGACTTCGTTCTACGCATCCTTCAGCCTTGGCGGGCTGGCGGGTGCAGTCCTGGGCGGGCTGCTGGCCTGGATCCGGGCAGGACCGGCCGGGGTACTCGCCATCGCCGTAGCCGGCACGGCCACCGTGCTGATCGCCGGGCGCTGGCTGTTGGGCGAGCCCGCCGGGCCGGGAGGCCGCGCGATGGCCCGTCCGCACCGCCAGGCCAGCCGGGGTTCCCTGGGGATCCGGCGCTCCCTGGGGATGCGGCGAGGCCCGGGCTCGTCGCGGCTGACGGCGCTCGGCGTGCTCGCACTGTGCTCCCTGACCGCTGAGGGTGCCGCGGCCAACTGGAGCGGCCTCTACCTGCGGGACTACCTGGGGGTCCAGCGCGGGTTGGCGGCGGCCGGGTTCGCGGCCTTCTCCCTCGCGATGGCCGCGGGCCGGCTGGCCGGTGACCGGCTGGCCGCCCGGTACGGACCCGCGGGCACGGTCCGGAGGTGTGGCCTGCTTGCCGTGGCCGGCCTGGCTTCGGCGTTACTCAGTCACGACCCGCTTGGTGCGGTCATCGGGTTCGCGTTCTGCGGCGGCGGCTTTTCGTGCACGATTCCGCAGTTGTTCTCGGCGGCCGGCCGGGTCGACCCGGATCGCCCGGGCGGGGGTATCGCCCGGGTGGCGGCCCTCGGCTACCTGGGCCTGGTCGGCGGCCCGGCGCTGATCGGTGGCTGCGCGGCCCTGGCCGGCTTGCCGGCCGCCCTGGGCGTGGCGGCCGTGCTCGGGCTCTGCGTTGCCGTGTTCGCCGGTGTCCTGGAACCGCCCCTGAGAGCGACGGTAGCCACGTTCAGCGGAACGGATCCTGTCCCACCGGCCGGATCACGATCTCGCTGACGTCCACCCCTGCGGGCTGGCCTACGGCGAACATCACGGCCGCGGCGACGTCGGCGGGAGCCAGCTTGGGGTCGGCCTCCCGTCCCGTCCCGGGCGGGCCGGCGTCGGTCAGCCCCGGCTGGATCAGGGTGAGCCGGACCCCGGTGCCCACGCACTCGGCGCGGATGCCCGCGGCCAGCGCGCTCACCGCCCACTTGGTGGCGGAGTACAGGCTCCCGGGCCGGGTCACGCGGCCGGCGACCGACCCGGTGAGCAGCAGGTGCCCGCCGGACCTGACCAGCGCGGGCAGCACGGCGCGGGCCGTCAGCGCGGGGCCGAGCACGTTCGTGGACACCAGCCCGTGCCACTCGCCGGGGGCCAGGCCATTCTGCCCCAGGAACGAGGTAGGGGCGGACCAGCCCGCATTGGCGAAGACCACGTCGATCTGGCCCAGCGTGCCGAGTACCTCGCTGACCAGGGCGAGCAGCTGGTCCCAGTCGGACACGTCGCAGCACACCGGGAGGGCCCTCGGGGGACCGCCGAGATCCGCGGCCAGGTCGCCCAGCGGGCCTGGCCTGCGGCCGGTGAGCGCCACCCGGTATCCGGCCCGCGCCGCGGCCCGGGCGGTGGCCGCACCGATGCCACCCGACGCCCCCGTGATCAGGAAGACTGGATCCGGCACTGGGCCAGGCTAGCGGCAGGGCCGGGGGCGGGGGACGCCCGGTTTCCCGTACGGTTGGACTCATGGATGACAAGGAGATCCTGGGCCGCATCGACGAGCTGATCCAGACCGAGCACGAACTCCGGGAGCAGGCCGCCGAGGGCAAGCTGCCCAGCGGCGAGGAGCAGGCACGGCTCCGGTCGGTGGAGGAGTCCCTCGACCAGTGCTGGGACCTGCTCCGCCAGCGCCGCGCCCGCCGCGAGTTCGGTGAGGACCCGAGCGGCACCACGCCCCGTCCCGCCTCCGAGGTGGAGGGCTATCTGCAGTAGCCGTCCTGCGGGTCTGCCGTGCCCGGCCCGGCCGCCGCGCTCAGTAGGCTCTAAAAGAGCCCGGCAACGAGCCCGGGCCGAGGGCAGGACTCTTATCGAAGAGGTTGAGCGGTGCGCATCGCGAGATTTGCCAAGGGTGGCGAGGTCGCATACGGGGTCGTCGGGGAAGCCCAGGCGGACGGGGCCGGAGCGGCCCGGCCCGTGACGCCGGCCAGGGGGCTGAGCATCATTGCCGAGTTGCGGGGGCACCCGTTCAGCCCGGGCAAGGGTGGCGTCCAGTTCACCGGGGCGACGTTCCCCCTGGACGACGTCCGGCTGCTAGCTCCGGTACTGCCGAGCAAGGTGGTGGCGGTGGGCCGCAACTACGCCGATCACGCCCGCGAGATGGGCGGTGATTCTCCCGCCGAGCCGGTCATGTTCCTCAAGCCGTCCACGGCGGTGGTGGGGCACGGGGACCAGATCGCCTACCCGGTCAAGCTGACCCAGCGCGTGGACTACGAGGGTGAGCTCGCGGTGATCATCGGGCGGCTGTGCCGCGAGGTTCCCGCGGCCCAGGCGGCCGAGGTTATCTTCGGCTACACCTGCGCCAACGACGTGACCGCCCGCGACCTGCAGGCCCAGGACGGCCAGTGGACCCGGGCCAAGGGCTTCGACACGTTCTGCCCCCTGGGGCCCTGGATCGAGACGGATGCCGACCCTGCCGATCTCGAGCTGACCACGGTGGTGAACGGTGAGGTCCGCCAGCAGGCGCGGACCTCGCAGATGCTGTACGACGTGCCCGCACTGGTCGAGTTCGTCAGCACCGTGATGACCCTGCTGCCCGGCGACGTGCTGCTGACCGGGACCCCGGCGGGCGTGGGGCCCCTGGAGGACGGAGACGAAGTGTCCGTGACCATCGAGAACATCGGGTCGCTGCATAATACGGTGGTGAACCGTGACTGAGCGCCCGGTGTCCCCCGCTGATCACGCTGACGGCGGGGTGCGGGTCCGCTTCGCCCCCTCGCCCAGCGGCGACCTGCATGTGGGCAACATCCGCACCGCGCTGTATGACTGGGCCTTCGCCCGGCGCACCGGCGGGACCTTCGTGCTGCGCATCGAGGACACTGACCGGAGCCGGGTCACCTCCGAGTACATAACGTCCGCACTGGACACGCTGCGCTGGCTCGGCCTGCAGTGGGACGAGGGCCCGGAGGTCGGCGGCCCGTACGGCCCGTACCTGCAGAGCGAGCGGATGGACATCTACGGGGAGTGGGTGCAGCGGCTGCTCGCCGACGGCCACGCCTACTACTGCTACTGCAGCCCTGAGGAACTGACCGCCCGCCGGGAGGCGGCCCGCGCCGGCGGCGGCCCCAGCGGCTACGACGGGCACTGCCGGGTGCTCGCCGCCGAGCAGGTCAGGGTCTATCAGGCCGAGGGCCGCAAGCCGGTGGTGCGGTTCCGGATGCCCGAAGGGTCCACCACGTTCACCGACCTGGTCCGCGGTGAGGTCACCTTCGACCACCAGCACGTGCCGGACTTCGTCCTGGCCCGGGCGGACGGCTCCCCGCTGTACACGCTGGCCGTCGCGGTGGACGACATCCTCATGAAGATCACCCACGTAGTGCGCGGCGAGGACCTGCTGTCGTCCACCCCCCGCCAGATCGCCGTGTACCGGGCCATGGGCGTGCCCGCGGAGCAGTTCCCGGTCTTTGCGCACCTGCCCTACGTGCTCGGCAAGGACGGGCAGCGGCTCTCCAAGCGGAACGGGGTCGTGTCCGTCAACTGGTACCGGCAGGAGGGCTTCCTGCCCGAGGCGATCGACAACTACCTGGCCCTGCTGGGCTGGTCCCCGGGGGAGGACCGGGAGGAGTTCACGCTCGCCGAGATGGCGGCGGAGTTTGACCTGGCCCGGGTCAACAAGAATGCGGCCCAGTTCGACGTGCGCAAGCTCGAGGCCATCAACGGGGACAAGATCCGCGCGCTGGATCCCGCTGATTTCGTCTCGCGGATCATCCCGTTCCTGCAGCGGGCAGGCGTCATCGGCGATCGGGTGAGTGAGCCGGAGCTGGCCCTGGTCACGGCGGCCGCGCCGCATATCCAGACCCGGATCAGCCGGCTCACCGAGACGCCGGGCATGCTCGGCTTCCTGTTCGCCGACGAGGAGCATTTCGAGATGAACGCCGAGGACGCCGAGAAGGCGCTCGGCCCGGACGCGGTGCCCGTGCTCCAGGCCGCCGAGGCGGCGCTGGCTGAGGTGCAGCCGTGGACGGCCGCGGCGATCAAGGCTGCCCTGACCGCCGCGCTGGTCGAGCCGACCGGACTCGGCCTCAAGCCGCGGGTGGCATTCCAGCCGGTGCGGGTGGCGGTGACCGGGCGGCTGGTCTCGCCGCCGCTATACGAGTCGATCGAGCTGCTCGGCCGGGAGCGGACGATGGCCCGGCTGGCCCAGGCGGTCAAGGCGTCCGGCTGACGCCGATTCCCTGATCACGCTCCGCCGTCGCCAGTAACCAGATGCGCCCCGGGCTCCGGGCACCTGATCCCCAGGATTTCGCGGGAGGGGGGCGGGTTCGGCTACACTGCACTGGCGCGGGTGAGCGTGGCTCCGCCCGGCGCGATGGGGTATGGGGTAATTGGCAGCCCGACGGGTTCTGGCCCCGTTAGTCTAGGTTCGAGTCCTGGTACCCCAGCAGGATGATGACCGGCAGGCCTCCTCACTCAGGAGGGCCCTGCCGGTTCGTCGTTCCCGGGCAGGTCGGCGCTGTTCACCGCAACTCGAAGTCGGCGAAGTCGAAGCCTGGCACGACCACGCAGGCGACCAGGGACCAGGGAGAGGGCGGCCCGGTGCCGAGAGCCGGGGTGGCGGACTGCCAGGCTCCCGCCGGGACCAGCACCTGGGGCTTGTCCCCGGCGGACGGGTCGGGCCCGACGTGGCGGGTCTCGCCGCCGATCCGCAGCTCCATGGGCGCGCCGCCCTGCCAGAGCCACAGCTCATCGCCCCGGACCCGGTGCCAGGCGGATTCCTGCCCGACCGGGAGCAGGTAGAGAATCGCCGTGGCCAGCGCCCGCTGACCCGGCCAGCCCGCCGGGGCCGTCTGCAGCCCGGAGCGGTAGGTCTCCCGGAAGTACCCGCCTTCGGGATGGGGGGCGAGCCGCCAGCGCTCCACCGCGGTCGCGACGTCCATCCCCTGGGTTGCGTCCATGCCCTGATCAACGCCATACCGGGCCGGGACATGCCAGACCAAGCCGGGGGCATGCCGGGTCGGGTCAGACTGTTCCGGCGGTGGGCCACGACGAGGCGGCGCCCGGTCTGAGCGGCCGGGCTGCGGCACGGGGACGGCCCGGCACCAGGGGGGTTGATGCCGGGCCGCGTCTGTGCCCGTGACGGCGCCAGTCCCGTCACGCGCCGGTCCCCTGAGAGGGCTAGCCCCCATAGGGAGGCCGGCCCGTCTCCCGGGCAGCAGGTGCGTTCAGATCCAGCGGCGGGTACGGCTGCGGCTGCGGCTGCGGCCGTACCGTTTGTGGCCCCGTTCGTGGCCGGACAGCCGGTACAGGACCAGCAGGATCACGGCCCCGACGACCGAGCCAATGATCCCGGCCGCGCGGAGGGTGTGGACGGCGAGGGTGTGGTACTCGATCAGGTTCAGGATGAACCCGCCGAGGAAGGACCCCAGCACGCCGAGGACGATGGTCCCCAGCAGGCCGATAGGGTCGCGGCCGGGGACGAGCAGGCGGGCCAGCGCCCCGGCGATGAGTCCCACGATCAGCAGAACGAGTATGAATGCCAACATGTGCGGCATCTACCCTTACAGAATGTGATCATGCGACCCTTTATAACCTTTCCAGATTCCTGGGATTTTGCCTGACGTGCCCGTGGCTTTACCCGCCTACTGGCAGTCGCCGCGGGTTGGGGGGAGGCGCCGCCGCGTGCCGCCAGCCGGGGTCTGCGGTGCCCGTCGGCGGCGAGGGCGGCCGGTGCCGCCAGGGGCCCGCAGGGTGCCGGCGCGATGTCCATTTGGCGTCATGCCACGCGGTACCCTACGATGCAGTGTCTGGCCCCGTCGTCTAGTGGCCCAGGACGCCGCCCTCTCAAGGCGGTAGCGGCGGTTCGAATCCGCTCGGGGCTACTCATGAAGTAGCAGGTCACAGGCCCGGTCACCCGCTCAGGGTGGCCGGGCCTTGATCATCAGACGATGGCATTGACTCGATCCCATGGGCCGGGTCGTAGCCGGGGTGAACAGGTGGTGGTCCAGCAGGATGGCTGCAATGGCACCTTCCATGGCCCCCTGGCCGGTAGAGCGGAATACGCAGCCAAACGCTGACCACTTGCTCCGGTACAGCAGCTCACAGCGTTCTTGGCGTCGGTCTTGAGAACCGCCAGCCTCTTAGCCGACGTGCCTTGTGGGTCCATGAGCCAGGCCAGCGGGCATGCTTCCCGGTAGCCAGGACCACACTGGCGTGTCTCGTAGTACTTACGTTGCCGTGGCGGACCGTGAGGTAGGTGTGGCAACGGCGTCCCGGTTGGCCATAGGCCCCTCATAAGGCGCACAGGTACTATCCCCAGATGGGAGCTCTGCGACGGCGCATTCGCTACCCGGCCCGGCTGATGGCGTACGCCGCGCTGCTGGCTGGTGCCGCCACGGTGCTGGCCGTGCTGCCGGCCGGCCCGCCCGCGGCCGCGGCGCCCCAGGTGGCGGCCGTGGTCACTGGCCACCCGGCCAGCCTCCGGATGGGCTCGATCTCGCTGCGCCGGTGCGCGGCGAAACCGCTCACCTACTGCGGCGGCCTGGCCGTGCCGCTGGACTACTCGTCGGCCGCCAGCCCCCGGATCCACCTGGGCTTCCGCTGGCTGCCGGCCACCAGTCACCCGGCCGGGACCATCCTGGCCGTCGAGGGCGGCCCGGGGTACGCCTCCACCGGTTCGGAACCGGAGTACCTGGCCATGACCGGCCCGCTGCTGGCCACCCGCAACCTGCTGCTGGTCGACCTGCGCGGCACCGGGACGTCCACCCCGGTCAACTGCCGCGGGCTGGAGCGGGCCGGCGCCAAGCAGTACGGCCGGCACTTCAACCAGCTGGTGGCGGCCTGCGGTGCTCAGCTGAACCACACCTGGCACTACCGGGGCGGCGGCTGGGTGCACGCCTCCGACCTGTTCAGCACCGCGTACTCGGCGCGCGACGTGGCCCAGGTGCTGCACGCGCTGCGGCTGGGCCGGGTGGACCTGTACGGGGATTCCTACGGCAGCTGGTTCGCCCAGGTGTTCGCGTCCCGCTATCCCGGGCTGCTGCGTTCGGTCACGCTGGACTCCACCTATCAGGTGCTCGGGCTCGATCCCTGGTACACCACGACGGTGCTGACCGCGCGGCGCGCGTTCGTGCAGGCGTGCCAGCGCTCTGCGGCCTGCGCAGCGGCGACCCAGGGCGGGCAGGCCTGGGCGCGGATCGGGGCGCTGGAGCGGCGGCTGGCCCGCTTCCCGGTCAGCGGGACGACCACCACGGTGGACGGCACGGCCGCCCGGCTGACCGTGACCCCGTTGACCCTGGTCAACCTGGTCAACAACGCGGGCTTCGACCCGGTCGTCTACCAGGATCTGGACGCGGCGGGCCGGGCGCTGCTACAGCATGACGACGCGGCCCCGCTGCTCCGGCTGGCCGCGCTGTCGCTGGGCTATGACGACACCAACGAGCCGCTGCCCGGGTTCAGCGACGGGCTCTATTTCGCCGTGTCCTGCACCGACTACGTGCAGCTGTTCGACCGGTCCGCGCCGACCGCGGTCCGGCTCCAGCAGTACCAGGCGGCGTTGCGCCGCGAGCCCGCCGGGACGTTCGCGCCGTTCAGCGTGACCCAGTGGACGTCGATGGATCAGTACACCGAGGCCTACAGCGCCTGCCTGAACTGGCCCACGCCGGCCCACCACAACCCACCCATCACCCGGCACCCGCCGCTCGTCCCGCCCCGGCTGCCGGTGCTCATCCTGTCCGGGACCTTCGATTCGCTGACCCCCCGGCTGGACGGCGCGACCCTGGTCGCCCGGCAGATGGGCCCCTCGGCCCGGCTGGTCACGCTGGCCAACCTGACCCACGTCACCGAGCAGGACGGCAACAGTGCGTGCGCGATGTCGATCTACCGGCGCTTCGTCCTCGATCCCGGCGATCTGCACCAGATGAACACCTCGTGCGCGAGCCATGTGGCGCCGATCCACACCGTCGGCAGCTATCCCCGGCTGCTGCGGGACGCCGTCCCGGCCAGCCCACTGCCCGGCAACCGGGCCGGCCGCCAGGCACTCCGCGCCGCCTCCGTGGCGCTGGCCAGCGTGGGCGATGAAGTGAGCCGCTGGCCGCTGCTCAGCGACGACCACGACCTCGGGCTGCGCGGCGGCCGGATCACCTTCTCCGGCGGCACCGATCTGCGTATCACCCTGCATGGCGTGCGCTGGGTCAGCGACGCCACCATCGACGGCAGCGGGGTCTGGGACCAGTCATCCGGCTGGGTGACCGCCCGGCTGACCGTGCACCCGGACGGCGCCGCGCCGGTGTGGCTGACCGGCCGGTGGCTGGCGTTCGGCAGTCAAAAGCAGCTCGCGGTGATCCACGGGTCACAGGGCGGCCGGCGGCTGGCGGCCACCTGCCCTGCCCCCTGACCTGGCGCCCGGCGGGACCTCTTTATCCTCGGACGCATGGATGCCCGCGCACCGGCCTGGGTGGTGGCCGGGCCGCCGGGTTCCGGCAAGAGCACGGTCGCCCGGCTGCTGCTCGCCGCGCTGGAGCCCACCCCGGCCCTGCTCGACAAGGACACCATGTACGGGCCGTTCGTGGCGGCGGCACTCGCCGCGGCCGGCCGCCCGGCCGGTGAGCGCGAGGGGCCGTGGTACGACGAGCACGTCAAGGTGCACGAGTACGCGGGGATGACCGCCACCGCCCGGGAGATCCGCGCGCACGGCTGCCCTGTCCTGTTGTCCGGCCCGTTCACCCAGCAGATCCACGACGCCCTCCGCTGGCAGGCGTGGGCGGCCGAACTCGGCGGCGGGACGGTGCGGCTGGTCTGGATCCGGTCAGACGTGAGCACCCTGCGGCACCGGCTGATCGCGCGCGAGTCGGCCCGGGATTCCGGGAAGCTGACCAACTTCGGCCGGTTCACCGCGAGCATGCGGCTCGGTGTGACGCCCGCCGCGCCGCACACCGAGATCGACAACCGGCTCAGCTCGGTCAGGACGCTGGATGAGCAAGTCGCCGCGCTGGTGCGGCAGACTCTGTTGTCATGACCCCGGAGCCGATGACCGCCGTGTGCAGGTCAGGTCACTCTCTGCGCTAGCGTCGACCGGATCTGCATGATGAGCGCGCCACGGGTCTCGAGGCGTTAGCTATCGGCCGACTAGGTGAGCGCGGAACCGGACCAGGTATCCCGAGGCACAGCCGGCGTTCTGCCCGTTATGCACAACTAATGTCAGAACGCGAGATCGTCGGAATCCGAACGGAAACTCTCCTGGATCCCTTCCGCGACGTCCGAGGCCGAGTCATCGGAGACGGCGTCGCTGAGCAGCTCTCCCTGCTCAACACTCGTCAGCGGCTCGTCGTCGGGGCCGAGCGATTCCACGCTCGGCGGCGGCGCGGCCGTGCTCAGGCCACCGAGCCGCAGCGCGTCCCGCGCGATGGAGGGAAGCTGATCCCCCACCTCTGCCGCCAGCTCGCGCACCAGCCCTGGGTTGTGCGACCTGTCCTGGGAGGTGAGCCGGCCGGCCTCCTCGATCACATCAGCGCGCAGCAACCGGACGTCGTCGCTGTCGAGGGTCCCGTCCCGGCGATGGATCCGCAGCATGGCCACCCGCGCCGTGAGCCGGCTGATGCGGTCGTGCACCGACCCTGCGACGCGGTCGACCTCCCGCAGCCAGCGCAGCGCCTGGCCGAAGTCGCCGGTGTCCTCTTCGACCCGGGCGGCGAGCAACGCGACCTCGATGAAGACCGCGATCTCCTGGTGGTCAGTGCACCATTGCGCCGCCGTCGCCGCGCTGGCCAGGGCCTCGTCGTACCGGCCGAGGGCGGCCAGCGCCTCTATCTCGAGTGCGGCGGTGAAGGGGCGGACGGTGTCGCTTCGCCGCACCAGCACCAGCTCCAGAGCCTCGACCGGCCGACCAGCGTCGAGCAGCCGACGGGCGGCCAGCGTCGTCTGCCGCGCCCAGGACAGATCGTCTGCCCGCTGGCGGACGTCGGCGGAGACGGTGACACCGAGCCGGTTGGCCAGGTAGACCTGGCTCGACGCTGGGAACTCCTCGAGTGCGTAATCCAGCGCCGCCGCCGCATCGGTATCGTACGCCCGGTCCAGGGTCGTCGTGGACTGCCCGAGGGCGAGGCGGTAGTACAGTTCCTCGATCTTGGCCTGGAAGGAGTCCTGCTTCCTGAAGTAGCGCAAGGCGGCCCCCCGCAGGCTCGCCAGCAGCTCCGGGTTGTCGCGCTCGATCATGGGCAGTATGACCCGGCGGATGTCTGGCCGTAGCCGCAGGCCGTCTGAACCGTCCGGCTCCACTAGGGAGATCTCCCGCAGCAGCGAGTCAAACAGCTCCTGCGCCCGCTGCCCGTCCACGTCCCCCAGACCGCATTGCCGGGCGAGAACGGCCTCGATCACGCCGGGGGTCAGGCGGCGCAACGCGAGCCCCGGGTGGGCGATCCGGCGCACGTCCGGGTCG
>Ga0187867_10000689_pt1 | contig 29786 bp, 27 predicted proteins | sample June2016WEW_13_1_FD_132976 | JGI IMG/M metagenome (GOLD analysis project Ga0187867, IMG submission 132976) | Peatland microbial communities from SPRUCE experiment site at the Marcell Experimental Forest, Minnesota, USA - June2016WEW_13_10 | ecosystem: Environmental > Terrestrial > Soil >... | reverse complement strand
TGCTGCTAGCCGTTCCGATGAAAACATCGCTTCTACAATTCGCCGCGACCGTGCAAGGGTAGTTTCCTGAAGTGTCTCCCAGTTGGCCAATAAAGGAACTGTTCCATCGTGCTCGTATAGACAAAGAAATTCCCCGTCTGCGAGATGTACATGAGCTGCCAGGTTGGCGCGAACTGAGCCGTTGGAGAGCCGTAGGAACCTTCCTCCAGTAACCGCAACATTCGCAACGCAATATTTGAAGTGGATGCTTACCGACTGGTACCAAAGCTGCGACCTCTAAGGTTGGGGTGCCGCCGGAGACGGCACCCGCCGTAAAGCAGAGTTCCACGAAAAGTTTGGCTACGCAACTGCTTCGTGCTGGGGCGCTGAGACGGCACGCTGTGCAGCTCCTTTCCCAAGGAAGTTAGCTAGTTCAGTGTTCACTTCCTCCGCGTGGGTCCATGTGATGCAGTGCGGCCCATCCTTCACTATCACTAAGCGGGCTCCCTTGATCAACTTCGCAGTGCGGAGTCCTGACGCACTAATGGGCAGAATTCGGTCTGCATCGCCATGAATGACCAGCGTGGGCACGTCGATGCGGCTCAGGTCGTTGCGGAAGTCCTCATGCCACGTCGGCACGCAAGCGAGGCTCGCCGTGGCCGAGGCTCCGGCTGCGACGTTCCAGCTGGCTTCGACCGCCTGTTCGCTGACACGCTTGCCTAGCAGGAGGTCCGTGTTGTAGAAATTCTTGAAAAACTCGGTGAAGAACGCGTAGCGGTCTGCCACGACGGCTTTTTGTATCCCCTCGAAGACGCTGGCGTCCACGCCCTCAGGGTTTTCTGGCGTCTTCAGCAGGAATGGCGGAACCCCCGAGATGATTACCGCTTTGCTCACCCCCTTCGATCCGTGTTTCCCGAGATAGCGCGCCACTTCGCCTCCGCCCATCGAGAAACCGACCAGAGCGAAATCACGTAGTTTGAGGTGCGTCACGAGTTTGTGCAGGTCGTCGGCGAAGGTGTCGTAGTTGTAGCCCGTTGTTGGCTGACTCGACTTGCCGAACCCTCTGCGGTCATAGGTAATGACGCGGTGCCCTGCGTCCAACAGAACTGGCAGCTGCTTCTCCCAGGAAGTACCGCTGAGCGGATAACCGTGGATAAGGACAACGGGCTTACCAGAGCCGTGGTCCTCGTAGTTGAGGTCGATGTCACTGGAGTTTTCTTTACCGACGTTCACGTATGGCATTGGGATCCTCCTGTTATCTCATTTCTTAGGTGCATGAGTTGAAGGTTGATTGATGTCGCGGCGTCCTTTTAATTCTAAACCTCCCGGCAGCTGATGATGACGATGCTTCATAAAACTGACGGACGCGCCGAGCTGCCAGCCTTATGACAATCATCCCCGGACTGGCTTTGCGTCCGTGGCTACAGTGATAGCATTGACAGCATGGCGACATTAACCATTCGACAACTTGACGGGAAAACCAAGACTCGTTGAGGGTCCGTGCAGCCCATTACGGACGTTCGATGGAGGAGGAGGCCAGAGAAATCTTGCGCTCGGCTCTAACCACTTCCTCACCGGAAAAGGGGAACCTGGCGGAGACCATTCACCGGCGATTTGCGGCGTTTGGCGGGCTCGAAGTTGAGTTTCCGCGACGCGACGGCATGCGCCAGGCCTCGGATTTTGCCGAATGATCACCCTCGACTGTCCACAGATGTGCGGTGTTCTCCCGCAACGTTCGGGACTTTGACTTGCTGCAGGCGCTTGATCCTTCGGGGAAGTCATGCTCTATATCAGTAAGCACCGCGCAGCGCTCGCAAAAATGCGCTCACCCAAAACCGATAAGTTGTAAGGGCGTGCACAGGAATAATAGAAGGAAAGTAAAAAACTAACCCAAATCCCACACGGCACGGTGGCGTGGCGCATGCTCTAGATTCAGTCGGAACGCGGACGCACTGGCAAACTTGCCCATACATTCATGAGGCCTAGCGTCTCGCGGGCGACGGAGAAAACATCGCGCGTGTTTCGCCACCAATGATCCGCATCGAACGGATCTTCGTAAGCCGCGTGCACAACAAGCGTTAAATTCCCACCCACCAGCTTTTTCCACAAAGCTCTGACGCGTCGTGTGTGTGGCGGCGAAGTCACGATAATCACACTCCTCTTTCCCGTCCGCCGCATCTCCCGCGCCACCTCTCGCACTTCCTGCTCTGTGTTCAGAATACTATCCGGGAGAATATGGACTACCGCGTCCGGGATGCCTTCGTGGACCAGGATTTCGCGGTTGTATTCTTCCTCGCCGACATAACGAATGCCAAGCGCTTCCAACTGGCTAGCAGGATTCTCCGGCCGGCTCACCCACACCTCGGGCGCATAACCCCTATGAAAAACCTTTGCGGCTTCTTCTGCGCGGGGTGGCATGGCACCACTCAGAACGAAGATTACGTCCGCGGAAGAAAGCGGATCCTCGCGGATGAGCCATCGGCCCAGGTTGCGAAATCCGAACCATCCCACAACCATCAATAGCACGAGCAAGAAGAGCAATTTGAATCTGGCGGTCTTCCATGTCCAGGTCATGTTGTCTTTAGTGCTTCCCGGCAACAATGTGCGAGTAGAACCGGTGTAGGTTAGGATCTCAAGTTCCGAATTTTATTCTCATCTCAAGTTAGCCGAGCTCGGACTGTGATTGCATATCGCAGGAATTATCTCAGCCACCACTGACGGCGGGGACGATCGAAATCTCAGATTCAGCGGAGACGGGACTCGCGAGTCCACCCGTATATCGGACATTTTCGTCTCCGATGAATATGTTGACGTGTTCCCGCACTTGTCCTTGCTCCGTTGCGATGCGATCTCGAACCCCTGGATAGAGCGTCCAGAGCGCCGCCAACGCGTCGCCCAAAGTCGCGGGCGATGTCTCGATCTCGACCTTGCTGCGTCCAGCCGTAAATTCGCGCAAAGCCCCCGGAATGTGAAATGTGACTGGCATGGATTATCTCTTTGGTCGCCGCGTCTTGTTTTTCGATCGAGATTTCGCTTTCCGTGAAGAAGCTGGCCAGGGCCCAGGCAACGCTGACGCTAAACCGCCCGAAGTGTCCTCGATGAATGCATTGCGTACGCAGACTACCGACGGCAACCCTTCGAGTATTTTTTTCCACGTCCTTCCTTCATCGCAGGAGCCAAAGAGTTGCCCGCTCCGTGTACCGAAGTAAATTCCGACAGAGTCGAATGCGTCGGCGGTGATGGCATCACGCAGGACGGTTTCGTACGCACGCTTTTGTGGCAAGCCGCGCGAAAGAGGCTCCCAGGAGGCGCCACTGTTGCGGGATCGATAAACGCGCAGGCGCCCGTCGCAGGCGCAGCGAAATTCGTCGGATTCAACCGGAACGATGTACACGCAGTCGGGGTTTCTGGGGTGCGTGAGCATGGCGAAACCAAAATCCGATGGCACTCCATTGGCAATGTCTGTCCAGGTCTCGGCACAGTTGTCAGAGCGGTACAATCCCCAATGACTTTGCAGAAAGAGGCGCTCCGGGCGAGCGGGATGCATGACAATTTTATGCACACATTGCCCGAACTCGGGATACTTGTCGGGCATGGTCATAGCGCGGATGCCCTGGTTCTGCGCCGTCCAGGTACTTCCGCCATCGTCGGTCCGGTAAACACCGCCCGAGGAGATGGCCACGTACATCCGCTGGTGATTGGCGGGGTCGAGCAGAATGGTGTGCAAAGCCAGTCCGCCGTTTCCCGGCATCCAGCGGGGACGATGCGGATGATCGAACAGGCCACGCATCAGCGACCAGGTTTCGCCGGCGTCGCGGGTTTCGAAAAGTGCAGCCGGCTCTACGCCGCAATAGAGCACGTCCGGTTCCTCAGGTCGGCCGAGCGCAATCTGCCAGATGTTCTTCAAGGAAACGCCAGTATCCGAGGGAAATCGAATGGGGGCCTGCTGCGGATTGGTCCAGCTCTTTCCGAAATCGTCGCTGGATCGCAGTAGAGTACCCCAATAGCTCTGCGTCGAAGCCCATATGCGGTGTTGGCCCCCGCGGCCATCAAAGGCCATTGCGTAAACATTGTGGCCATGGAAATAGGGGCCCCCGACCTCCCAACGGCCCCGCTGTGCATTCGAACGAAGGATGAACGCGCCTTTCGTCGTTCCCACCAGCAAAAGGAAGTTGCCCTTCTTGACATGAACGTGTTGCACACTGTGCAAGGCGGTAGTCTTTGGCGCATTTAAATCGGGGCCCGGACCAGACGAAACGATTCCCGCTGACTGAACGGCTTCGAGAGCTGCCTGAACTTCACTCGCGCGCTGATAACGCTGTATTGGCTCCTTAGTGAGGCAGCGTTGAATGATGCCCCATAGGCCGGGGGGAACGGGAGGGCCAAGAGGATTCGGGATTTCACGCAGGATGGCCGAGCTGATCTCAAAGCCAGTGCGACCCTCAAACGGGAGGCGCCCGGACGCCGCTTCGTAGAGGACAACCCCAAGCGCCCATAGATCACCGCGATGGTCGGCCGCCTCGCCACGTAGGATTTCGGGCGCCATGTACGGCAAAGTACCACTTACGCTGGACGCGTTCTCGATGCTTGCAAGAGACCGGGTAGGGCCCTCGAATACGCTGCTGCCTACCTGTTTGGCTAAACCAAAATCGAGGACTTTGACGAGACCATCAGAAGTAATGACGATATTCGCCGTCTTCAGATCTCGATGCACGATGCCGCGGTCATGAGCACGGGCGAGCGCGCTCGCAATCTGCACGCCATATCGCAAGACCGATTCCGGCGCTAGTCCTCCGCTTGCGCTCATGGAAGCCAGAGACTTGCCCTCGACCAGTTCCATCACGATATAGAGCTCGCCCTCATTTTCGCCGACATCGTGAATGGTGCAGATGTTGGGATGTGAGAGAGAAGAGGAAGCGCGTGCCTCGTGGAGCAGACGCTGGCTCGACGACGTATCCAGACGAGCATCCTTCTTGACGACTTTTAGGGCTACGTCGCGGTGGAGTACCTCGTCGTAAGCGCGATAGACAACCCCCATTCCTCCTTCCCCAATTTTCGCTGTGACGCGGCAATGACCGAGAACTTGACCGATCACGGAACACTCCTTTACCGCCCAATGTTAGGCTGCGCTTTGAAGCTCCGTCAATGAATGTGGGTTCCATGCGAGCACAGTTGCCAGAATGCGAACGGCGGCATGCAGAACATTGGGTCCGCACGCAATTACGGAGTTCACGCTTTTTCTCCGGAGATTTGCCGACTATCTCGTCCAGCTTAGGAAGCAAGTCCAGTGGGTTGGGTAATTCTCCCGCGGCGACAGGCCAGCCAGAAATGGGGTGGACAAGGCCCCTAAGAGAGTAACGTGGTTCGCGAGCTAGTCGAGACCGACAAAGATCTTCAGAAGAAATGGGTGATGGCAAGTTTCGCTGGCGGGAGCCCTCGTAGAGCCAGCATCTGGAGGCGATTGGGACTGGAACAATAAGATTTATTTCTTGCGGCGATGATGCCAAGTGGGGAGCAGAGCACAAGACACCCCAAAAAAGTGATAAATTCTATTTTTCCCTGACTTTTGTCCCGCATCCAAAGTTTTCGGAAATAAACCCATATGAACCAGAGAATCAAAACACCTTCCCTCATTTTGCTGACGGCCGCATGCTTCGCATTGACGCTTGAGATTGCGGCGTGCAACAAGACCCAGACTCCTGACAACAGCGCTCAAAGTCAACCGGCACAGCCCACGCAGCCCGATCAGACACAGCAGGATCCAGCAGCTGCGGCGAACCTTGCTCCTGCAAGCGTAACTCAGACCACAAGTGCCAATGATCAGAGTCAACCCGACTCTGATTACGACACCGAGAACGACGATACAGATTACGGCCAGCCGGCGCTGCAGGCGTCAGACCCTCCACCAGAGCTGCCGGAATATTCACAGCCGGAATGTCCCGGCGATGGCTATCTGTGGACGCCCGGCTATTGGAGTTATGCTTCTGAAGGCTATTACTGGGTCCCAGGCGCGTGGGCGCGCCCGCCCGAGGTTGGCTATTTGTGGACGCCCGGCTACTGGGGATCTTCGGGTGGGGGATATCGTTACCATTACGGCTATTGGGGCCGGCATATCGGCTACTACGGCGGAATCGACTATGGATTCGGATACGTCGGAGCCGGCTATCAGGGCGGATACTGGAATGGTGATCGCTTCGACTACAACCGCTCCGTCAACAATGTGACCATCTCCAATGTGCAGGTTTATAACCGCACCGTAACGAATACGGTCATCATCAACAACACCACCGTCAACCTTACGAAGAACCGCGCCAGCTACAACGGGCCTGGAGGCGTCACTCGCCGGCCTTTGCCAACGGAAGCTGCCGCAACGCGCGAACAGCGCATTCCCCCTATGAGCACACAGCTGCAGCATCAGCAGCAGGCGGCACAAAACCGCCAGCAGTTTGCCTCTGTCAACAAGGGCCGTCCTGTCGTTCTGGCAGCGACCAAGCCCGTCCCGGAAGGCAAACCGATCGCACCAGTGATCCCTGCTCGCCCGGCAGGGAGCCCGCGACCAGCGGAGCCGAATCGCGCCCAGCCGCAGACGAGGCCTGCGACTCAGGCGAACCAATCTGTTCAGACGCGGCCAGCTCCGCAGCAACCGCAGAACAAGCCCCCTCCCCAGCAGGCGCCTAAAGCTGAGGCGAGACCTGCAAAGCCGCAGGCTGCGCGTCCGCAGGAGGCGAAACCAACCACTTCGGCGCCACAACCATCAAAGCCGCCGGAGCGCCCAGCAGCAAGACCCGCGCCAAAGCCGGCCCCGAAGGCAGAAGCCAAACCGGCAACGCCGCAAGTCAAAAGGGAAGCGCCGCATCCGGAGGCGAAACCGAAGACTCCGCCACCGCCGCCCAAGAAGCAAACACCAAACGATAAGGATAAAGACAGGAAAAATTAAAGATTAAAAGACAAAAAGGAAAGACAAAAAGGATTGACCAGGAGCGCCATAGTCCGCAGCGGCGCTCGCTTTCTTTAGAACTTGCGCTCCCCGGACGCGTCCGATGTTGGCTTGTGCGGAAATGGTTTGCTGCGCGTCATTATGGTGAATACTGATGAGGTGGAGCGGAGTGCTCTGATGCCCAAGACCGCAAAGAAAATCGTGCTGGTCGTTGCCGCCTTCATACTGGTAGTATTCGCCGTCTTCCTTTTCAACCAGACGATGCAAATCGTCCAGTCGGCGCGAGCGGTCAATACGGCTTTCGGCAACGCAGTGATGTGGAGTCTGATTTTCACTTACTGCACACTGCTGGCGACTCCGTTTGTCCTTTGGTTCCGGCTGCCGAAACGGATGCGGCCACCGGAAGCCCGCGAAGGTGATGCTTACGACCGCTTTCTTCTCGATTTCAGGAAGCGGCTGTCGCGCCATCCTCGTCTCCGCGGGCTGGCTCTGGATTCCACGGCGGACATCGAAACCGCCCTTCAAACCCTCGACAAACACGCCGACACTGTGGTGACCTCGACTGCGTCGGCCGTATTTCTCAGCACCGCGGTTCTGCAAAGTGGTCGATTGGATGTTCTGGTTGTGTTCGCTGCTCAAACGCGTCTCATTTGGCAGGTCGCCCATGTGTATTATCAGCGACCGTCCCTTCGCGATTTTGTGCAGCTCTACGCAAACGTGGCTTCGACCGGCTTCATCGCGGCTGGGATTGAGGATATTGACGTCGATGTCCTGGTTGGAACGATTTTCGGCTCAACCGTTGCGGCAATTCCCGGAATGCATCTTCTCGCCAGCTCTGTCCTGTCTGGTTCAGCGAATGCCTTCCTTACGCTCCGCGTCGGAATGATCACCAAGGAATATTGTCGCTGTACAGTGGGAGTCGAGAAGGCAGGTCTGCGGCGAGCCGCCACCGTGAAAGCAGCCAAGCTGCTTGGCTCCATCGTTCGGGAGGGAACTATCAAGTTGTCGAAAGCCACCTTGAACGCGTCCAGAACAAAACTGAGCCAGGCGTTTAAACGCGTCACCAGGAGGAGTGGAGCAGCGTAAAACCTCAAAATCGAATCCGGGAAGGTACTGCCAAAATCCGAACATAATTTGTGCAAACTATTTCGCTGTCTGCTAGGATGATCGCCTAAAGAACGCGGATGTTATTCAGTGCGTTAGGTTCGCAGGCGCCGCGGTATGGTACTCGAACTGCCGTTAAACAGTGCGGCAAAGTGTGCCGGTCCGGAGCCCGGGGCGGCCGTCGCAGGCAGGAGTAGTTTGTGAGCGATCCGGCAGGGGGGAACGTCCAGGTAAGGAGGCGTCGGCGAAGCCGCCGTCATAAACGCAATCGGCGCATTCGGCGCTGGCTTGCGGTCGCAACCTTCGTGTTTTTCATCGCCAGCGCTTCCACCCTGGCTTTGAAGTATCTCAGCCCATCGCTGTTCCGGGCGCAGCAGGCCGCAGCCCCGAACCTCGCACAGGCAGACCTAGCTCGCAATCGTCTCATCACATCCGACCAAATTCTCGCGCAGGAGGCCCCCGCCGATCGTCCCGTCTATCCGTATTCTGTTGTGCCCGGCGGAGTGCAGGACGCGAAAGAGTTGAAGTGGGTGGCAGAGCACGATCCGATTGTTGCCGCTCACTACGCCGGCTTTGACTACGACCACGCGCGCGTGGTGCGCCTGACCTTGGCGCGGACAGCATACGTGTCTTACCGCATTGGGAACCGCGTCTACTGGACCCGTCACCGGATTAGTCTGCACAAAGGCGAGAAAGTGATCACAGACGGCAAGATCACGGCCCGCGCGCGATGCGCCAATCGTGTCGAAGAAGCTCCAAAGCAGGCCCTCGCGCCCGTGGAACCTCCAGTCGTAAAGTTCGACGAGCCGGTCCTTCCCGGAATTGATACCGCTATGCATTCTCCTCAAGTTCCGTTCGAGTCCGCCCTGCTTAACCGGCCCGCGATGCCCGGCTCGGGACCGATGGGACCCCTGAGCTTGTACGATCCAGTCGGCGGGGGAGGTTGGGTTCCGATCTCGCCCCCGCCGTTGCCCGCCGGACTCTGTGCTCCGCTCAATAAAAAAGGTACCGTCGAAACCGGTTGCTGCGCGGGTGAGGAAGGTATCGGCAAAAAGAAAAAGGGGAGCCCCTGTGGCGGCCCCTCCACCGTACCCGAGCCGGGAACGTGGGTGATGTTGGCTTCCGGCCTGGCCATAATTTTCTGGCAATCCCGCCGCAAGCTGAGCCGCGTCTGAAGCGCTCAATGCAATTCTGACTCCCCGTAATCCCGTTTTGCTTGCGCACCTGTGCTCGTTTCTGTAGGCTCATTCTGCAAATCCGCGGGATTCAAGTTTCCGGAGGCAGATGGTTGGTTCGCCGAGTCGTTCTGATTTCTCTTTCTCCTTTCTGCTTGCTTTGGTATGGCTATCGTCGACCGGCCCATTCGTCTTCGGTCAATCCATACGGCTGCGCGTCGATCTTACCGACGCCCCGCGCAATATCTATCATGCGAACCTGCGAATTCCTGCCCAGCCAGGCGCCATGACCCTGGTATTTCCGGAGTGGATTCCGGGCAATCATCGGCCCAGCGGTCCGATCGCCGCCCTTACCGGAATACGAATGGAAGCGGCAGGCAAAGCGGTTGTCTGGCAGCGGGATGATGTGGACATGTACGCTTTTCATGTGGTCGTGCCCGAAGGGACTCAGGAACTCAGCGTGTCCCTGGACGCCATCACCTCCGCTGACAGTGCGGGTGGCGGAGGGCCCGCGGCTTCCAGCAATCTGCTCGATCTGAACTGGAATTCGGTCGTTCTTTATCCGCAAGGTGGTGCTTCCGACGCGGTCGAATTCGTCCCCTCTGTCAAACTTCCGGCAGGATGGAAATATGGAACTGCTCTGCAGCCTTCGAATATATCAGGAGATGAAGTTGAGTTCGCTCCGGTTTCGCTTACGAACTTAGTCGACTCCCCCTTGATTGCCGGGAAGCATTATCAGCGAATCGACTTGACCAGGGGGTCGGAAACGACCGCGCACCACATGGATCTGGTCGCCGAGACCGAAGCCGATCTGGCGATGAAGCCGGAGGACTTGGCAGCCTACCGAAAGTTGGTCGCCGAAACCGGCGCGCTGTTCGGTGCGCGGCACTATCGGCATTACGACTTTCTCTACACGCTCAGCGGCGAAGTTGGCGAGCATGGACTCGAGCATCACGAATCGAACGACAGCGCTGCGGCGGAGCGCACATTGCTCGATCCGGATGTGCACATGCTGTACGCAGCGCTCCTTCCGCACGAGTTCGCACACTCGTGGAACGGCAAGTATCGCCGCCCGGCAGGATTGGCCACGCGAAATTATCAGGAACCGATGGTCGGAGATCTTTTGTGGGTTTACGAAGGACTCACGGAATATCTCGGCAATATGCTGGCGGAACGCAGCGGATTATGGTCCGCCGAACAGTATCGTGAAGCACTGGCCTTGACCGCGGCCAGTCTGGACTACCGTCGCGGCCGCACCTGGCGGCCTTTGGAAGATACCGCACGCTCGGTGCAAACATTGCGGATGCTGGGAGAGCAGTGGTCGAATTGGCGTCGCGGACTCGACTATTATCCCGAAGGCGAATTGATCTGGCTGGAAGTTGATTCGATCATCCGCCAGCAGACCCAGGGCCAGCGATCTCTCGATGATTTCTGCCGGCGTTTTCACGGCGGCGAGAGTGGGCCTCCGATGGTGGTGCCTTATCAGTTCGACGACGTGGTTCACGCGTTGAACGAGATTGCTCCCTATCAGTGGGCGAGTCTGTTGAAGGAACGAGTCGGTTCCACGACCGCGCGCGCACCCCTGGGCGGAATCGAGCGCGATGGCTGGAGGTTGGTCTATAACGATCAGCCAAACTTATTCACGGAAGCCGTAGGAAAAATATTCAAGTCCGCCGACTTCTCTTTTTCCCTGGGCTTCAGCGTTGCTGAGGATGGCAAACTGCAAGACGTTGTCGTGGATTCTCCCGCGTATCGGTCGGGAATTGGTCCGGGCATGAAACTGATCGCCGTCGACGGCCGCAAGTGGACGCCTGCGGTTTTGCATGCGGCCATCAAAGCGGCGCAAGGGACCACAGCGCCCATCGAACTACTGGTCGAGAACGGTCAGTTTTTTCAGACATATCCCGTTTCATACCACGAAGGAGACAGGAATCCCCATCTGCAGCGTGTGGACGGCCAGCCTGATTTACTTGGAGTGATGCTCACTCCGCTAACGCATTAGTGTCGCGCGAGATCGACCCAAAGTAGTAGCCCTCCTGTGAGCGGTTTCGCGTGCCAATGCTGCTAGAATCGGCTTATCGCAACGCCGAAACTAAAGGATATTATGAAACCCTCCCCCAGAGTTTCCGCCGAATCATTCGTGTTGTCCGCAACATTGATTTTCTGCACGATACTGGGTCAAGCGCAGGATGCGCCGTCAGTGCGGCGAATGCAGGTGATGTCCAGCCGCAATCCCGTCGAGGTTGAAATTGAGTCCAGCAATCGCGTTGTTCCTCAGACGCAAGTCCTGACCGGTCCCGATCGCCTCGTCGTGGATTTTGCCGGCGTGGTCCCCAGTGCTCAGTTGCGCAATCAGACAGTAAATCTCAAGGAAGTGAAGAGCCTGCGCGTGGGTCTCTTCGCATCGAATCCACCGGTTACGCGGGTGGTCTTCGATCTGAATGGTCCGCAGCCTTATCAGGTCTTTCCATCCGGAAGAACGGTGATCATCAGGGTCGGAAGCACGGCAGCGAAAGCCGCCAGCTTTAATCCGTCTGCGCCATCCGGTCCGAGGCTGGTAACCACGAACTATCCCATTCATGTGGAGCAGATCACCACGCCGGTTCCCCCTCCGCTGACCGTTTCCTTTGCGGGAGGAATGCTCACCGTAAAGTCGAACAAAGCCAGTCTGTCGGAGGTTCTTTTCGCCGTGCATCAGCGAACGGGGGCAGACATCGCCATCCCGGCCGGTGCGGAACAAGAAACGGTTGTAGCCGAGATTGGTCCCGCATCTGCGCCGGAAGTTCTCTCCACCCTGCTGAACGGATCGAAATTTAATTTTCTCATCCTGAGTTCGGCGAGTGATCCTAACGTGCTTGATCGCGTGATTCTAAGTGCGCGGCCCGAAGGTCCGGCACCGGCTTACACACCTCTGCAACCAATGCGCACCCAAGCGGAAGACGAGGTGGAACCCGCAGCTCCGGCCCGAACGCCTCCTGTACCTGCGGAAACGCCGACCGAACCCGCTCCAAGCGCGAAGCCGCAGAATAACGACATTCCCGACTAGACCTTCGCGCTGCTTCTAGCGCTTAGACAAATGTGACGCCTCGAAGACCAATCTGCTTCCAGGTGGCGTGAAGCTAGGGCTGTGTGATCAGCCGCACCGGCACTGGAGAAGTGCCGTAAAGCGGATTCCCGGCACTGTTGCCGCAGCCGGAGATGTTCATCACGGTTACGTTTATCTTTCCAGTAACGCTGTCAACACTATTGATGAAGACCTGCAAGAAACCTATGACCGTGACTGTAGTCGTGCCGGCTCCATTAATCACCGTCGCGTTGTCATAAATGGGCAAGGAGACGATGGAGGGGCTGCTGCTGATCTGGCTACCGCTCTTAACGCCCGCCGCCAGTAGGGCGCTGTTAGTCCCAGCCTTGATCTGGAAAGGGTACGTGTACGGCTTGATTCCGGGGTCGAGATAATCCTGACCGTTCGTGATTGGGTTAGATGCAGTGGGGTCGGTCGCGTTGATCAGACACTGCGCGGCATACACGCTATCGTATCCATTTGGCCCAGGATTATCTATCGCTAGATCCACCTTGTTTGCCAGAGGTGTTCCGCAGGCGTATACCGTGGTCTGGTCGCAACCCGCGACGGCGTCCCAATATTCAGCCCGTAGAATCTGTGAACATCCGCTGATTGCTGCATTGGCGGCGATCGCGACGGAAGTGACCGGCGGCTGTGCGGGAACGTATTGGAGGGTGTTCACTGGGGGACCAGCGGCTACGGGAGATGAATTGAGTAAGGTGCATCTATGCCTTGGGTTCGGGGTACAGTCCGCAATCAGGTCAAACGTTTCACCGATGACGCCATTGTTCCCGGTGACCGTTCCGGGGTTTTGGATCGCACCGGTAGTTGGATCGACGAAATACTTGGTCCCAGTGAAATGAGCCGGATCCTGGTTGGGAACGATCCATGGCTTCACGCAGCGGGGATGCACCGGAGTCATGGGGCTCGAACCTGATGAGTTAAATGCTTCCGCGCTCGCCGTAGCGCTTACGCTCACGCCCGTGTAATTCCCATTCGGCAGTAAAGCAAAAACTCGGGCGAAGAAGATGGGCAGCTTCGTGCGTTGCACGCTTACCGTAACTACGGGATTTACGCCGAAGGCTATTCCTAGTGTGGAGCAGTCTGCGTTCGCTCCGCCAGCGCTTCCCGCGCTGTAGCCCACGTTCACGGTACCGGCGCTGCCGCCAATAGAGTTCTGCTGGGCCTGCGCTACGCTGGTCGCCGCCAGGGTAGCTGGACTTGCCGGCCCACCGCAAGCCGCCTGCCACGAATTTGTCGTATTCCCGGGATCTCCCGTCATTCCCGAGGTCGAGATCACTCTTGCGGCGGCTAATGCCCCTGCGTCTGCAGCGCGTTGGGCCTCGGCTTTGGCCTCGTAAAGTGTGCCGATGTCGATGGACAAGGCCGCCATGGAAATGAGCGACACGATTGCTACCGCTACCAGCGCCATGGTGAATCCGCACTCCTTGGAGCGTGGCTTCGCGTCCCTTTGCGAGCGGCGGATTAGCGGTGTCAGCATAGGAACTCCTTAGTTCTCGTTGAACGCCTCAGCATTCGTCGTCAGAGTGCTTGGACCGAGAAACTTACCGCCCACCAGGCCACTGACGCTGCTGAACTGCCACTTGTAGGCGTAGCTGATGGAGACGCATGTGCCTATCAGGTACACTCCATTTTCCTGTGTCGAGCAACCCCGGTTGACCACCACCTTGATTCCGCTCCCCGCACAGCCGGAACCCGAGGCCGTGTAGGTCCAAGTCAGCGGAGTTTTTGTCGGAGCTGGCGGCGTGGGCCCAAGCCCGCAGTCGTTGATCTTTTCCGACACCAGGTAGTTGTCGACAACTTGCACAGCATCGCCCACGGATACGGGCACGCCCGCATACATATCGCTGGCCGGATCAGCCGCTGCCACGCGTGCGCCTTCCCGAGCGGCGTTGGTTAGCTTCTGCTTCAGAGTGAGCGCTCCGCTGAAGTCAAAAATTCCTACGACGAACACCACCAGCAATGGCAGTGAAAGAGCCAGTTCCACGATTTGCGAAGCGCAATCATCCGTCCAGCCTCGCTTGAGCGAAGCCAGCAATCCGGAACCGAAGCCGCCCGCTCGCATCATTGTGTCTCTAACCTCATCTGCGCCTGCCCCGGCAGCAGCACATTTCCCAAATCCATGTCGGTGAGAGGAATGCTGAAATGGAATGGAAATTGATAGCGCGCACTCACCGAGGTGCCGCAAGTACCCGCCCCGCCCTGGCTGGCGTATGACAATTGCACGTTTTCCTGGACACAGACGTCGGTGACGCTGGGGTTGCATGAAGCCGCAGCCTTGCACGCAGAGCTCGATGCGACACTGCCACAGGTGCAGACCATGGGTGGCGTCCATTTGCTCGTCGCAACCAAGTTACTCTGGCTCAAATGCGACGACGCCAGCGCATTATGAACCGCCGTTTGCGCATTCGCGGCGGCACTCGCACCGGCGGCGCATGTGGCGCAAACCGGGGCGACGGCTGCTTCTGCCCCCGCTCGTGTTCCTTGCGCCAGTGTGCCGTAAATGAGAAACGCCAAGCCAAACCACAAAATCCCGATCACGAACATGAACACGATGGGTAGCACAAAGGCACTTTCCACAATCTCCGTACCGCGAGTATCGCGAGCCGCGTGCCTCAAGAATATTGTCCATTGCGATTTCAGCATGGTTATACTCTGCCCCACAACCTACCGATCCCGAAGAACAAAGTGGTCAAGGCCAATGCTACTCCATAGGGAATCTTGAGCGACTGCGGGTTCTCCAGTGAAACCTCCGCCGCGGGCATTCGAAACATGAGCATCGACCCCAGCAGCCGACCCATATTGCCTAGTGTCTCTTTAACTCGATGCTTGTAGATCACCAGCCCGACGGCCATGATTCCCGCAACAAAAACCGAGACCATCAACAAGTTGATCAGCACCCCCGGTCCTACGAATGCCCCCAGAGCTCCAGCCAGCTTCCAATCCCCGGCGCCAAGGCTGCGCAGAATCACGAAGGGCAGCAGCAACAGCAATCCCAGGCCAGCCCCCAGCAGGGAAGTCTTCACCCCGCTCCATCCGCCCGTCGCCGCGTTGGCCGCGATTCCAACCAGTAACCCCGGAACCGTCAGCCAGTTCGGGATACGACGGCTCCGCCAATCCGTTACGCCCGCCGTCACCGCCAATACCACCGCCAACCCCATCAGGACCGGCTTCAAACCCGCTCCGCTCCACCGCAGCTTTGCCAGGCCTGGGCCAGGGCGTGCGGACCATGTTGAAGGCAGTTCATTTTAAACGCGCCCGCCTTGCGAATTAGCGAATTTTCCTCATCTGCCGCCGCTCGGCGATAGCCGGCTACAAGCCCTGCTGTCGCGGATTTTCACATAGGTCGGTCGCTAAGTCAATAAACGGAAGATGCGTCACCAGGGCAAAAAACTAGGGCCCGGAACGCGGTCCGGGCCCTGAAAAGTCAGCTGAATGTCAGCGGTTGAACGCTCCCGCACTGTTGTGTTCCGCCACAATGCGCTTCGCATTTTCGGCCAGGGCCTTGGCTTGTGGCAGTAACTCCAGTCCTTTCAATACTTCCGGATCCGATTCGGCCCGAACCTTCAGGCCTTCATCCTGACCAAACGCGTCGACGAAAATCTCCGACTTGATGTTCGATTTGATCCAGTCATTATTGTCGACCAGATCGGCCTGCGTATAAGGAATGTTGGCGTCGTCCAGCGACTTGTGGAAGTCCTGCAGAATGGCCTCGTCCACTTCGAAGCTCTTCGTCGGATGATGCGTCACCACGTAGCGCTTGGCGTAGTTAAAGAACGCGTAGTGCTGCAGCAGCGTGTCCTGGAAGTGGTTGCCCTTGACCGGAGGAATCACCACATCGGGCGTGATGCCCCCGCCACCATACACCGTACGACCACTATCGGTCAGCTTCACTTCGCGGCTGGCATTGCTGCCCGACTCGGAGTCCCGGTTGTAATAGTAATCGTAGAGCGAAATGTTGCTGTAATCGCGCTGAATGAGCCGCCCGCTCGGCGTGTAATAGTGCGCCGTGGTCAACGCCAACCCGGTGTTTTCCGAGAGTGGATAAACCGTCTGCACCAGTCCTTTACCGAACGTCACTTCTCCTGCGATCAATCCACGATCATGATCCTGAATGGCTCCGGAAACAATTTCAGCAGCGGATGCGGTCAGCCGGTTTACCAAAACCACCAGAGGATAGTCTTTTCCGCCATTGCCGTGCTGTGCGACGTAACGTTTTTCAGCGGAAGCCCGGCCGTGATGCGAAACAATCAGCTGGCCCTTCTTCAGGAATTTGTCGGCCACGCCAACGCCTTCGCTGAGCAGGCCGCCGGGATTCCCCCGCAGATCGAGGATCAAACCCTTGAGATCCCCCATTTCATCCAGTGCCTTCGAGACTTCTTCTTCGGTGGTTTCGTTGAAGCCGGTCACGTGCAAATATCCAATGCCTGGCCGGATCAAGAAGTGGACGTCCACGCTGTAACGCGGAATCTCATCGCGCACCAGGGTGAACTCCATCGGCTTCTCCACGCCTTCTCGCGAGATGCTGATGTGGACCGTCGTACCTTTTGGGCCTTTGAGCATATCGGCAACGTCGCCCGTGCTCAGGTTCTCCGTGGACTTGCCGTCGACCGCAATGATCACATCGCCCGGATGAATTCCGGCCTTATATGCGGGCGTGCCCGTGAAAGGGAAGATCACGATGACTTTGTTATTGCGCGGTCCCACCGTCATTCCGACGCCGTAATACTTGCCACGCTGGTCCTCACGCATCAACGCGTAAGATTTGGGATCGAAGAAATTGGAGTGCGGATCGAGTGCATGCAGCATGCCGGGAATCGCGCCGTTATAAATTGCCTTGTCGGGATTGACCGGCTCCGCGTAATTGTCCTCGATGACGGCATAGACATCCGTGAACTGCTTCAGGCTGTCTTTGACGTCGGAGTCGCTCGAAGGCGATGAGGGTTGCTGCCCGGTGCGCTGGGCGAACAAAATTCCCAGAAAGCCGCAAGCCAGCAGAAAAAAAACCACCAGGAATAGCGATCGGCGAGAACTACGTACCATCTATGTTTCCTTCGGTTGAGGGATGTGCTGCTTCCCACCTACCGCGCTGAATTATAAAAGTATATCACTAGGTTAGACTGTCCCGGACCGGGATAGTCACCATTGGTAACCATGCAGAACTCTCTGTTTTAAGATGCGGTCCGGGGCGCTCGAGTTCCAGCCTTCTGAAATCCAAAGCGCCATGCAGATTTGCAGAGCTCATCGGGGAAGTTGGGCCACTAGCTCCGCACCAGCCCCTGCGCACCAGCCCCTGACGGAACGATGTACTTTGCTGACCTTGCAGTCCAGGAAGTTACTCGAGCATTGCCGCCTTTGGCGCTCCGCATTATGATGAACCCATGAGTTTTTCCGAGACGATCTTTCTGTTCTTTCTGGCTCTCATCATCTTTGGGCCAAAAAAGTTGCCGGAGATCGCCCGTCAAGCGGGACGTCTGCTTGCCGAACTTCGTCGAGCCTCAAACGAATTCAAGTCACAGATTGAAACCGAGATCGCTCATCTGGAAGTAGAGAAGAAGGCCCAGGAGATCCTTCCCCCCAGCGTCACCCCGCCAGGCGCCGTGGCCAGCCTAAGTCTCAACCCCGCCTCCGGCGAGGCCCTGCCACACGAGTCCCGCGCAACATTAGCCGCTCCCGCCGAGGCGACCCTCGCCGGCAACAGTCTGGCCACTTCGAATCTGGCCGTCGCGAATGTCATTGCGGAGAATTCGCACATTCCTTTCGCGGAACCGTCTTCCACCGATCCTCCATCCGCCGAATCCCCAGCCGTCGCTGAGGCCGAGATCGCCCCCGCCGCTCAGGACTCGCATGTTTGAGAGCCAGACCGCGGCGGCCACCGACGATCCGAAGCGCGACGCCATGCCCACCATGGGCTTCCTCGATCACCTTGAAGAATTGCGTTCCCGTCTCGTCTACTCGATCGGCGCCGTCGCCGTGGGATTTTTTGCCTGCTGGTGGAAAGTAGAGCGCATTTACGACATCATGCAGCGGCCGATCATGAAGGCGCTGAAGGACAACGGGATGTCGGAACGGCTCGTGTACTTGAATCCCACCGAGCCCTTCAATTTGTATCTGAAGATCGCGGCGCTTGCCGGACTTTTCCTCACTTCACCGTTTGTGCTCTACCAGGTGTGGATGTTTATCTCGCCCGGCCTATACCGCAACGAGAAGCGTTACGTCGTGCCCTTCATGGTTTCGACCATCGCTCTGTTCACGGCGGGCGGATATTTTGGCTACAAAGTTGTCTATCCGCAGGCTCTCGGCTTTCTGATTCATTTCGGCAGGCAGTTCCAGCCGATGATCACCATCGGCGAGTACACATCGCTTTTCTTAAGCATCATCCTCGGCATGGGCTTGATTTTCGAGATGCCGATTCTGATTTTCTTCCTGGCGCTGATGGGCATTGTTACCGCCGGCTTCATGTGGAAGAACTTCCGCTACTCCATTCTGGTCATTTTCATTATCGCCGCGATCGTTACCCCGACGCCCGATGTTTTGAATATGTGCATCTTTGCCGCCCCCATGATCGCGCTGTACGTTTTTAGCATCGGAATCGCATGGGCGGTTCATCCCAAGCAGCGCCTCGCTCGCAAGGCGAAGAAGGCGGCTTGATATCTGGCACGTTGTCATTCCTCCGCTGAGGCTCTTTCGGTGACAGGCAAGAGAATCGCGCTCCCGATCGTGTTGTCCCTGATCGTCGCCGCATTTGCGGCCTGCAGCCATGACAAAGTTGCGAGTGCCGCCAAGGCGCAGACGCAACCACAATCTTCTGCCGACGAATCTGCTCCCAAGCTCTCGCTTCCCCCCGACAGCGGTCCGCCACCGACCATTGATTCCGCCCGGGTCATGCAGTATGTGAAGGAAATCGTGGCTTTCGGCCCGCGCCCCATCGGCGGCGCGAACCACAAGAAGGTCGAAGAGTACATCACATCTCAGCTGAAAGGTGACGCGGTCGAGGAGGACGTATTCACCGCGGATACTCCCGAAGGCAAGTTTCCCGTGAAAAATATCATCGCGAAGTTTCCCGGGACGCGCGATGGCATCATCGTAATTGCCAGCCATTACGATACAAATTATCCCCTTCGCAACACCTCCTACATCGGCGCCAACGACGGCGCTTCCTCCAGCGCTCTTCTGCTTGAAATTGCAAATCAACTGCGCGGCAAGAAACACGAAAGTTACAGCGTATGGCTGGTATGGGACGACGCCGAGGAAGCCATGAAATCGTGGTCGGACGCCGACAGCTTATACGGCATCCGCCACCTTGCTCAGAAATGGCAGGATGACGGGACGTTGAAAAAAATCAAAGCGTTTCTGCTGGCCGATATGATCGGCGATGCGGATCTTCACATCGATCACGACCTCAATTCAACTCCTTGGCTGGAAGAGGTGGTATATCAGGCGGCTACACGTCTGGGTTATCAATCTCATTTCTTCGAGCGGGACAACCAGGTTTCGGATGATCACCTTCCATTCATGCAGAGAGGCATTCCCAGCGCCGATCTCATCGATTTTGATTATGGGTATAACAACGTGTTTTGGCACACGCCGCAGGATACCGTCGACAAATTGAGCCCCAAAAGCTTGGAAATCGTTGGCAGTACGATACTGGAGACGGTCGGCATTCTAGATAAAATGGACTCGCTGCCTCCGAAATAACTTGAATCAGCCGGGAATTCCGCGAACTCCGTGCGTCCTCCGCGCGCTCCGCGATAAGAGCTTTTGCGATTTTCCGGCAATTCGTTTCTAATGCACCCGATGCGAAACCTGAAAGCTGTCCTTCTCTACTTCCTCCTCATAGCCATCGGCCTTGCGGCAACTCCGCCCTCTGTGTCCGACGACGCAGCCCGCATCATCAAGGCTGCGCTGCAACCGTCTCCGATTGAAAGCAACCTCCGCCATCTCACGGATGAGATCGGCGGCCGAGTGCCCGGCACGCCCGCCATGCAATGGGCCGTCGAGTGGGGAGTGCAGATGTTCGCGGTTGCCGGAGCCGATCGCGTCCACACCGAGGAATTCACCATTCCCCATTCCTGGGCGGAGGGCGACACCGAGATGAGTATCAGCGCTACCGGGACCTCCCTCGATCCGAAGCTCACGCAGATTCCGAACGTCCAGTTCCGCGTCCGCTGTGTCTCCATTGCGTGGGCGCCCGCCCTCGCTGCGGTCAAGCACGTGCCGATCATCGACGTAGGCAGCGGGAGTGGGGACGAATTCAAGAAGGCAGGCGATATTTCGGGAAAGATCGTTCTGGTCCATTCCGGGGTGCTGAAAACCTGGGACGACCTCTTCGCCGAATACACGAACGCCCCGCCGGTGATCACCGCCGCACTGAACGGCAAAGCGAAGGCCGTGGCCTTTATCGCCACCCGCGAGCACGACATTCTGTACCGGCACACAAATTCTTTCGCTGGTGAAATTGATCGCATCCCGCAGGTTCTGCTGGCGCGCGAAGACGGGGAGCGCATCGGACGTCTCCTCACGTCTGGGCATCCGGTATGGGCCGATCTGAGCATCCCCAGTAGACTTGGTGGCCCCCTCAAAACTGCCAACGTGGTGGCGGAAATCAAAGGCAGCGAGAAGCCTGACGAGTTCGTCATTCTCGGCGCGCATCTCGATTCCTGGGAACTGGGCACGGGCGCGCTCGATAATGGCTGCAACGCCGCTCTCGTAATCGACGCCCTACGCGCCATCAAAGCGTCTAGACTGAACGCTCGCCGCTCCATCCGCTTCATTCTTTTTTCCGGCGAAGAAGAAGGGTTACTGGGCTCGCGCGCCTACGCCACCGCCCACCGGTCCGAGCTCGATAAAGCAGCTGGTGTGATCATCTACGACTCCGGCACCGGCAAGACAACCGGATTTGCAACGGGCGGCCGCAAGGATGTTCTGGACACCGCCACGCGCATCATCGCGCCACTACGCGAGTTTGGCGTTACCGACCTGAAGACCGACATGGAATGGGGCACCGACCACTTTGATTTCATGCTGGAAGGCGTTCCAACCTTCGTGGCGGATCAGCAGGAGGCGAACTATCTGGAAAACTACCATGCCGTCTCCGACACCTACGACAAGGTCGATTTCGTGCAACTCAAGAAACACGTGGCCGAAGCGGCGGAATTTGCTTTTTCCCTGGCGAATCTGCCGGAAAAGATTGGCCCTCGCTATACGCGTGCGCAGATTGAACAGGCGATGCGCGAAACTGGCTCTGACCAGATGTTGAAAGCCGCCGGCATGTGGGATGCCTGGGCGAGCGGAACCATTGGCCGCCAGAAGTAATCCAATTCGCAATTTCCAATTGCCAATGGAGCGACTAGCAGTTCCAATTGAGAATTGGCAATCGACAATCGGCACTTACCCTTGCTCTATTTCTGGATCATCTTCAATCTTTTCGCGGTCGGCATGCTCGTGCTCGACCTCCGCGTCTTCCACCGGCGCGGACGCGTGCGTTCTCGTGAAGCACTTCTGCGAAGCGCAATGTGGGTCGGATTGGCGGCTCTATTTGCCGCTCTAGTTTTCTTCTGGCAGGGGCGCCAGCTTGCGATCGAGTTCGTCACCGGTTACGTGCTCGAGCTTTCTCTCAGCATCGACAATCTTTTCATCTTCCTCGTAATCTTCCGCTACTTCGCCGTGCCTGAGGAACATCAGCACCGCGTGTTGTTTTGGGGAATTCTCGGCGCACTGTTGATGCGCGGCTGCTTCATCCTCGCGGGCGTTGGCCTCATCCAGCGTTTCCACTGGATTTTCTACCTGCTCGGCGCATTACTGGTCTATAGCGGTGTGCGGCTTGGATTGGCTGGTGAACACAAGGTCGATCCGTCCGGAAATTCCGTAGTGAAGGGAATTCGCCGGTTGATCCCGGTAACCGACAGTTACCAGGGAGGCCGCTTCTTCGTTTTTGGCTGGCAAGGCAATCCGGGGCTCTACGCCACACCGTTACTAGTGGTCCTCGCAGTCATAGAAACTACGGACTTGCTTTTTGCCGTTGATTCCATCCCCGCAATACTGGCGATCACGCTTAATGCTTTCATCGTCTACGCCTCGAACATGTTCGCGATCATGGGACTTCGCTCCATGTTCTTTGCCATTTCCGGATTGATGAAGGGATTTCGCTTTCTTCACACCGGACTGGCGCTGATCCTGGTCCTTGTGGGTTTGAAAATGATTGCGGCGAATTGGTTTAAGGTGTCAACGCTCGCCATGTTGAGCATGGTGGCCGCGATTCTGACGGTTTCGATCGTGACTTCACTCCTCGTGCCCAACCGCAAGCCAAGCTAGGCGGGCGCGCGTCTCCCCCTATTTCGCCTCTCCAAACTACGCTGGCCCATAGGCTATGATGGAAGTCCATGGCGCAAGCTACCATCCATGTCCCACCGCGGCCCTACCAAGCGCGGATCGAGAACGGCCTGCTGGTGCGGGCTGGGACCTTGCTGGCGGAATTGCTGCCGCAATCCAGCAAAGTGTTCGTGGTCACGGTATCGCCGGTTCGCCGGCGCTGGGGCGCCAAGCTGCTCAGTTCTCTCAAATCCGCAGGCTTCAAACCTCAAGTGCTTCAAATTCCGGATGGCGAGCCCGCCAAAAAGTTGGCCACCATCGAAACCCTGGCTGAGAAGTTGGTTCGCATGGGCGCGGACCGCAAGGCGGTCCTGATCGCGCTAGGCGGGGGCGTAGTCGGCGATGTCACGGGATTGTTGGCGTCTCTTTACATGCGCGGTGTGGACCTGGTTCAGGTTCCAACCACGGTTCTGGCGCAAGTCGATGCATCCGTCGGTGGCAAAACTGGAGTGAACCTTGGGGCAGGGAAGAATCTGTTGGGTACGTATCATCATCCCCGCGTTGTTCTGATTGACCCGGAAGTTCTGCATACTCTCTCGGATCGAGCCTTTCGCGCGGGTCTATACGAGGCGCTCAAGTGCGGCATCATCGGCGATGTGGATCTTTTCCTGCGATTCGAGCAGAAGCGCTCGCAAATCCTGAAGCGCGATCCCGTCGAGGTTGAGGGTCTCATTGCTCAAAGCGTGAAGCTGAAAGCGGAAATCGTTTCCGCGGATGAACAAGAGGGCGGGTTGCGTCGAGTCCTTAATTTGGGCCATACCATCGGGCACGCGTTGGAGGCCGAAACCGGATATGGATCTTTGCTTCACGGTGAGGCCGTTGCGTGGGGCTTGATCGCTGCGACTAATATTGCTCTCACGGTCGGGCGTACGGACAGCGTTACCGCCGGGCGCATTGCCGATGCGGTGCTCAGTCTGGGCCGCTTGCCGGAGCTGAAAGTGAGCGCCCGCAGGATTCTGGCGCGCCTGCAGGCTGACAAGAAAACGCAAAATGGAGCGGTCCATTTTGTTCTGCCTCGAGAAATCGGCAAGGTTGAGATCGCCGCGGATGTCCCCGACAAAGTGGTGCTCAGTGCCGTCGAAGAATTGCGTCGCTTATCGCATGGCGGCTGGGCTTGGAAGAAATGAGAGCCGCGGCGGAGACCGAAAAACCGGTAGTGGCCGGCGCTGCACCCGAGGGCGCTCGAGACCCACACTCCGCGGCGCGCGCCGTCCGCGAGATGTTCACGTCGATCGCTCCCCGCTACGACCTGCTGAATCACGTTCTGTCATTTAACGTCGATCGCCTCTGGTGGCGGCGCAGCGCTCGCACGTTTGCGCACACGTTCTCGCAGCCCGACTGCCGCGTTCTCGATCTATGCTGCGGCACGGGCGACATGACCTTCGCGTTGCGCAAGCAGGCAGGGGAGCGCGCTCCGCAGATTCTGGGAGCGGACTTCTCTCATGCCATGCTGCAGCGGGCTCGCGGTAAGTCTCTCCACAAAAAGATGCGGGGCGCTACGTCTGCCATGCCACGCTGGATCGAAGCAGATGCGCTGACCCTGCCGTTTCCCGACGAGCATTTCAATTTGGTTACTTCGGCCTTCGGCTTTCGCAATCTTGCCGACTACGATGCCGGCCTCCGTGAAATCTCCCGCGTGCTCAAATCCGGCGGGGAGTGCGGCATCCTGGATTTCAGTGAACCTCGTGGACTGATCGGTCATCTTTATCGCATCTACTTCAAGCGGGTCTTACCGCGAGTGGGAGCCGTGCTTTCCGGCGTGCGGGGCCCTTATTCGTACCTGCCAAATTCGGTCGAACGTTTTCCTGAGCCGCAGGAAATGCTCGACCGAATGCGCTGCGCTGGATTCCGCGAAGCCTCTTGGACTCCTTACACTTTCGGAATCGCCGGCTTGTATCGTGGAAAGAAGTAGGTGGGATTCGGTTATTTGTCGGGGCTCGTTGCCGACGCAATCTCCGTTTTGAAGCTGTCCGCAAAAGCCTCGGTGATCGTGTAGTGCATTACGGTCTTATACTCCGCGCCCAGGAATTTATGCAGCCGGTCCGTATTCATGATGTATTCCCCCGTAATGTACGGGAGCGATTCGGGCGGAATCGCCGAGATTTGCCGCTTCCACAGGAATTCGAGCGCCAGCCGCATCACCCACTTTCCGGGAACGCGCACCAGCTTTGCTTGGGCCATCTCGATGCAGCGGCCAAAGGTCAGCGGGTCCCCGGGTCCCGCTACGTTCAGAATGGTGAGGCGTTGCGGCTCCGGATCCCGGTGCAGAATATGCGCGATCAACCTGGCCATGTCATCCACGTGGATGAACTGGATCTTGTTATCGACATATTGTTGCCCGCGCGGAAGCACGCAGGGCAGCCGTTTTCCCTCACTGCGCATCTTTTCCGCCCGCGCGCTTTTGCCGTTGGGTGTTCCGCGAAAGGCCCCCAAAAGATAGTTGCTTACGCTCGCCCCGGCGAAAATATGCGGACGCAGGATGTAGACACTGCATCCGCGCAGTGCTGACGAGCGCTGTTGCACCACCTCGTCACACTGTTTCTTATGGATTGCATAAGGCAGTGTGTGCGCCGCCATCGGGGACTGTTCCGTCGCCGGTCCGGGAAGGTTCGGACCATACACCGACACGCTGCTGGGAAAAATGAATTGTTTGACCCCGGAATCAGCGGTGCGATTCGCCTCCGTAATCGCTTCCATCACCCGGGCGGTGCCCGCCACATTGATTCGCCACATGCGTTCGGCGTCCAGCACGCCCGAGCGCACCGCATCGATCACAAACGCGAGATGGACCACCGACACCGGGTGCGTGTCCCGCAGCATCTCGTAGAGAACGCGAGTCGAGGATTCCTCGCCCAGATCCACCTTCTCGAATTGCAGCGGCAGATTGGTTTCAGGCGCGATCACATCCACCCCGATCACCGACAAATCTCCCAGCAGCGGCAGAAGACGGGATCCCAGGTTTCCCGCAATGCCGGTCACCACGACGACAGGTTTCTCGCTGGCCATCAGTTAGGGTTAGACGGTGGTGACGGTTGCGCAGGAGGCTGCGTTGCTGGATTCACAGCCGGAGGCGGCGCTTGCGGCTGTCCCTGGGGCTGCATCGAAGGCGCTGGCATGTTCGGACGCGGCATACGCTGCGGCATGGGCCGTCCTCCCATCGGTCCGGTCGGCCCCGGCGGTCCAAAATAGGCGTCGTTGGTCTCCGCGTGGTATGAGTTCGCGTACTTGTCCATCAGGTCCTTCGATCGCTGACTCTTGAGGGTATTGCGAATTTCTTCTTTAACCTGATCCAGTGGAAGGAGCTCTTTGCTCACAACCTTGTATATGTAATGCCCGCCATTGTCGGTAATCACCGGTGATACCTCGCCCACTTTCACATCGAACACGGCTACGTGCGCCGGAGGCAACCCGGTGCGACGCACTTTGGGCATGTTAACCGTCGGTGAATCCATTTTCAGATTTGCGGCTTCGAACGCCTCTTTTTGCAGTTTGACAGAGTCTTCCCCCGCCGCGGCTCGCTCGCGCAGGCGGTCCGCCAATTTCGTCAGCTCCTGCTCTTCCTGTTCTTGTTTCGACTTGTCGGCTGCTTCTTTAGCCTTCTGCTGTTCTTCCGTCAGCTTTTCCTCATTCTGGTTGCTCCTGTCCGAAGCTTCCGCTTGTTTGTAGCGAGGGATGAACAACCGGTCCAAAGAGAATTGCTCATACGCCTCGGGATTTTTCTTGTAGTAGGCCTCGATCTCCTCCGGTGGCACTTTCTCCGCTTCCTCCTGGATTGAACGCTGCAGCTGATTCGTGAGAATCTGCATCGTGGCAATCTTCAGAGTCTCCTTGAACTGAGGAGTCTTATCCAGACCTTTCTCCTTGGCCTCTTCTGACATGGCCATGAAGCGGGGCAGCACATTCGCCAACTGTCGCTTCTGCTGCGGAGTCAGCGGATTCGGGCCTTGCTGCAGGTCGCTGGCAATTTTGTCGAACTCCTTCCGGGTGATGACGGTCTTACAGTCTGCCGGCTTCTTGGTGACAGTCGTTTTTTCGCTACTAGCCGCTGTCTTGCCAGCGGCAACACTCTTGGTCGTCGCAGTCTTGGACGCTGCAGCCGTTGAGGTGGTCGGGCACACCCCCACGATGGTCAGCACAGCGGCGTTTTCCGGCACCTCCGCTGCCGGTGCCGCGGTCGCCGGCGCCGCACCAGTCGGAGCCTGAGGCGAACTCGGCGGGACCGTTCCTTTCTCCGTCGGAGCCTGTCCCCAGGCAACCGCCCCCAACAACACACACAGCAACCAACTCTTACGCATACAAGAAATCCTCCAGGATTGGTAGATCAGGAAGTTGGATTAAATCGAACCTAGCATCGTAGCATTATGATCGGTTTTGCGAAATAGCAGTACAGAGCTCCTCAGAGCTCCTGCGATTCTCTTGGCGCAATTCCCCGCTATCGCCGATAATCTCATCATGTCCGGGACGCCGGCCCTTTACTCCCCCACTGCCATGCGCGCCGAAAAACGCGCGGTGGCCGGAAATTCAGTTCTCGCCGCTCTGTTGATTACGGGCGGGAAAATTGTCGTTGGCGTCAGCACCGGAAGCCTGGGTATTCTTTCCGAGGCCGCACATTCTGCGCTGGATCTTATCGCGGCTTTGCTCACTTATTTCTCCGTCGGAGTTTCCGACAAACCCGCGGATGCCGACCATCAATATGGTCATGGCAAGGTCGAGAATTTTTCCGCTTTCGTGGAGACGGCTCTGCTGTTGCTGACCTGTATCTGGGTGATCTACGAAGCTGTCGTGCGGCTTTTCTTCCGGCGCGTTGACGTGGAACCCTCCATCTGGGCATTTGCCGTCATGCTTGGTTCCATGGTCGTGGACTGGTGGCGCTCCCGCGCCCTTCGCCGCATTGCCACCAAATACGACAGCCAGGCGCTGGAAGCCGACGCGCTACATTTTTCCACGGACATCTGGTCGGCGGGCGTAGTTGTCCTCGGCCTGGCTCTCATTTTGGTGGGGCGCGTCTACCACCTGGATGGCCTTCGCGTCGCCGATCCCATCGCCGCGCTGTTTGTCGCTGGCGTTATCGTTTCGGTAAGCTGGCGGCTGGCTCGACGCACCATTGATGCATTACTCGATGCCGCTCCTGCCGGGGTTCGCGTTCAGATTACGGACGCCGTCTCGCGGGTGGATGGGGTGCTCGAAATCGGCCGCGTGCGCATCCGCCGCGCCGGCAATCGCTATTTCGCCGATCTTGCCGTCGGACTGGCTCGCACCGTCACCTTTCAGCGTTCAGAGCAATTAGTGGAAGCGGTCACGGCCGCGGTGCGCGGGATTCTTCCAGACGCCGACGTCACCGTTCAACCGCTTCCACGCGCCCAGCGTTCGGAAAACATCTTCGACCGGATTCGCGCCGTCGCCACCCGTCACAACCTCAACGTCCACGATATCAGCGTGCAGGATCTCCATGGTCACCTGCACGTCGAGCAGCATGTGGAACTCGACGAACGCATGACCCTCAAGCACGCTCATGACCAGGTCACCGAACTCGAAGCCGACATGCGCCACGAGGTTCCCGAGATCGCCGACATTCTTACCCACATTGAAAGTGAACCGGCCACGATCGAAACCGGTGATGAATTAGTCCGCGACGCAGACCTGGAGCGCCAGCTGAAAGTGGCCGCAAGCCGCTTTCCGGAAATCGTCGACATGCACGCTATCCAAATCAAGAAAGTTCGCGGACGCCTGTATGTTTCCTGCCACTGCACGCTCTCCGACGATCTGCCACTGGCCCGCGTCCACGACATCCAGACCGAACTCGAGATCTATTTCAAGCAGGACGCTCCCGAACTGTTTCGAGTACTCATTCACCCCGAACCCACCACGGATAACCGGCGATAGATGTCGGTTGTGACGCCTATCACAGACAAATTTCCGATTGTCGATTTCTAATGGTCGATTGCAGATCGTGATGACCGGAAAGCCTGAAGAGTTGCGCAAACGAACTATACAATCTGCGCTTCGTGTCGGACATCTTTTTCGGTCTTAGCCAAACTCAGCCGAGGCCGGGTGGTTCGCCAACAATGCTTGCGCGCGGGGACCCCGTAGCACGGAACTATGGTGCGGTCTGCAAGGCGCGTTGCCGGCGGGATTTCGTTTCAAAGCTGGGTACTGTAGAAGAAGAGGTCGATGAGAGTGTATTCTGGCTTGAATTCCTGGGGGAGGCCCAGAGGATGCCCCGGGGAGGTAGGAACGACCTCATCGCTGAGGCGAAGGGACCCAGGGCCATCTTTGCGGCTTCGCGACGGATGGCGAAACAAAACGATCGGCAATCGGAAGTTGGCAATCGGCAATTTCGCACCCGGAAAATCTCATGACGAACGCCCGCGCCGCCTGGATTGAAAAACAGCGCTTCAACGGAGTATCCGACAGCGGCCACACCATCGTCCTCGATGGCGACAAAGCTGCCGGCAACAGTCCCATGGAAGTCGTTCTCATTGGCCTGTGCGGCTGCACCGGCTATGACGTCGTCTCCATCCTGCAGAAGAAGCGCGAGCCCTTCGCCAGCCTCGAGGTCCGCGCTGAGGCCGAACGCGCCCCTGACCCGCCGTCGGTCTACACCGAAATCAAGCTGATCTACCGCGTCGGCGGCAAAGTAAATCGCAAGGCTGTCGAGGATGCCGTAGGCCTCTCCAAAGAAAAATACTGTTCGGTCTCGGCCATGCTCGATAAGACTGCGAAAATCACCACCGCAATCGAATACGTGGACGCGTAGAATTGATCCACATGCCGCTTAGAATCTTGCTCTTCACGCAGACCGGCTGTCTTTCTTGCGAGTTGATGAAGATCTTTCTCGAAGCGAAGGAAATTGTCTTCGAAGAACGCGACATGAATCTCGACACCGCGGCTCGCATGGAATTGCTCGAAATCTACCACGCCCACACCGCCCCGACGCTGGTGATTCTCAACCGCGCGGGTTTCGAGGTGATCGAAGGCTTCGATCCCGCCCGCCTTGACCGGTGCCTGTCCGCTGCCTGATCATCGAAGCGATTCGCGAGGGTCGCCATTCCCCACATAAACCCGCAAAGCTCGACTCCCCATCCGCTGCGCGGGTATTTCTTTATAGCCTCAGCCGCTTTTTTGTGGGGAGTCT
>Ga0187867_10000688_pt1 | contig 29856 bp, 25 predicted proteins | sample June2016WEW_13_1_FD_132976 | JGI IMG/M metagenome (GOLD analysis project Ga0187867, IMG submission 132976) | Peatland microbial communities from SPRUCE experiment site at the Marcell Experimental Forest, Minnesota, USA - June2016WEW_13_10 | ecosystem: Environmental > Terrestrial > Soil >... | reverse complement strand
CTACACCTGGGCGCACGCACTGGATAACTCAGCCGACGCGCTCAGCACGGCACCCACCGGCATCGTGATGGGCCCCAACGGCAACCCGCTGCTGAACTACCAGTACGGCAGTTCCAACAACGACCAGCGGCAGATATTTGCCACCAGCGTCATCTACGAACTGCCCTTCGGACGTGGAAAAATGCTTGGCCGCGATATGCCGAAGTCGGTGGATTATGTGGTGGGCGGATGGCAATGGAAAAACATCATTGTGCTGGCCACCGGCACGCCGATGGATATCCAGGACGGAAGCGGTCTGAATGGTCGTCCGGACTATCACGGCGGATGCACCACCCATGTCTCGTACCGGCAGTGGATCAGTTGTCCTTCGGGAGCGTTCACAGACCCTGGCCAGGGGAACATCGGCGACCTGCCGCGTAACTTCTTCCCTGGACCGGGAACGCGCACCTGGGACACTTCGCTCACGAAATCCATCAACATTACCGAACGGGTGAAAACTGAGTTCCGTGCGCAGGTATACAACCTGACGAACACGCCTCAGTTTCAGATTCCGGACAACCGTCCCACCGATGGCACGTTCGGCCAGCTGAATTCACCGAGGCTGTCGCCGAGTAACCGTCAGCTTGAGCTTGCGGTGCGCCTGTCCTTCTAACCTGGAAGCCCAGGGAGGCGCTTGAGTTCTCAAGCGCCTCCCGATTTCTGGAGCCCAGAGCAGGACACGCTCTGGGCTTCTCTTTTCTTCATTTGCTTGCGCCACACTCCCCTGTCGTTTTTGATTTAAGCTGGGCTGCCGGTGACTGTCATGAAAAACAATCGCACCACCGCGCTATTGCTGATCGTGGTCTGCCTGATTGTGGTCTGCCCGATCCTGGTCTGCCTGCTCGGGTCTGCGGCATGGGCGCAGCCGGCCTCGAAGGCAGCAGCCATTGGAGCTCCAATCGTTCGCAAGGTCGAGCCGCCCAACTGGTGGCTCAACTACACCCCGGAAGTCACACTGCTGCTGACGGGTGAGAATCTGAGCGGCGCGCGCGTGCAGACCAAATCGCTGGCTGCAACCGTTTTGCATTCCGAAGCGTCCGCGAACGGACATTATCTCTTTGTTCATCTCCGGCTGCGAACAACTACGGTGGCTCGCCAAAAAGGCCGCGTGAAGGCGTCCGCTCCACAGGCCGAGAAAGTGAACCTCCAACTTCTTACAGCTGGCGGTTCAGCTACGATCGACTTTCCACTCTGGGTCCGCAAGGACGCACCGGGAGACTTCGAGGGCTTCAATCGGGATGACGTCATCTACCTGATCATGCCTGACCGCTTTGCCGATGGCGATACGTCGAACGATCAGCCAAATGGATCCGTCGGCGTATCCGACCGATCAAATCCCATGGCCTACCATGGCGGCGACCTGCGCGGTATTCGCGAACATCTGGGCTATCTGCACGATCTGGGAGTCAACACGCTCTGGCTCACGCCCGTATGGAAAAACACTGACTCCGATTACCACGGCTACCATGTGGTCGACTTCTACGCGATCGACGAACACATGGGCAGCATGGAGGAATACCATGCGCTGGTTGCCGACGCCCACAAGCTCGGCATGAAGGTGGTTATCGATTACGTCGCGAATCATACAGGGCCGAAGCACCCCTGGGCCAATGATCCTCCGACGCCGAATTGGTTCCACGGAACGCCCGAGCATCATCTGGCGCCTTCCTATTCATTTAATGGTCTGGTCGATCCGCACTCCGCACCGCGCCAATGGCGTCCAACGATCGAGGGCTGGTTCGCCGACAAACTTCCTGACTTGAATCCGGACGAGCCGGAATTGGGACTGTATCTGGCGCAGAACGCAATGTGGTGGACGGAAATCGCGCAACTGGACGCATTCCGGCTCGATACCTTCCCGTACTCCACGCGGGAATTCTGGCGCGGATGGCACGAACGGCTTTTCAAGGTCTATCCGCACCTCAACGACGTGGGCGAAGTAGCTGATCCTGATTCTGCGATCACTGCCTTCTTTGAAGGCGGCAGGAAGCAGTTCGATGGCATCGACTCCGGCCTCTCGACCGTATTCGACTTCCCTCTCCGCGATGCGTTGCGGAACGTCATCATCAAGGGCGAACCGATCAAGGAGATCGTGGACATTCTTCGTCATGACGAACTCTATCCGCATCCCGAGATGTTGGTCACCTTCATCGGCAATCACGATGATGGGCGCTTCGTCAGTGACAATGGCAGCGATCCGAACAAGCTGAAAGCTGCCTTCTCTCTTCTGCTGACCATGCGTGGGATTCCGCAGATCTATGCCGGCGATGAGATTGGATTACAGGGCGGTGGCGATCCCGATAATCGCCGCGACTTTCCAGGAGGTTTTCCGGGCAATCCGCACAACGCCTTTACCGCCAGCGGTCGCACTCCCGAGCAGCAGGACATCTTTGCGCACGTCCAAGCCTTACTGAAGCTGCGCAGGAACCATCCTGCCCTGCGCACGGGCAAACAGCAGCACATTGGCTGGGACGGCACTTACTACGCGTTCGTGCGGGAACTCCCGGAAGAAAAACTGCTGGTCGTTTATAACAATGGTGCCGCTCCGCGGGCGCTCGACATTCCGGTGGATGGAACAGCGCTGGAGACCGCCCGTCAACTCGATCCAATTTTTGGAAACAGCTCCGCGGAGTTGAAAGACGGCAAGGTGAAGGTCTCAGTTCCGGCGCAATCCGCAGCGGTTTTCAGCGTGCGGTAGGTGGGCTGGCAACGTCAGAAAAGATCGGGCGGCTTTAGAACGTTGAGCCGACAGTCACCCTCCTGATTTTCCGAGAGAACCTGGTAACGAAGCGCACTCGTGATCGAGCCAAATCGTGTGCGCTAAGGGTTTGTGCGCTACCTGCAAAGCGGCGTTTTGTTTGCAGTAATTTCATTTGACAAAGACTGGACGCAGGTTCTATATAAAGACTCCCAGAACAGCGTCGCCGGGGGGGCAGGCCGGGGACAGCAACCACAGAATCAGGAACAGCCAAGGGTAGAAGAGGTGCAGCTTTGTCCGGGGGTTGCCAACCGATCGAAGTCAAGAAACTAATCATGAGGATTCCGTTGATGAAAACGTCGGGCAAAGTGTTTGTGCTGATTCTCGCTTTTGCGTTCGTCACCGCTGGCCTAGCTTTCGGACAGCAACTGCCAAAGTTCGGGCACGTTGCGATCGTTCTCGGCGAAAACCAGGCTTATGCGACCACTCACAACAAAGCAAATATGCCGTATCTGTTCTCCCTGGCGAAGAGTTATGGGTTGGGAGTCAACTACTATTCGGACACGCATCCCTCAATCGGTAATTACCTGAATCTGGCCACCGGATACATTCTGACCGACGACGACAGCCAGACGCCGAAGAGCTTTCCCGTTTCGAACAACAATATTGCCCTTGAGCTGCAAAATGCGGGCGGCACTTGGAAGGACTACGTCGAGAGCCTTCCGAGCGTCAAGGGCTGCAGCGGTCTTAAATCGGGTAATTACTACGTCCGCCACGATCCACTGGAATACCTGACCACCATCAATGGCGAGACCAGCAATTATGTATGCTTCAGCCAGTTCTCGACAGATCTGGCGAACAACGCTCTGCCGAATCTTTCCTGGATCGTGCCCAATGGTTGCGATGACGCGCATGATTGCCCTGTCGCAGATTTCGACACCTGGCTGAAGACGGAAATCGCGCCACTGATTGCGAGTCCTTACTTCAAGCCCGGAGGCGATGGACTTCTGATCATTGTTTTCGATGAGAACAACGACACAGGGAATCCGGATTGCGAGACCACGACCGAGGGAATGGGCTGCGGCGGACAAGTGGAACTGGTCGTCATCAGTCCATTCAGCAAGAAGGGTTATAAATCGAAGGGCGGCGACACGCGGAACTACAAGAAGAGCTATGACGAAGGGGATATTCTGTGCCTGATGGCGCAGGGCCTTGGGCTGCCCGTGTCGGACCTGGGCTGGGCCGCCGATGCCGTGCCCATGGCCGACTTCTTCTAGCCGTCATGAGCAGCATATGTCGTCGGAGCTAGGGGAAAACCTGCTGCATTCTGATCATCTAAAAAGCGAGCTGCCCGGCAAGACTGCCGGGCAGTTTTTTGCTCGAGTAAGCCATGTCACGTAACCTGCGTCATCCACAGCAGCCGAAACTTGGTAGGGCCGTTGTTGCATTTGCATTTCCCGGCACCGCAGACGAGGATAGTACGCAATGATCGTGAACTTCGCCGAGCGAGCCCACAACCACAACTGGGAACTGGACCCTGTCATCCGGTCATTGCTGGATACCGACTTCTATAAACTGCTGATGCTGCAGTTCATCTGGAAGCACTTTCCCGACACGCATGTTTCGTTTTCGGTGGTGAACCGCACGGGTGCCGTGCGGCTCGCAGACATGTTCTCCCGGGAAGAACTTGCTCACCAGATGGAGCACGTTCGGCGACTCCGCTTCCGGCGGTCCGAACTGGTTTGGCTGGCTGGCAACACGTTCTATGGTCGTCGAGGAATTTTTGAACCTGCGTTTCTAGAGTGGCTGGAACGGGATTTCCGTCTATCCGACTACGACATCTCGGTCAAAGACGGGCAATACGATCTCACCTTCGATGGGCTTTGGCCTGAGACGACGATGTGGGAACTGTATGCGCTTCCCATTTTGAGTGAATTGAAGACCCGTGCCAGCATGAAGAGCCTGCGCGAGTTTGGCCTCGACATTCTCTACGCGCGCGCGAAGACCCGGCTCTGGAGCAAGATCGAGCGTCTGCGCGGCGTGCCCAACCTCAGTGTGGCTGATTTTGGCACACGGCGCCGGCACAGCTTTCTCTGGCAGGAATACGTGGTGAATGCCATGGCCGCGAATCTCGGCTCGGCATTCACGGGAACATCCAATGCCTTCCTCGCTCACAAGCATGACTTGGAAGCGATTGGAACCAATGCCCACGAGATTCCCATGGTGATGGCTGCGCTTGCGCCCGATGATGAAGCGCTAAAGGACTCTCAATACAAAGTGCTGGAGATGTGGCAGAACACCTATGTTGGCGCGTTACGCATCATGCTGCCTGACACGTTCGGAACAACACAATTTCTGGAGAACGCGCCCGAGTGGGCGGCCGATTGGACCGGCCAACGTATTGACAGCAAGAATCCTTACATCGCCGGCGACGAATATATCTATTGGCTCGAACGCCACGGCCGGAACCCGCACGACAAGCTGATCATTGCCTCCGATGCGCTTGACGTCGACGATATCCTCGGCTTGCACGCATATTTTGACGGAGCAATCGCGAGCCGCCTCGCACCTTCGGACTTCAGTTCGGCGGCCGATTTCCTGGACCGGAACAAGTGGACCCCTGGGCGCCGGATTCGGTTCAGCTCCGGATGGGGAACGCTCCTTACCAACGATTTCCGCGACTGCGATCCAGCGGGCGGAAATGGCTTTGATCCCGTCAGCTTGATCTGTAAGGTCTCGCTCGTCGACGGGCGGCCGGCGGTGAAGCTATCCGACAATTACGCAAAGGCGGTAGGAACGCCGTCGGAGATTGAGCGCTACCGCCGGGTGTTTGGCACTGCCGGAGTCAGCAACATACCGGTGGTCACATAAAGACAATCGCAATGTGTCAAATCGGCGAAGGCATTGTGACATGATATGTAGCTATGGCTAAACGATCAAACCGGATGGAACGACGCGATAATTACGACAAGGCTCTGCGCGAAGAGGAAGAGGCCCTGAGGGCATCGATGGGCAAAAGCCGGGGCACCGGGGAGAACCTCGGCGACGCGACACGAGTTCCGGTCGCCAACCTTGCGACACACAAGCAAACACCGATTGCCCCCCGATGGGCCGCGCACGCCAAGCGGGAAGCGGACCGGAAGAAGAAGACGCAGTAGCCCTGCGACCCCTTTTTTATCTGTCGTGACGCTCCCCCTTTCTAGCCAGCGATCGACTCGATCTTCGATACCGCATCCGATGAAAGCTCCAAGTCAAGGCCAGCCAGATCCTGCTTCATATGTTCTGCGTCTGAAGTGCCCGTAAGCGGCAACATGCCTATGTCGCGAGCAAACGCGAACACAATCTGCGGCGGCGTAACTCCCGCGCGACTTGCCAGCATGGCAATCAGGGGGTGATGTAAGACCTCCAAATTCGCGGTCAGCAGCGAAAAGCCTTGGTAGATGATCTTCCGTTCGCGGCAGAACAGTCGCACATCGCGATCCCATCCCGTGCGAGCGAAACAACGATTTTGGACAAACGCAGGAGCCTCGGCATGAGCTTGCGCCATTTGTTCAAGATGCCGCAGCGAAACATTACTTATCCCCAGCCAGCGCGTGCGTCCAGCATCCCGTTCCTTCTGCATCGATGCCCACACCTCGGCGTCGTCATCCGTCCAGTCGTGGTTGGAGGAAGGTCCGTGCAGAACGTAGCTGTCAACGTAATCCGTGTTGAGATGTTCAAGCGAACTGGCCAGAGACTGTGCCACCTGTGCGAAAAGTCCTGCCGAGGGATCGTAAGGCAGGCGATGATCCTGGCCCCGCTGATAGGTGAACTTCGTCTGCAGAAAAAGATCGGCACGCGTTACCACTCCGGCGCGATAGACAGTGGCCAGTCCCTCGCCGACTCCGCTTTCAAAGTAATGACGTCTCTGGTTCGCGCTATCGATACCGCGAAAACCAGCGCGGATCGCCAGTTCCGTGAGCCCAGCGGAACGGTCCTCTTTCCATGCGGTGCCATAAAGGAAGCCCGGTACGGGAAGTTGCAGATTGGAGGGCATCGTGTCTTTTCCGAAGGATGCCTACGGGTTCAGCACGACCTTGCCGAACATCTGACTCTTTTCCAGATACTCGTGAGCCGCGCGGATTTCTTGCAGCGGAAAAATATGGTCGATGACCGGCTTGAGGCGCCCCGCGAAAACATGGCCAAGAACTTCATTGAGCTCGCTCATCGTTCCCATGTAGGAACCGAGTAGCGCCAGCTGACGCGAGAACAGGAACCGCAGATCGAGTTCGACTTTGGGTCCGGTAGTCGCGCCGCAGGTGACCAATGTGCCTCCAGTTTTGAGCGATCGAACGCTTTCCTGCCAGGTGGCGGGTCCAACGTGCTCGATGACGATATCGACGCCTTCACCCTTGGTAATGTTGCGCACCTCTTGCGAGATCTTCTGCTGGTAGTGGTTGATCACAAAGTCGGCGCCCAGTTCACGTGCGCGCTCCATCTTGCGCTCATCGCCGGCAGTTGTAATCACGCGAGCCTGGAAGAGTTTAGCAATCTGGATCGCGGCAATGCCGACGCCTGAGTTCGCACCGAGAATTAGAACAGTCTGGCCGGGGCGGATGGCAGCGCGTCCTGTAAGCATGTGCCACGCGGTCACGAAGACGAGCGGGACGCTCGCGGCCTCGTCGAAGTCGAGCGAGTCAGGGATGGGAATTACATTTACGGCTGGCACTGCGAACAGCTCGCAGTTGCCTCCGTCGACGGCATTGCCGAACACGGTGAATTGCCGGCACTGATTTTGCAACCCGGCAACGCACTTTGCGCAGCGATTGCAGAAGCTCATGGGCGCCACCAGGACTCGCTGGCCTACTTTGAGATCGGTGATGTACTCGCCGACCTCCACGATTTCTCCGGCCGTGTCGGTGCCAAGAATGTGGGGCAGGTTCACGCCCGGTAAACCCTGGCGAACCCAAAGGTCAAGGTGGTTGAGAGCGCAAGCGCGAACGCGGATGAGAACCTGATCCTTCCGCGGCTTGGGGTCGGGCACGGTTTCGTAAGTCAGAACGTCAGGCCCACCGAATTGATGAATGCGAACGGCTTTCATAAGGGCTCCGCTATTGTTTGGATCGCAATTGAACCTTCCAAGCTAGCACAAACAACACTCGAAGTTCTCGGCAGCGGCCCGAGGGTCACCCGACGACCCTATGATGTTGCGCCGGATTATTTCGCCTGCGGATTTTCGAGCTTCATCGTACACTTCGAGTGTCTCCGGTCATAGCGGCTGCGAATCTTGAGAGGGCAGCCGCCAGTCCTCCGACACGCCGGCAAAGAGCAACGAGCGGAAAGGGATACATGCAAGTGACTGTCGAAATCAAACCAATATGGGTGAAGATAGTCCGCTCACCAATCTACTTTCTCGTGTCTACTTTGACCGGAATTTCCGTGAGCTTTGCTCCACTATTTCTGTATTGGAGCGGAAGAGGCAAGTTCTTTCACGGCTACGAGTGGATTGCCGTGCCCGCGTGTTTTGCGGTGATTTGTTTTGTTCCCGCGTTTTATTTTCCTCTCGGAAGCGCGGTTGCCCGGGAACTGAGGAAAGATTCAAAGTAGCCCGCTACCGCCGCATCTTGAGTCTTGCATTGACCTCGTCTGTTTACTCAAACATAATCATGGACATGGACCTCTACGAGGAGATCGTGCGACTGCGCAAAGACGGCCGCCGCGGTGCAGTGGCCACCATCGTCAATGTCCGTGGCTCGATTCCTGCGTTCAAGACGGCGAAGATGCTGGTGCGCGACGATGGATCAATCGTCGGCACGATCGGCGGCGGATGCGTCGAGGCGGAGGTCTGGCAGGCGGCGCGCGAGGTGATGGAGTCAGAGAGACCCAAAACGCTGAGCTTCGATTTGAACAACGATCCCAAGCGCGACACCGGTCTGGTCTGCGGGGGAACGCTTGAGATTTTCGTCGAGCCCATCCTGCCGCCAGCAGAACTTTTTATTTTTGGCGCAGGGCACGTTGCGGCCGGTCTTTATAAAGTCGCGCGAGTTGTCGGGTTCGACGTGACCATCGTCGACGACCGTGAGGCTTATGCGAATCGCGAGCGCTTCCCCGAAGCGCAGCAGGTGATTGCCGAAGATTTCGACAAGGCAATGTCCCGGATCTCACCCAACGAATCCTCCTACATTGTGATCGTGACGCGCGGGCATCGCGATGACATGCGGGTGCTGCGCTGGGCCGTGCAGACTCCGGCGCGCTACGTGGGCATGATCGGATCGAAGCGGAAGACGATCGGCATTTTCAAGGAGCTACAAAAAGAAGGACTGTCCGCGCAGCTATTTGCTCGCGTTCATGCGCCGGTTGGGCTCGATATCGGAGCGATTACGCCGGAAGAAATCGCCGTGTCGATCATGGCGGAACTGATTGCCAAACGAAGGAACGTGGAACGCGAACTGCCGCACATGAGCTGGCTTCAGCGGCGTGGTGAAGTGGAGTCCGAACATTTAACCGCAGAGGACCCGGAAAGCGCTCAGAAATCGTGATCGAGAATTTCTCAACGAAGTGACCCACCGCGTTACCATTCCATCATGGCTCAAGAAGTCGAGATCAAGTTCCGAATCGTCGATCCGAAGGCAGTCACCCGAGCATTGAAGAGAGCTGGCTTCAAATTGGAAACTCGCTCTACTCACGAGATGAACTCACTCTACGACTTGCCCGGTCAGAAGCTTCGCAAGCGAGGCGAACTGTTGCGGTTGCGCAAGTACGGTGACGCATGGGTGCTGACGCACAAGGCGAAAGGAAGAAGCGGCCGCCACAAGGTTCGGACTGAACTGGAAACCCGGGTGGAGAACGGCGAACAAATGGATGCGGTTCTGCGGGCGCTGGGATTTACTCCTGCTTTCCGGTATGAAAAATATCGGGCCGAGTGGAGCGACGGAACCGGCCGTGCAGTGATCGATCAGACGCCAATCGGGACGTTCGGCGAGTTAGAAGGCCCACCCCGCTGGATCGACCGAACCGCTAAGTCGCTCGGAATCCCACGCGCGGATTACGTCACGAAGACATACGCGGATCTTTTCTTCACATGGAAGCGGAGCACTCAAAATCCGGCTACAGAAATGACGTTCCGCGCGATTCGCGCGAAGCGTCAGGACCATTAATCACTCTGTATTTCTATTTTCGGCACAGGCAATTCCCTCAGGATCTATTCGGCCGATCATTTGCGAGCCAGCCTTGTCCCGATCAGACAGCGTGAGCTAGGTGCAAGGCTTCTTCGGTGTGTTTTTTCTTTAAGTAGCTCTCGTATCCCACGGTTGCGAAATAAATGGCCTGATCGAAGAACATATCGAGCAGCCGCAGAAGTTCAAAGCTCCCCAGAATTTCGAGAGGCCTTTCGCGCATCCCTTCGATCTCCAGGAAGTCCCAGAGATTTTCTTCGGTCATCATGAGCGCCCAACACATGGCACTCAAGTCGACTCCTTGCTCGGCGCGGCGGCGGCCAAGAGGAGTGTACACACGCTGAATGTCTTCCTCGGTTTTGGTTAGAAGCCAGTCGCTGAGATTGCGGTAAATTTCGCGAGCCCTCTGCTGAATTTCGCTCGGCGGTACTTTGCGCAAGTCAGCCGCACGGCTGGAGCGTTCCAATTTATCGAGAAGACTTTCGGTGAGTTGCTCGGAGTGAGATTCAATAAGACGAACCAGGCGAAGAGCGATCATAGTGACCTCCTCGTACGTCCTGTCGTTATTGTAATCCTATGATTCTGGGGCGGAGCCACAAAATAGCACGCTCGTACAGCCGTGTGGCGGGGTTCTACGGAAGAACTACTTCTCCTTATTAGCTTCGTTCCTGTCTTTTGATTCCCGGTTACCCGGTTCGGCAACTTCGCTCCCGTCCACCGTCTCCGCACAATCACCCTTTTCGTCGTAATCGCAGGCGCGGCCAGCGTGGGTTTGTTTGCACTTTTGGCAGAATTCTGTCGCCATGGGTTCACCTCACGGGTCCATCGTACCGAAGAGACGGGCTGATTGTCTTGTCCGGCCGATCTTAGCCAGCGGCGCCGCAGCACTTCTTGTATTTCTTGCCGCTGCCACAGGGGCATGGATCGTTGCGGCCCACTTTTTCGCCGGAACGCACGACTTGCTGCACCTGCATATCCCCGGCACCGGCCATACGAGCCTGCTCCAGCTCGCGCCTCTTTTTCTTTTGGAATGCTTCCTCGATCTCGTCAACCGAGGTCTTCATCTGGCGCGGGTGCCGGCCATTGCCGTCCCGTCCACCCGTGACCACAGAAGGCGCGCTGACGGCAGGGCGTTGCTCCGGCTCCAAGCCTTCGGCTCCTAGGGGCAGCGGCCCAGAGTCCGGCGGACGCTCCAGAATCTGCATCAGGTAGAGATAGCGAACGGTCTCTTCCTGGAAGCGCTGCATCATCTCTTCGAACATGTCGAAGGACTCGCGCTTGTACTCGACCAGCGGATCGTGCTGACCATAGCCGCGCAGACCGATGCCCTCTTTGAGGTGGTCCATCGAGAGCAAATGATCTTTCCACTGCCCATCGATCACGCTGAGCATGATCATGCGCTCGTGGTAACGCATCGCGTCGGCGCCGATCAGTTTCTCCTTGGCGTCATAGCGTTCTTTCAGCTTTTCGAATATGGCATCGCCGAGTTCAGCGCGATTCATCGTGTCAGGCTTTACACCCTCGGCATAGATATCAACGCCGAAGCGCGTGAAGACGGCATCCTTCAGGCCTTTCAGGTCCCAATCGTCGGCATGCGCTTTTGCGGGACAGAAGTGCTCCAGCATTTCGCCGAGGATTCCCGAAACGTAGTCTTCAATGATCAGGTCTTTCTGATCGAGGCCTTCGAGCAGGCGGCGGCGCAGGCCATAGACGGCTTCGCGCTGCTTGTTCATCACGTCGTCGTATTCAAGCAAGTGTTTGCGGGCTTCGAAGTTCTGGCCTTCGACCGCTTTTTGCGCGGCTTCGATGCGGCGCGTGATCATGCGCGACTCGATGGGCACGCCTTCTTCCATGCCCAGGCGTTGGAGAAGATTTGAGACCCACTCCTTGGCGAAGATGCGCATGAGGTCATCTTCGAGCGAAAGATAGAAGCGCGAAGAGCCGGGATCGCCCTGGCGACCGGCGCGTCCGCGAAGCTGATTGTCGATACGGCGAGCTTCGTGACGCTCAGTGCCGAAAATATGCAACCCGCCCGCCTCGATCACCTCACGGTGTTCCTGGTCGGTGTCAGCTTTGTAACGCGCGAAAATCTCATTCCACTGATCGGTCGGCACGGCGTATTCATTGCCGGCGTAATACCAGGTAGTACGGTTGAGATCATCCGCTATGGTCTCGATCTTGCCCTGCGCGGCGCGAACCGGTTGCGCCAATCCCTTCTTGACGCATTCCTGCTTGGCCATGAATTCCGGGTTGCCGCCCAGCAGAATGTCGGTGCCCCGGCCGGCCATGTTGGTCGCGATCGTGACCATGCCTTTGCGCCCTGCCTGGGCGACGATCTCGGCCTCGCGCTCGTGATACTTGGCGTTGAGCACGACGTGCTTGATTCCCTTTTTCTTCAGCAACTCGGATAGACGTTCGGATTTCTCGATCGACGTGGTGCCCACCAGCACGGGTTGATCGCTGTCATGGAGTCGCTGTATCTCATCTGCAGCGGCAAAATATTTTTCTTTTTCGGTGCGGTAAACGATGTCGGGGTTTTCTTTGCGAAGAAGCGTGCGGTTGGTCGGAATGACGACGACTTCCAGCCGGTAAATCTTGTCGAACTCTGGCGCTTCGGTTTCCGCTGTGCCGGTCATGCCCGCCAGCTTCTTATACATGCGGAAATAATTCTGAAACGTGATCGTAGCGAGCGTCTGGTTCTCGCGCTCGATCTTCACATTCTCTTTCGCTTCGATGGCCTGGTGTAAGCCATCGGACCAGCGCCGGCCCGGCATTAGACGTCCAGTGAATTCGTCGACGATAAGGACTTCTCCGTCTTTTACTACGTACTCGACGTCCTTCTTATAAAGCGCGTGCGCCTTGACGGCCGTCTCCACGTGATGCTTGAGCGCCCAGTTTTCGGGATCGGCGATGTTGCCGATGCCAAGCAGCTTCTCTACTTTTTCCCATCCCGCATCGGTAACGGTGACGTTGCGGTGCTTCTCATCGACCACGAAATCGTTGGTGTAAATCTTTGGCTCGCCCGGCTGAGTATCGATCTCCTCGCCCTTTTCGAGCTTGGGAATGATGCGATTCACCTTGTAATACTTATCTGTAGACTCCTCGCTGGCTCCCGAAATGATGAGCGGCGTACGTGCTTCGTCGATCAGGATGGAATCGACTTCGTCGACGATTGCGAAGTTATGCACGCGCTGCACGCAATCACTCAGGTCGAACTTCATGTTGTCGCGAAGATAGTCGAAACCGAATTCATTGTTCGTGCCGTACGTGACATCGGCGGCATAGGCCGCGCGACGCTCTTCATCGTCCAGGTCGTGGACGATGACACCCACGCTCAAACCAAGGAACGTGTAAAGCTTGCCCATCCACTCCGAGTCGCGCTTGGCCAGGTAGTCGTTGACCGTGACCACGTGCACACCGCGTCCGCTGAGGGCATTGAGGTACACGGGCAGCGTCGCCACCAGCGTTTTACCTTCGCCGGTCTTCATCTCGGCGATCGTGCCCTCATGCAGAACCATGCCGCCGATCAGCTGCACGTCAAAGTGCCGCATCTTGAGGACGCGACGGCCCGCTTCCCGGACAACGGCAAAAGCTTCTTCAAGTATTTCATCGAGCACCTGCGCCAGCACCCGGCCGCGCTCGGTGTCGATCTCTTTCTGGCGGTCGATATCCGCGTCGGGTTCGTCCGCGATCGAATTCATACGCTCCTGAATGCGAGCGCGGAATTCCGCGGTTTTGGCGCGGAGTTGGTCATCGGTCAGCTTCTCTATCTCAGGTTCGAGCGCATTCATGGCCTGAACGCGTGGCTGTAAACGCTTCACCTCGCGCTCATTCTTCGTCCCGAAAACCTTGCCTAACAGAGTGTTGATCAAAAGAAAATTCCTTCAGGGAAACACGTCCCAACCTATGAATTCAAGCCTAGCACATTAGATGCGGTAAGGACTGTTTCGACCCGGCGGGCAGCCAACCTTGGCTGCATCGGCAGTGCTTTGGCTATTTTCGCCGCGACTGGATCAGCTGGCACATCCGCTCGCTCAACCGGCATGCCTCATCGTATTCCGCTTTTGCAGCCTGCGCTTTTCCAAGCTGCTCGTAGTCGATTCCGAGGTTTAGATGCGCCTCGGCCAGGTTGGGGTCGAGTTTGATCGCTCGCTGAAATTCCTGCGCAGCTCGGGCAGCGCGCTGCGTTTTTGCGTAGCACATGCCGAGATAGTTGTGGAGATGCGCGTCCTCCGCACCGAGCGCGATGGCTTTTTCCAGATGAACCGCAGCCGACGCATATTCTTTTCGATGGATGAGCGCAATTCCCAAATCGCGTTGCGCGGGCATGAAATCCGGCTTAATTGCGATTGCCTTCTCGTAGTCCGCTTGCGAGCTTGCGGCGTCGGCAGCTTCGAGTTGACCCATGTGATACCAAGCCGCATAGTTCTGCGGATTGATTTGCAGAGCCTTTTTCAGCCAGTTCTTTGCTTCGTCCGCGCGCCCGAGCGGCGCCAGGGCCCGCGCCAGGGCCGTCATGGCGCTGTCAAAATCGGGATTCAACTCGAGACAGCGCCGCAATTGCCGCTCAGCACGATTCCAATCCTCCCGCCGTAAGGCCAGTTCGCCCAGTAAAAACGCTACGAGGGAGACATTCGGGTCCTTTTCCTGTACTTGGAGCAGCAACGCCTCCCCATCGCCCGTCCGGTTCTGCTGAAATTCGTCCTCCGACTTCATAATCGCATCGAATTCCCCCACCTTGTCCTTCGGGTCCGCCAGGCCATGCTTCAAAGCATCTGCCGAAACCGGCGCGCGAAATCCAAAGTAGCCGAGCGCCCGCAGCTTTTCCTGCGCCTCCGCACTCAAATGGCTCGTCCCGCCCGTCGGCTTATGAAATGGACTCCGCGCCAGCAGGGTTTGCAGTTTTTCCCGCAGCACCGCAACCATGGCCGGCTGCTCGTCCGCGATGTTTTTCGTTTCTCCCGGGTCGCTCGCCAAGTCATACAACTCCGGCTTGGGCGCCTCGATAAAATGATAATGCTCGTTCTCGAGACTATGCAGCGGGCTCCAGCCAAACAAACTGAACGGATAAAGCGTTTCACTGTACGCCGGATCGTTATTCTTGCCACGGTTTGCGCCCAACAGCGCCGGCACCTGAAACTGCGCCCGGATCGTATCCTCGACGCCCGCCAGTTCCACCAGCGTGGGCGCAATCGCCGCCGTTTCCACCGGCACGGTGTTTCGCCCGGTTGCAATCCCGCTCCCGGCAGGCAGTTTCACAATCAACGGCACATGCACAGTCGCGTTATAGAGAAAAAATCCGTGCTCGGTTTCGCCGTGTTCCCCCAAAGATTCTCCGTGGTCGCTGACCATCACAATCAGCGATGCATCGTAGAGCCGGTTCTGCTTGAGCCATGAAATCAGGTTACCCAGCTCGTGATCTGCATAGGCAATCTCCCCGTCATAGAGATGCCCGCTGTACTCGGTACGATAGGGCTCCGGAGGATCGTAGGGACGATGCGGATCGTAAAGATGCAGCCACAGGAAAAACGGCCGCCCCGGGGTTTTTTTCAGCCAACCATCCTTCAGCCACGCAATCGCGTGCGGCACGCTCTCCGCCGCCCGCCGCGCCACCATTCCCCCGGAGTCCCTTTTTTGGAATTTCGACGCCGAAAACGTGTCGTCGTAATAATCGAAGCCACGCGCGAGATGCCACCCCCGGTCGAGCACGAACGAACTCACCACCGCTCCCGTCGCATAGCCCGCCTTCTGAAAGGCCTGCGCTACCGACCGGAACTGGGGGTTCAGCGATGGCCGGGTAAAGTCCTGCGCTCCATTTTGAAAAGGATAGGTCCCCGAAAGAATCACCGCATGCGAAGGCCAGGTCAGCGGAACCTGTGAAATCGCCCGCTCGAAAACGACTCCATCGCTCGCCAGCGAATCGAGCGTGGGTGTCTTTACATTCTGCCCGCCATAACAGCCCACATGATCGGCTCGCAGGGTATCAATCGTGATGAGTATGACGTTCGGTCTCGTAGAGACTGAATCCGAAGTTTTGCGGGCAGTCTGCGTCGCCGCTCCGCGAGCGGATTCATCCACGGCGCCGGTCTGCCCCTTCTGGTTCACCGCTCCGGCAGAAACAGGTGCTACTGCCAACAGGAGCAGCCCCATCACCACGGAGGCAACATAAGGTATCCGATTGTCGCCGGTCATGGGTGTGATCCTTTCCATCGCCATCGAGTTCGTCTTCTCACTGAAACGTCAGCTACTTCCTAGTGTTTCTGCAGCGCTCTCTAGTATATTCAGCACGGCCCATGTCCACCTTCTACCAGCGTTTTCAAGAGTCCGCCCGCAAGTTCCCTGACAACGTCGCCCTCGAGATTCAGCGCTCCGAAACAGTGGAGCGTGTCACGTTTGCGGAACTGACGCGCATGGCGGAAAGCGTGGGGAAGTGGCTGTCGACACCCGTTCCGCCCAATGCCAGAGTGGCGATCCTGGCAGCCAATCATCCGCGGTGGGTTGCAGCATATCTGGGAATCATTGCCTCGGGCAGAACTGCCGTGCCGCTCGATACGGCCTTCCACGCGGATCAGGTGAAAAAGTTGCTGATCGACAGTGGAGCATCCCTGCTCTTTTGCGATGCGAAGCATTTGCCTGTAGCGGCCGAAGCGGTCCAGGGACTTGAGGTTGGGTTAGTGATGACGTCGGCCGCGGCGGAACAGGCTGCGTCCACTCCCACTCATCGCACAGAACGCGACCAGCATGGCACCCAGGGTTCTTCCACACCGTCTCCTGGGCTCGCCGGGGATCTCGATTCTATCTTCGCCGCCGGTTCGTCAGGATTCGAACCGACCGTGCCGGACGAGGACGATTTGGCTGCCCTCCTTTACACCTCCGGCACCACGGCTGATCCCAAGGGTGTGATGCTGACGCACGCCAACCTGGTCGGTGAGGCGAACGCTGTGTTTGGCGTGGTTTCGCTTGGTCCCGGCGACGCGTTACTGGGGATTCTGCCCATGTTTCACGTCCTCGCGCAGATGGCAAACCTGTTCTTGCCTTTGTTCAATGGCTCTCGTGTCGTTTACCTCGAGACCCTGAATACCACCGAATTGTTGCGCGCTCTGCATGAGCGCGACATTACGGCTTTCTGCGTGGTGCCACAGTTCTTCTACCTGATTCACGAGCGCATCTTCAAAGAGCTAACGAAGCGCGGGAAGTTAACACTCCGTTTAGTGCGCATCTTGATGGCATTGAACCGCGGGTTGCGGCGAATCGGCATCAATGGCGGGAAGGTCTTCTTCGGAAAGATTCACGCTACCTTCGGTACCCGCATGCGCTATCTGGTTACGGGAGGCTCGCGTTTCGATCCGGCGATTGCACGCGACTTCTACTCCTTTGGAATCGACGTGCTGAATGCATACGGCCTGACCGAAACTACCGGCGGGGCATTCCTGAATCGTCCCGGCCACATTGTGTTTGGGTCGGTCGGGCAGCCCTTCCCCGGCGTTGAGGGGCGGATCGTTGATCCGCAGGAAGTGGAGGAAGGCAAGCCTAAGGCGGGTGAAATTGCCATCCGAGGCGCCCTCGTGATGAAGGGATACTGGAATCGCCCGGAAGCCACTGCCGAAGTACTTCGCGACGGCTGGCTCTACACCGGCGATCTGGGTTATTTCGATCCAGGCGAAAATCTGTTTATTACGGGCCGGCGCAAGGAAGTGATCGTCCTCGCCAACGGAAAAAACGTGTACCCGGAAGAGATCGAAACACACTATTTGCAGTCCCCGTTGGTAAAAGAAATTTGCGTTATGGCGCTGGAGGTTCGGCCTGGTGATCCCACCTCAGAGCGATTGCACGGAGTGATCGTGCCCAACTTTGAAACGCTGCGGGAGCGCAAGATCGTCAATACAAAAGAAGCGATCCGCTTCGACGTTGAAGCCCTCTCCCACAAGATCGCTTCGACCAAGCGGCTCGGGAGCTATGACATCTGGCAGGAAGATTTGCCTCGTACAACGACGCGCAAACTGAAACGGTTTCAGATTGAGAAGCGGGTGCGAGAACTGCAAAACAAGGGCGCTGCTGAGGGAGAGATTGGCCCGGAGCGACCGCTCACCGATGACGAGCGCGCATGGCTTGAGCGCGAGGATGTGAAGCGCGCGCTGGTCATCGTGCGCGAGTCAGCGCGCAATCAACTGGACTCGATTCGTCCCGGACACAATCTTGAACTCGATCTAGGACTGGATTCCATGCAGCGGGTGGAACTGCTAACCGCTCTCGAACAACAGCTGGGCGGTGAGGTTCCAGAAGCCCAACTGGCAGAGATCTACACGGTGCGCGACTTAGTCGACGTCATTCTGGCAAGTGAACAACGTGGTGAAGGCGGTCGCAAGTCGACGGCGCCCGCGTGGTCCACGATCTTCAGTGAGCCGGTGACCGATCCAGATGTTCTGGCGCTCGCGAAACACAATCTGTTTGCGGAAGTGGGCTTCTTTCTCTTGGGACAGCTCATCAACATGTTTGCGCGCGACCAATTTCGCTTCAAAGTTCGCGGAGTGGAAAACCTGCCGCCGCAAGGGCCTTACCTGCTGTGTTCGAATCACCAGAGTTATATCGATCCGCTGCTGCTGGCGTCGTCGCTGTCGTGGCGACTGTTCCGCCACACTTTTGCCGTGGGCACAAGCGACATCTTTGGCAAGGGTTTCATGCGCCGTTTGGCGCGGTGGCTGCGTACCGTTGTGGTCGATCCGGACGCCAATCTGGTTCCAGCAATGCGCGCCGGTGCCTTCGGCCTCACCCACGACCGAATTCTGATCTTGTATCCGGAAGGCGAACGGACTAACGATGGCAATCTCAGGATCTTCCGCAAGGGCGCGGCGATTCTCTCGATTCATACGCAGGCGCCGATTGTTCCGATCGCCATCGAAGGCTTCTACCATGTCTGGCCTCGGCACGAGAAGTTTCCCAAGGCCGGCAATTTGAGGATGACAATCGGGAAGCCGATCATACCGCCGTCTGTTGAGAATGCCAGCGAAGCGGAATACGACCTTCTGACAACTGCGTTGAAAACCAGGATTTCGGAGATGCTGGAGGAGTTGCATAGCTCCTAGCTCTGGTAAGCGAAAGCCGAATTACGGAGCAAATCTGAAATTACTCGCGGAACAAATCACCGCGAGTCGAGCTCACGCTGTTATTGGATACTTACGCGTTCGCCCCACGGGCACGGTCGCCGAATGCCTTGGCGAAGGCATCCACTACGCCGGTATTGAACTTCTCGCCCGCGCCGGCAATGATCTCTTGCTCCGCCTGTTGCGGCGAAAGTGCTTTGCCATAGGCGCTGTTGGTTAGCTTCTGATATGCGTCAGCCACCGCTAGAATATGCGCCTCGATGGGAACGTTGACACAACGCGCTCCCTGATCCTGCAGGATCTGCTCGGCGACGATAATCGGTAGCACCCGGCGTATGGAGTTTCCCACGGCCTGGGCCCGCGGATCCGATTTTTGCGCTTTGTGAAAGCTCGCCACAACTTCGGCATGTGTGACGTCGGCCGCTTTATAAAGAGTGTCGTTGCTGATCCCAAGCTCGCTCAGATCGCGCAACAAAACAGCCGAACGCAACAGCTCGATCCGGTCGGAGGCCAAACCCAAGGCCTCTGCGATTTTCACCGACGCATCCACCACCCGCTGGCTTTCTGTGTTGCTGTGTTTCTCATTCGCAATTGTGTGCTGCAGAACAAGAAGCAAGCTGCTGAAACTTTCCCTCATATCTGTTGTCATCGCTTTGGTGTGCTCATAAAGAGTGCCCATCGCATATCCCGTGACCGCAAGACTTCCGGCCCAGATTGCAAAATTGAAAAGACGCTCCTGGGGGAGCGCGACCGACCGGTGCTGGGGAAACAGACGGTTCAGGTAGTCGAGCAGAACGACCATGAAGACGCACGCAAATGCCGTCAGGGTCGCGTGACGGCGCCCGAAGTAGTAGGCGGAATATAGGGTCGGCAGAAAGTAAAAGCAGAGTGCCATCGGGAGAGACTGGGCGAATGACTGCAAAGTCCCAGCGATCAGAAATAGTGACAGCAACAGTCCTAGTTCTTTTGTAAGTTTGCTCATGCTCCGACCTTCACACTCGATTCATCAAGGTGTGCTTGATTTCGATCCGCGGGAATTCACCGACTCTCCGTCACCGATGATTCTGCGCGGAGCGGCCCCCCCGCTCACATGGTCGAACAATGGCGTGGTTGGCGCAAAGTTACGGGAGTAACGGGCTTTATTCGGGGAACGAAGGTCCAACCTATGCGACTGAAGAAGATAGGTTTGGCTTTACTTGGCCCGGGGGTGGGTTCGGTCGTATACGTCCATCATGTGCTTCACGGAAAGTTGCGTGTACCGCTGCGTGGTGGCGAGGCGCTCGTGCCCGAGCAATTCCTGAATAGCGCGGAGATCGGCTCCTTCTTCCAGCATGTGCGTGCCGAAAGCATGCCGCAGGGTGTGCGGATGCACGTCGGGCGAAAGCCCCCTGGCAACCGCAATGCGCTTGACGATGCGGCCCACGCTGCGGGTCGTAAGGCGTCCTCCGCGTTGATTGACGAGCAAGGCCGGCGTGCTCTTCTTTAACGTGATGAGAAGCTGCTGGCGCCATGGCAGATAGATGCCCAGTGCTTCGCGCGCCGATCCGCCAAATGGAACGTACCGTTCCTTCTTACCTTTCCCTCGAATCAGAATCGCTTCGTTACTCATGCGAATGTCTTCGAGGTTGATGCCCACCAGCTCCGAATTTCGAATACCGCATCCGTAAAGAAGTTCGAGCAGAACACGATCACGCTCTGGAAACGAAGCAACTTCGGGCATTTTGCCGTCGAGCACGGAGTTCACTTCTTCGATGGTCGGCACCCTCGGCAGCTTCTTCGCCAGCCGCGGAGTCGAAACCAGCTTCGCGGGATTCTGCTCCACCACACCCTCCTGCGCCAGCCAGCGATACAGCGAACGCACCGCGGCGAGAGCTCGCGCAACCGAAGTCTTGCTCAAGCCCTTGTCGTAGAGATGCGAGAGAAAACCACGGATCGCGATGTGGTCGATCTTTTTCCAATCGCGCGCGCCCATGTGGGCAGCAAAGACGTCGAGATCTCCGGTATAGGCCTTGACCGTATGGGGGGACGCATTGCGCTCGCGCAGATGACGCAGGAAGTCGTCGGTCGCGTGCTCGACGATGGTGCGCTTTTGAGTTGTCGTCATTCTGATCGAAGCGGATCCTGTCACCTGACACCCGAGACCCGCGACCTGTCCTTAGCTCTCGGATGATGCTTGGCATAAACGCTCTTCAGCCGATCGAGAGCCACATGCGTGTAGATCTGCGTCGTTGAGATATCAGCGTGGCCGAGGACTGTTTGTACCGTGCGCAAATCGGCGCCGTTCTCCACCATGTGCGTCGCGCAGGAATGCCGCAGCATGTGCGGGCTTGAATGCCGGCCCGACCCAAGTCCGGCTTTGCCGACTAACTGCCAGATACGTTGTCTGCTCAGGCGCCGCGCACCTGCACCCAGGAACAAGAGAGCAGAGCTCCTGTTTTTCGCGAGCACTTCCCTGCTGATTTTCAGATATTGTTGCATGGCCTGTTGGGCCGGAACTCCCAAGGGCACGATGCGCTCTTTATCGCCTTTGCCCTTCACCAGTATGTACCCCAAGTCGATCTTCAAATCTTCCAACCGCGCATCAGCGACTTCGGAGACACGCAGACCTCCGGCGTAGAGCAGCTCGAGCATGGCGCGGTCGCGCAACGCCATTGCCTGGGCGCGGGGGCTCTCATTGTGCGGAGGCGTTCCCGCCAGCATGGCGTCGACTTCATCGTGGCTGAGAGACTTCGGGAGCACCTTCCATTGTTTCGGCGAGTCGATGTTGAGTGTGGGATCCTTGTCGACTTTCCCATCGAGCAACAGATAACGATACAGGTGCCGCACGGCAGACAGTTTTCTCCCGACCGATCGGCCGTCGAGCTGGTTGGAAAACATCTCCTGAATAAACTGGCGCACATCGTCGCGGCGCGCATTGGTGAAGATCAGGCGCCGCTTCTCAAGAAACTCAGAAAATTGCACCAGATCGCTTGTATAGGCCGCGATCGTCAGTTTGGCCGAACCGCGCTCCACGCGCAGATAGTCGAGAAACCCGGAGAGCACGCGCGCATTGGCCTCGGACGCCATGAAATGAGTATCGTGCCTTCGGAGGAACCGCAAAAGTAACGAGCAGGATGCCCGGCGTTCCGAATTGGGGCCGAGTTTAGCGATTCGCTCGCGCGCAACTTTCGAGCACGTCGACGGCATAGAGTGCCCCTTCCGGCGTCTCCTCGTGCTTGAAGTATGCAAAGACGTCTCGGCCCTCCGAGAGATGCTGCTGAATCCGGGTGACCATTGCTTTGCGTTCTTCCGGAGTGTAGCTGGGCTTGCGATAGCGGTAATAAGCGAAATCAGCGGTGACGACATCGGGCGTGTCGCGCTCTTCCGATTCGGCAACGCAGAGCGCGGCGTTGCGGGCGCGTAGGGTTTGCCAGGTTGGCTCGTCGTCCCGCACGTCGGGGGCTTCGTTTCCAAACCAGGTTTTGTTGCGGAACTCGAAGGCGACGCGGACGCCTCGGGGGATGATGGCGAGGAACTCGGCAAGCGTCGACTGGTCGGCTTTGAAGTTGGGCGGGAGCTGGAAGAGGATCGGGCCGAGACGCTGGGCTCGCTCGAGCGGTTCGAGGGTGGCGAGGAAGCGCTTGAGGAATTCTTCTGAGCTCTTGAGGCGCTTGATGTGGGTCAGGACCTGATGGGCTTTGATGGTGAAGCGGAAGTGGTCGGGCGTTTCGGCGAGCCAGTTCTGGATAGTGGGTTCTTTGACCAGTTGGCGGAAGGTGAAGTTGACTTCTACCGTGTTGAGCCTGGTGGCGTAGAAGCTGAGGAATTTTTTCTGCGCGAGTTTCTCGGGGTAGAAGGCTGGCTTCCAAGTTGGATAAGCCCATCCGGAGGTGCCGACGTAGAGAGGCATGGCAGAAGTTGGATTGCAGATTTTAGATTTCAGAATTAAAAGCAAAATCAAGAACAACTTCTTCTCCGCGGATTCGCGCGGATTTTCGCGGATCAACAAGTTATTGGAATTGTAATCGCTGGAAGGCGAGCGTGCGAAAGGGCGGAGGTCGGGCAAGACTGCTCCCTCAGATGACCGAGCTGTTCTCTCAAGACCCCCAAGGATTGAGCACACCTGCTCCCGTGCGCTCAAAGTCGGCTACATTCCGGGTGGCGACGGTCAGGCCGTGCACGAGGGCTGTGGCTGCGATGAGTGCGTCACGATCGGAGCGAGGGTTCGGCACGTGAAGGGTCGCGCATCGCTGGGCGACGGCGGTGTCAATCGGCAGGATACGTCCGGAGAATGTGGGCAACACGTGACTGTCCATCCACGCACGAAGGATCGCGCCTTGCTCTTTGTCGCGCCGGTCGATGAGAAGGATTCCGATCTCCAGTTCGAGCACCGAAATGACAGAGATGTAGAGACTCGCCGAGGGTAAGGGTTCGGCCCACTTTTTGACGTTTGGATGCGTCTTCCTGGCTTTCCTTAATTCTGAAATGACATTGGTATCCAGCAGGTACATCAGGCGAGGTCCGCCGATTCGTGCAGGTTTCCGCGCAGACGAGGCGGCTCAAATTCAATCTCAGCGGCCGCCGGCATGGCCAACAAATCGAGAACGCTTTTTTGCCCTCCCGTGATCCTTTGATACTCTTCCACGGTGAGCAGCACGTGGGACGGACGGCCTCGATCCGTGATGAAAACGGGACCTCGCTTAGCGGCTCGCTTTGCCCTGCCTGTGTCCTGATTAAAGTCTCGACTCGACAGTTTTGTAATGGGCATGGTCTCCAATCCCTCAATGTAGCAACGTACCTACATTATAACATGTCAGCGATGAAAAGCTGGGCCGCCCGCCGGATCAACGGATCATTGATTTGTAATCGCCGCCTAACTGACGTCCGACTCTAAGGACTCCCCTCAGGTTGCCAGCCTTCTTTCAAGGCGGCTTTCTTCGTCAATCATAGTCCAGTCTGCCTTCTTCGCTGAATGAGCCTTGAGGCGTTCTCGTGAGCGGCAAGGTTCGCGGCAACTCAACCTTTTTTGGGGAGGAATCGCAGCCGAGCGGCTGTTTACTTTCGTGGGGTCTTAGCGGTTGCCTTTTTTGGTTTCGTCGTCCCTTTCTTTGGCACTGGCTTCTTTTCGCCAGATCCCGCCTCCAATCCCGACAGCTTCGGCAGCTTTTGCTTCAGCGTTTGCACCGGCGCAAACAGGTCTCCCATTTTTCCCACTCTGGCCAGAACATCCTTCGATTCGAAGACGAGCAGGTTTGCGTCTTTCTTCTTCAGCGCTGTTTCTACCTCTTCCCAGGTGACTGGCGTTGAAACCGTTGGGTGCTCGCGGGCCCGCAGCGAATAGACCGAAATCGTGGTTTTGTGCTGGTCGTTCTGGCTCCAGTCGACGAAGACTTTGTTGGTGCGGATCGCCTTTTTCATGTCGGAGACTACGAGATCGGGATGCTCCTGCTCCAGCAAGCGCGCTACAGCGTGCGCAAAAGGTTTGGCTTCCTCATAGCTGGTCTTCGTGTTCAAAGGGACATAAATCTGCAATCCCTTAGAGCCGGAGGTCTTGGCGAAACTCTGCAGTCCGAAGTGCGCGAAGATGTCACGCACCCAAAGACCAACCTGACAGCACTGCACAATGTCAGCCGGAGATCCGGGATCGAGATCGAAAACAATCATGGTTGGCGTTTCGATATCCGCACCGAATGAGAGCGACGGATGCAGTTCGATCGACGCCAGATTAGCGATCCATACCAGCGTGGGAAGATCGTTGGCCATGATGTAGTACATCGTGCGGTTGTTGCCCTCGCTCCAGACAGGCGTTGTTTTCACCCAGTCGGGCCGATGCTTGGGCGCATTCTTCTCGAAAAAATATTCGTGATCCACCCCTTCCGGGTATCGCTTCATGGTCAGCGGTCGTCCCGCCAGATGCGGTACCAGCACCGGCGCAATACGGGCGTAGTAGTCAACGACTTGGCCCTTGGTGAATCCCGTCGCAGGGTAGAGGACTTTCTCCAGGTTAGTGAGCGACAGCTTGCGGCCTTCAACATCGACCATGGTGGGTGCGGTCATGAGTCTCGTTCGTTGTCTAGTATATTGTCCCGCTAGTTTGAGCGCGCCGCCTCGTTTGACAACCCTCCCTGCCTCCACGTAACTTCGAATTTTGGGCTCAAAATGTTGTGGAGGTAGGATGAAGTTCCGCTCGACGCTCACAATCGCCGTTTGTTTCGTTCTTTGTTCGCTCGCTTTCAGCCAGGATCTGGCGTCCTTCGAAAAACGCACGACCGTCAAAAAGCTGTCCAACGGCCTTGCGGTCATCATCTGCGAACGCCCGGAAGCGCCCGTTTTCTCGTTCTTCACCCACGTCGATGCGGGCTCGGTGCAGGATCCGATGGGTAGAACGGGCCTGGCACACATGTTCGAGCACATGGCTTTCAAGGGAACCGATACGATCGGCACGCGCGACTATGCCGATGAGAAAGTTGCCCTGACGAAAGTGGAAGAAACCTACGCCGCTTACCTTGCCGAACGCGACAAGCCTGAGGGACGCGACAAGAACAAGCTTCAGCAATTAGAGCAGGCATGGAAAGACGCACTCGCCGCCGCCGACAAGTTCTCGGCTCCTTACAACAATGAATTCGGCAAAATCGTCGAAGGCGAAGGCGGCGAAGGCCTGAATGCTTTCACCAACTACGACGAGACCGGCTATCACTATTCATTTCCCATTAACCGGCTGGAATTGTGGGCTTATCTGGAATCGGAGCGCTTCCTGCATCCGGTAATGCGGCAGTTTTACAAGGAACGCAATGTGGTGATCGAAGAGCGCCGCATGCGGACCGACAGCAGTCCGTTCGGGCGGTTGCTTGAACAATTCACGGAAGAGGCGTTCGCGGCCCACCCCTATCACCGGCCCACCATTGGCTGGATCTCTGACCTCAATTCTTTCTCTGCCACAGACGCTCAGCATTTCTTCGACAAATATTATGTTCCGTCGAACATGGTCATCACCGTCGTTGGAGATCTCAAGGCCTCTGAGGCAATGCCCGTCATCGAAAAGTACTTCGCGCGCATTCCAGCGCAACCCAAGCCGGACGAGACGACCACGACGGAGCCTCCGCAGGACGCCGAGCGACGGGTCGTCTTGCGCGACCAGTCTCAGCCGCTCTACATCGAAGGCTATCATCGCCCTGACTACCGCAGCCCCGATGACCAGGTCTATGACGCAATCGCGGACCTCATGTCGACCGGCAGAACCTCGCGTCTCTATCGCGCCCTGGTCAGGGACAAGCAGATCGCGTCCGACTCGGAAGGGTTCACTGGATATCCCGGCAACAAATATCCCCATCTCTTCGCGTTCGTAGCGGTCCCCAGCCCGGGGCACAAGCCGGAAGAAATGGCGGACGCAATTCACGTTGAGATTGAGAAACTGAAGAACCAGGACGTCACGGATGAAGAACTGCGGATGATCAAGACGCGCGCCAAGGCCAACCTGATTCGCTCGCTGGGCTCGAACGAAGGACTCGCCTTCGCGCTCGGGCTGAACCAGGCGCGCTATGACGATTGGCGCGAATTGTTCCGGTCGGTGGATCGCATCGAGAAGGTCACAAAGGCCGACATCCGGCGCGTTGCCAAGCAAACGTTTGTCCCGGATAACCGTACAGTTGGGATTATCGAATTCGCAGGCGGTCCGCCGCCCAGTGCGGCTGCCCCTCCACAGGGAGGTGGACAGTGAAGCGTACGCACCTCGTTTTCGCCGCAATTCTCGTTTTCTTAAGCTGCTTCAGCGTCAGCGTGCAACTTGGCGCGCAAGTCACGAGTTGGAAACAGATTCCGATTCCCAAGCTGCCGGAATTCAATCCGCCGCAGCCCAAGCGCATCGAGCTACCGAACGGCATGGTGATTTTTCTGCAGGAGGATCACGAACTGCCGACGATCGATGGGACAGCTCGCATCCTCGGTGGCGAGCGCCGCGTTCCCGCCGAGAAGGCCGGCCTTACCGACATTTACGGAGAAGTCTGGCGCACGGGCGGAACGAAAACACAAACCGGCGATCAATTGGACGATTTCCTCGAGCAGCGCGCCGCCAAGGTTGAAACCGGGGCAATGGGCGATTCGACGACGATCGGCTGGTCATGTCTGAAAGATGACTTCGGCGATGTCTTTCACGTCTTCGAGGATCTGCTGAGAAATCCCGAGTTTCGGGCCGACAAAATTCAGATTGCGCAAAAGGGGGTTTACGATTCGATCTCGCGGCGGAACGACGATCCCTCGCAAATTGCGGGCCGCGAGGCGGCAAAACTGGTATATGGCGCGAGCAGTCCTTATGCGCGGGTTCCCGAATACGCCACCATCGCTTCCATCACACGTCAAGATCTGCTCGACTGGCATTCCACCTACGTCCATCCCAACAACATCATCCTCGGAGTCGTAGGAGACTTTGACTCGGCCAAAATGGAAGCTCAACTGCGCGAGGCTTTCGCTTCTTGGCCAAAAGGTCCGGCCACGAAAGAGACGGACATAAAAATCCATCCTGCCAAGCCCGCGTATTATCTGGTCGATAAGACAGACGTGAACCAAAGCAACGTCCAGATGGTGGCGACTGGCATCACGCGCAGAAATCCCGATTACTTCGCAATCTCGGTATTCAACGAGGCTTTTGGCGGAGGATTCTCGTCGCGATTATTCAGCGACATTCGCACAACAAAAGGTCTGGCCTACGCGGTCGGTGGAGGCGTCGGAAGCGCCTGGGATCACGAAGGAATGCTTCGCATGATGGTCAGCACCAAGAGCGCAACCACGTTCGAATCCATTCAGGCAATTGACGAAGAGATCGCAGGGCTGGCGAAGAATCCGTTGAACGATGACGAAATCAACCGCGCCAAGGACAGCATTTTAAACTCCTTCGTTTTTCGGCTTGATTCCCCGGAAAAAGTCTTGCAGGAGCAGATGGCGTACGAGTTTTATCACTATCCGCCCGACTTCCTGGAAAAGTTCCAGGAAGGGATTGGCAAGGTCACAAAAGAAGACGTCGCCCGTGTGGCGGCAAAATATCTTCATCGTGATCAGTTAGCGGTGCTGGTGGTCGGAAACGCTAAGGATTTTGACAAGACACCAGTTTCGCTCGGCACGGTTCACAAAATAGACATCGCGATTCCAGTTCCACCCCCGGGCGTAGTTGCGGCGGCAGGCCCCGGACAGTGAGGATCAGTTAATTGGATCCTGACTTCTTACTCCGAATGTGGAATATCTAGACTTACGCTAGAGTTATGCTTCCGTGGTACCCACCCTTGCAAAGAACGCAAGGATGGGGCACCCTCAATCGTGTGATCCCAGCAAAACCATCAAGGATGGGCCACCCGCCCGTCGCCCGACGAGGTCGGGCTGCATTTTAACGCTGACGACTGGGGGCACAATCCGTTTGGTACGGATTCAGGGAACGAAATCTGTAACCTTTGCAGCGGATTCAGGTCGAACGCTCCTGACGTTCTGAAGCGTGAGGTCTACTCCTCATTGACGACCCCCGTTGGCGCACCCGGATTCTGGGGTAGCTTGATTCCTATCTATGGATCAGGACGGGCGGCGCTGAACGATTTCCAGACGGGCCATTGGGGTTGGGGAGTCTTCCATGCAGGAATGGCCATATCAGATGTTTTTCTCGTCAAATCTTTGGCCACGGCAGGAGGTAAGCTTGCCTTTGCTGGAATCGCTGCTCTAGCAGAAACCGGTGCGGCACGCACCGCAATCGGGGAAACGGGGAAAGTTGGAGCCAACGCTCTGGCGGAGTTAGTGGGTGGCACGACGAATAAGTATTTCCCCACGGGCCTGGGCAGACGATTTGTAGACCAGTTTGCCGAGGGCGTCGCGCATGAGTCGAAGGTCGGATATACCGCTGGGACGGATTTCGTAAGGAGGGAGGCTGCGAAAGACGCTTGGCTCGTCATGAACAAAGATATCAAGAGTGCAGTGTGGCATTTCTCTGAGAGTCCAGTGACCGGTCTCGTCGGTCCATCCGGCCCCCTGCGAGACTTCTTGACGCAATTGGGAATTGAGATTGTTTGTCCCGCGTGCCCGGTGAAATGACTCTAACTTTCTTTCTTTTCTGTGTTTTTGGGTCTGTGTTTTTGTGTATAGACTGATAATCAGGTGGCAATAAGAAAAATGACAACGATCACTTACCGCGTGATGCAGCCTCCGTTCACGCTCAATTTCTCGACCATGTCGAAAAGAGAGTTGCGAGACTACTATCAGTGGTTTCGGGATGCGATTCCCCGGCGGATAGCGGAATTGACAGGCGCGGTGAACTCGTCCAGCAACTTCAAGGATTGGAAGGCTGACCACAGACCATCGTCGTTGGACGATCTCGGAGTGTGGTTTGCGACAGAGGTTGAGGCGCGCCCTCGCACCCAGGAGGGAAAAATTGCCACACAGTCTCCATTTCCTCAATCTAGCCGAGAACTCACAAACCGGACGATCTCGTTAGCGGTGGACATTGCTATGTATCTCGGCGAAGTACTTATTCGGAACCATTCTTCCCTCCGGTGGGACCAAATATTTGGCAGCAAAAAATCCATCGACTATGGTCAGCCGGTCGTGGTTGGGTTTGTTGACGAGATTGCAAGAAATCCGGTTCGGGCGGTTACCACATCGGCGTATGGCCTCATGGACAAAACATATACTGGCAAACGCCTCCACGAAGTTTATGATGCTTGGCTCAGATGTGTGGCTAAATAGCAGCTGGGGTAATGATGAATAGAAGAGCTGCAATTTCACTTTTCCTGTTGGTATCCGGAGCATTTTTCGCACGGGGACAAACCGTCTCTAACTCAGCAAGGTCCTCACTCGATAGACAGCCAGATCTGATTCCGATTTTGCACACTCCAATGAACGGCGAGATTCAAGT
>Ga0187867_10000687_pt1 | contig 29871 bp, 30 predicted proteins | sample June2016WEW_13_1_FD_132976 | JGI IMG/M metagenome (GOLD analysis project Ga0187867, IMG submission 132976) | Peatland microbial communities from SPRUCE experiment site at the Marcell Experimental Forest, Minnesota, USA - June2016WEW_13_10 | ecosystem: Environmental > Terrestrial > Soil >... | reverse complement strand
CGAAATCGCCGGAAACAGCGACAACGTAGCATAGAACGCGCAGCCGGCAGCGGCCAGGGACATGTGGTCGCTGGTGCTCGCCTCGAACGTGCGCAGGGCGATGCTCCGCCAACTCGTACGGGGTTTGGTCAGGCGGAGGTCCTCCCACTGGACGCGGCGCAAGGTTGCATTCGAATCGGCACCTTGCGACCCTGGCAGGATACAAAAGGAGCTTCCATGCCCAAAGGTTTCCTCTACGCCGAATTCGAGGTGGCTGACCCGGCCGAGTTCGAGAAATATCGCGAAAAGGTTGGCGCCGTGTCGGCCTCCTTCGGTGGCCGTTACGTCGTGCGGCGGGCCGAGCCGGTCGTGCTGGATGGGGAGTGGTCGTCGAAACGGCTGGTGATCATCGAGTTCGACAGTCCGGAACAGGTCCGGGCGTTCTACGATTCACCGGCGTATCAGGCGATCCTGCCGTTTCGGTTACGCTCAACGAAGGGTCATGTGTTGCTGCTGACAGGGGCGGATGGTGCCAACTGAGGGCGGCTGCCAGGCGCCAGTCCGTGGCCGGTGCAACGCAGCGTGTTCCGTGGTATGGGCCGTGCAAGATTTCCAACGGAACCCTACCGATGCAGCGATTCAGTTTGGACGTGGAATCTGGGCTTGTGTCCGCGGAACTGGCGCAACGCGGCATTCCTCCGAAAGCGCTGGTTCACGTGCTGGTGGAGGTGCCGGACAGCACCGATCTGCCGATGGCAGCCTTGGCCCAAAGCGGCGGCGCTTTCGACTTTCTCGCCGATGAACCGGACCTTTACACCGATGCGGACGTCGTTGAACGGTTCCGCTGAGTGTTTGAGTTCGGTTCCATTGCGCTGGCACGGTTCCCCTTTACCGACCTTTCAGGCGACAAGAACCGGCCCGTTCTGATTGTCTCGCGCGATAACGACCAGCGTACCGACGTGGTGGTTTGCTTCATCACCTCCGTTCCGCGCGTTGGCCAGGATATGGCTGTAATTGATGCGTCGGCGGGAACCGGCCTGAAGGTTCGTTCAACCGTGCGATTCGACAAGCTGGCAACCCTCGAAAAATCGGTGATCACCGGACGGATCGGCAACGCTCCGGCGGCTTGGTTGACGGCTCAGAAGGCGACATTTTTTTGGTGTCTTTGGCTTCGCGGTGTGAAGCGAATAACAACACGGCAAAGGGGATCCCATGCCACAACCACTACGCCTCGGCGCTGTCTACGACTTCCGCAATCCGCCCGAGTCCGGGATGGCAACCCCCGACTTCTACGCCGCGATCATGGAGCAGGTGACGTGGCTCGACGGGCTCGGCCTCGATCTCGTGTGGTTCACCGAACATCATTTCGTGGCTGACGGATATTTGCCGTCCTGGATCCCGGTCGCCTCGGCGATGGCCGCCCGCACGAAGCACGCGCGGTTTTCCTGCGACGTGTGCCTGCTGCCGTTCAACCATCCGATCCGATTGGCCGAGGATCTGGCCGTGCTCGACAATGTCAGCAACGGACGGGTCGAGATCGGTGTCGGCATGGGCTATGCCCCGCACGAGTTCCGCGGCTTCGGGTTGCCGGTGTCACGCCGGTTGTCGCTGACCGACGAAGGGCTGGCGGTGTTGCGCCACGCCTTCACCGGAGAGACGTTCAGCTTCCACGGCAAGCGCTACGATTTCACCGATGTGAGGATCACCCCCGGCTACGTGCAACCGGGTGGCCCGCCGTTATGGGTCGCCGCTCTGGCCGAGCCGGGCGCGCTGCGCGCAGCCCGCTTCGACACCAACCTGCTGCCTCAAGGTCCGCGGGCACGGGCGCTCGATCCGTGGCTTGAGGCGCTGACCGCATCCGGCCGCGATCCCTTGAGCTATCGGATCGGCATCATCCGGCCGTGTCTGGTCACCGACGACCCGGACCGCGACTGGCCTGTCGTCCGTGCCGGGGAGCGTCGTCGCATGGAAGTCTACAGCCGGTTCCGCGAGGAAGCCGGCGGCCATGGCGGCGTCGCCGGCATCGTGGCGGAGGAGCGCATCCCGCAAACCTGGATCGTTGGTAATGTCGATCATTGCGTCGCCGAACTCGCTGCCTTCATCCGCGAATACGCCCTCACCGACATAGTTACCTGGGCGGTGCCCCCCGGCATGCGGCCAGAACAAATGAACCACAGCCTGGAACGTTTCGCTCGCGACGTCGCGCCTAGGCTACGGGCGATGTTTCCCGGCGGATGAGCCGGTGAGTGTGCCTCCTCCAGATCATCACTGGCCTTTGGCGAGACGGAATCTTCAGAATTACTTAGCTTCCTGAGGATGAGCCTGATTGACGTCATCCCTATGAATGCCGCAGCCGGCAATCAGCCGCCTGCCAAATGGGTACGGAACCAGTCGCATGCTGGCCCGCTCGATTGTTCAAAACCGGCGACATACGCATCGAAATGGCCGCCCGGCAGCAGCACCAGGCGCTTAGGCTCGTGCGCCTGCTCGTAGGCTCCGATCGCAAGGTCGGACACCGTGAGGTGATCCTTCACCGCAACGATCAACATTAGCGGTGTGGGCGAGATCAGACCGAGATAGGCGCCCGGCTCGTACCCAAAGCCATACTCGATGGTGCGCAGCGTTACTTCATTGCGCCATGACGGCGCCCGCAGCGCGGCGGTTTCCGTGAACCAGATGTAGGAATCGGCCGTCGGCAGAGCGGATGGTGCCATCGGATCAGCCGCGACCACTGGAAGCATTGAGGGCGTGCCTCCGGTAGCGATTTTCGCGCGCTCCGCGTGGAATCCTTCATGAAGCCCGGCTATGAAATCTGCCCGCACCAGCCGACGGAAGCCATGGTAGCCGCTGATTAGTGGCACCTGTGAAACAACACACTTCACTCGCCGATCGATCGCGGCCACGACAAGCACGTGCGCGCCACTGTAACTCGACCCCCAAATCCCGATCCGGCCCGTTTCGGTTTGGTCGAGGCTCTGTGCGAAGGTGATCGCGTCGGAATAGTCGCGGATCTGCATCCAGGGGTCAATTTCCTGCCGAGGTTCGCCGTCGCTCGCCCCGAAGTTGCGATTGTCAAACACGACTGACGCGAAGCCGGCCTTGGCGAAGGCCTCGGCGTACTTGTCGAGATACATTTCCTTCACGGCCGAGAAACCGTGCGCCATGATGATCGTCGGATGCCGACCTGACGCGTCCGGCGTATAGTGCCAACCCCGCAGTGTCGTGCCATCATACGCATTGAAGGCGATGTCTGCGCGCATTTTGCTTCGCTCCCGATGTGCTTACTGAAACAAAGAACTGCGTAGCGAGCCAAGGCAGCTTTTACGCTGGGCAGGTTTTTACCAGATGTCAACAAAAAGGCAAAAAAGGGTGGAGCGAACGCCCTCACGGCTGACAGCCGGAATTCCCGCTCAGCGCGCCGACACCACCCGGCCAGCCCAGGCCAGCTTCGAGGCCCGGTGATGCGCGTGGCAGATCGCAACCGCCAATGCATCCGCGGCATCCGCTCGCCGGATCAGCGCGCCGGGCAACAGGCGGCGGACCATCATTTCGACCTGGCCCTTGTCCGCGCCGCCGGTGCCGACCACGGCTTTCTTCACCGATTTGGCACCGTATTCGGTCACCGACACGCCCGCCAGAGCCGGCGCCAGTAGCGCCACGCCTCGGGCATAGCCCAGTTTCAGCGTCGCGGCGCCGTTGCGGTTGACATAGGTCTCCTCGACCGCCGCCTCATCCGGGCGGAGCCGCTCCAGCAGCGCCAGCAACGCGTCGTGCAGGATTTTCAGGCGCTCCGGCACCGAAGCCGTGCTGTCGGTGGCAATCACACCGTCACCGATATGGCGCAGCCGGTTGCCATCGACGTCGATCACCCCCCAGCCGGTGAACCTCAACCCGGGATCGAGGCCCAGCAGCCTCACCATGTGCGAATCCGATCCCCGTTGTGGCAACCAGGCTGATATAAACCCCTGGCACAGTGTTTGTCGCATAGCGGGAAAGCGAATGGGTCAATGAAGATCTGCGTGGTGACGCCCTACTTCCAGGAAAGCCTTGAGTGGCTGATGCACGCCCATGCCAGCGTGAAGTCGCAGACGATCGAGGCCCGCCATGTGCTCGTTTGCGATGGCTCGGCACCGGCGCAAATCCCGGACTTTCAGGGCACCCAGATCGTGTTGCAGCGGAACTATCGCGATTACGGCAACACACCGCGGCTGATCGGCTGCTTCCATGCGGTTACCGCGTTCGACGCCGATGCGATTGCCTTCCTCGACGCGGACAACTGGTACTATCCGGATCATCTGAAAACATTGTCCGGGATCGCGGAGAATGCCCAACTGGAGGCGGTGGCCTCGGCGCGCATGCTGCACCGGCTGGACGGCACGCCGATGATGAAATGCCCGACGGTGGATGGCGCGAATTATATCGACACCAGCTGCCTGATGGTGTTCCGGCCGGCATTCCGGCACCTGATCGCCTGGGTTTTGCAGAGCCAGAATACCGCGGCGGAGACCGATCAGTTCCTCTGGCGGCTGTTGCGCGAGGCCGGTGTGCGGATGGCATTCGTCGACCGGCCAACGGTCGCGTATCGGACGCGCCACCAGGTGCATTACGAGCAGGCGCGCGAGGCGATCCCTCCCGGGGCGGTCCTGCGCTCGGATTTACACGGCGAGCGGTATCAGTAGCCGGCTCAGAATACGATCGGGAACAGCGCCCCAAGCACCACCAGCACGGTCAGCAGGATAGCGCCAGGAAGCTTTTTCCGCAGCCAGGCGCGGATTGCGTCGATCTGCTCCGGCGTCCGCAGCCAGGCCAGCCCGCCCACGCGCTGGCCGACACTATCCGATTGAGCCGGGTGGCGTCTGACGAACGTCAGGCCGCTGGCGATGTGCATGACCGTACCTTTTTGCTCCTGGCCGATGTTTGCACGAACTGCAACCGATTCGGGAATAAGTTTGCTCAGCGTGCCGGTGGTGCAACGACCGGGATGCGGACGGCGGGCTCTTGCCGCAACTGGCTGACGGCAGTACCAATCATTGGTCCATGCGAGGCGCAGCGCGCGCCCGCTGAGTATTCCCAGAGGAGCCAACCATGAAGGCAATCCTGAAAGACCACGAAATCGCCGCCAGCGACGACATCGTCTCCGTGGGTGGCTATGAATACTTCCCACCTACCGCTGTGCGGCGGGAGTGGCTGGAGAAGTCGCCAAAGACCCCGCACGACCTGGAATGCCCGCACGGCGTGCAGTTCTACGACGTGGTGGTCAACGGCGAGCGCCATGCGCGCAACGCATGGTCCTACGAATCACCCCAGCCGAAGATGGAACCGGTGCGCGACCGGTTCGGCTTCTGGGAGGACGTCGTCGTCGGCTGACTGCCCCGCTCAGTCCTTCAGCTCATCAAGCGTCGGGCAACTCATCAAGCGTCGGGCAACTCATCAAGCGTCGGGCAACTCATCAAGCGTCGGGCAGCGTATCGAGCGTCGGCGTCCGGTAACGATCCTGCGGATCGTTCCAGCCCTTGAACTGCGGCTTGCGCTTCTCGGCGAAGGCGGCGCGGGATTCCATCAGGTCGCTTTTCGCGCCGTGCTCGTGCAAGGCGGCAGCAAGGCGCTGCATGTCCGGGCCCGGCAAGGGGCGCATCTGACGCATCATATGGACGGTGTTGACCCGGGAAGCCGGCGGCAAGGTCAGCAGATGCTCGGCCATCTTCATCGCCTCGGGCATCAGGTCGTCAGGATCGGTGATGCGGTTCAGGAAACCGACGTCGTAAAACCGCTCGGCGGTGAAGCGGAAACCGAGGGCCATTTCCATCGCGATCGGATAGGGCAGATTGGCGATGTGGCCGTGGTTGTAGCCGCCCAGAAGCCAGCGTTTCGCCTCCGAGACCTCGAATATTGCGCCGCGGACGGCGAGGCGGAGATCGGTCCGCTCGACCAGCATGAAGCCGCCACCCATGGCGAAACCGTTGACGGCGGCGATGACCGGCTTTTCCAGCGCGCCGGACATGAACGGGTCCTCGATGTCCGGACGGCGGCCGCCGGGGGCGCCGTTCTTGAGGGACTCTTGCATGTCTTCCCCGGCGCAGAAGCCGCGGCCGGTGCCGGTGAAGATGGCGACCTCCAGCGTGTCGTCGTGGCGGAACCCGGTCCAGGCTTCGGCGAGCAGGGTGCGCATTTCGTGGCTGAGGGCGTTGAGGCGCTCGGGCCGGTTCATCCGGACGACGAGGATCTGGCCGTGGCGTTCGGTTTCGACGACGGACATGGGAGGGCTCCGTTATTGGGTGCCGGAGGGTAGCAGGTAGAACGGGGGAAGCGATATCCGGCCACGGAAACGTAACGGACGGGAGCAGCCAGATTCGACGGGCGGAACGACGTCGAAGGCCGTGAACTTTTCGCTTCAGATATCGTGTCCTATTCCAGACGACATCATTTTGACTCTTGCCCAAATCGTCATGGCCGGCTCGTTCGGGCCATCTGGCGCGGCACAGTGCTGGTCGAGATGGCCCGAACGAGCCGGCCATGACGTTGGAAGTGCGGTTCGATCGGTCATTTGTTAAGACCGTTGGTATTATTTCGCCTGACAAAAGTCTGGGAAAGGAGAAATTTTGGTCGCCAGCGATGGGTTTGCTGAGTTCCTACGTGAGCAGCTCACGCCGTTGGGCCACCTCACGATGCGGCGTATGTTCGGCAAGACGGGCGTGTTCTGCAATGGACTGATGTTTGGGATGGTGGCAGACGACACGCTCTATGTCCGGGTCGACGACGACAACAAGTCAGTCTTCAAGGAGGCTGAGTCTGCGCCTCCACTCAATTACGAGAAGCAGGGTCAAACCATAGATCTGGCCTTTTGGCGCGTCCCGGAGCGGTTGCTCGACGAACCCGATGAGCTTGTCACCTGGGCTCGGGCTGCGCTGGCGGCGGCGCGACGGGTCGCAGCGAGGCGAGGACGGACGGCATCAAAATCGGAAGCAATGGAGCCTGAGGCATGAGCACGATCCAACATCCTCGCCCAGATGGACTTTTGCACAACCCGGGATTTTCACAGGTGGTGGTCGCCTCGGGGACCCGCTCGATCCACACCGCCGGCCAGGTGCCGATCGATGAGCACGGCACATTGGTCGGTGCTGGTGAACTTGCCGCGCAAACAGCACAGGCCATGCGCAACGTCGGCCTGGCTCTGGCTGCCGCCGGTGCGGCCTATGCCGACATCGTGAAGATCACGACCTACGTCGTGAATTACAAGCCTGAACGTCGCGCTATCATTGGCGAGGCGCGAGCACCCTTCTTCGTGGGTGGGCCCCGCCGGCCAGCACACTCGTCGGCGTGACAGCGCTCGCTCCGCCGGAATGGCTCGTTGAGATCGAGGCCTTAGCCGTCGTCGATTGAGGAATGTGACTGCTTGATTCTTGCAATCAGGGCATCGGTCGTACCCAGACTGATCGTCGGGCGGTATCCTGCTTTACCATTTTATTGATGCAAAGTTAATCACAACGAGTTGGCTTCCGGCGCGGCTTGCTTGACATCCCGACACTTCGGCCAGATGAAAGAACCATGATTGCTCTGGATCTCACGGTCCGGGCCACCTTACCCGCGCACAGTGCTTACTGGTCGTATCGATGCCGATGATTGCAGCCTATCAAACCAGCGCGTGACGTCCGCTCTTGCCGGGGAAAACCAGCATGCGAGCAGCGAAGTTCAGTTATGGCTCGAACGGGATGTATTCCGGACAGCGTGCTGCCGGCGACGGCATTCTGAAGTTGCCCGTGCGATTGCGCCGAGACCTCATCCGGCTGTTCATCATCAAGCTGGCGATGCTCGGTCTGCTATATCTCCTGTTCTTCTCGCCCTCGCACCGGCCCGCCATCGACACCGTGGTGCACATTGCCGGCCAACCGTTGCACTGACCGGAGTCATCAAATGGACGTGGTCGCGCTTTCCCGCCTGCAGTTTGGCCTCACCGCCATGTATCACTTTCTGTTTGTGCCACTGACGCTGGGTCTTTCCGTGCTGCTCGCGATCATGGAGAGCATTTACGTCACCACCGGACGCACCATCTGGCGCGATATGGTGAAATTCTGGGGCACGCTGTTTGGTATCAACTTCGCCATGGGTGTTGCCACCGGCATCACCATGGAGTTTCAATTCGGCACCAACTGGGCTTATTACGCCCATTACGTCGGCGACATCTTCGGTGCACCGCTGGCGATTGAGGGCCTGATGGCCTTTTTCCTCGAAGCCACATTCGTCGGTTTGTTCTTCTTCGGCTGGGGGCGATTGAACCGGGTGCAACATCTGATCGTCACCTGTCTGGTGGCGTTGGGCACCAACCTCTCGGCGCTATGGATTTTGATCGCCAACGGCTGGATGCAAAATCCGGTGGGCGCCCGCTTCAATCTGGCGACCATGCGGATGGAGGTGTCCGACTTCGGTGCCGTGCTGTTCAATCCGGTGGCGCAGGCCAAATTCGTGCACACTGTGTCAGCCGGATATGTCACCGGCTCGATGTTCGTGCTGTCGATCAGCGCATTTTACCTGTTACGGGGCCGCAACCGAGGCCTCGCGATCCGTTCCATGACGGTCGCCGCCAGCTTCGGCCTGGCCTCGGCTTTATCCGTCGTCGTGCTTGGCGACGAAAGCGGCTACATGGCGGACCAGAACCAGAAAATGAAAATCGCCGCAATCGAGGCGATGTGGAACACCGAGCCGGCACCTGCCTCCTTCACCATCGTTGGCCTGCCCGACATGAAGACACACGAAACCAACTACGCCATTCGGGTGCCTTGGGTATTGGGCCTGATCGCCACCCGCTCGCTGGATGACCCGGTCTTTGGGATCAACGACCTGGTGGCAATTTCGGTCCAACGTATCTACAGCGGCATGCTGGCCTATAAGGCAATGCTGGGATTGCGCGGCACGCCTGACGACCCTGCCCTACGCGCCACCTTCGACGCGCATGTCCACGATCTGGGCTATGCCTTGCTGCTGAAACGCTACGCGCCTGCCGTGGTCGATGCGACGCCGGCACAGATCCAGGCGGCCGCCTGGGACACCGTGCCGGCCGTGCCCGAGTTGTTCTGGACCTTCCGCTTCATGGTGGGTCTGGGCTTATACTTTATCGCGCTGTTCCTGGTGATGTTCTGGATCGCATCGCTCCGCCAACTCGAACGCCGACGGTGGTTGCTGCTGGTCTGCCTGTGGTCGTTGCCGCTGCCCTGGATCGCCGCGGAACTGGGCTGGTTTGTCGCCGAAGTTGGCAGGCAGCCGTGGACCATCGATGGTGTGCTGCCGACCTTCCTGTCGGTCTCCAGCGTGCCCGCCTCGGATGTCATCGTTTCGCTCGCCGGGTTCGTCATTTTCTATTCCGTGCTGGCGATCGTCGAACTGTTCCTGATGGTGCGCACCGTGCGACTGGGCCCTGAGGCACTGGCAGCGCTACCCGAACCAGTTCCCCAACCAGCGGAATAAGGAGGCCAGCTATGCCGGAATACGAAATCTTCCGCGTGTTGTGGTGGGCACTTCTGGGGGTGCTGCTGATCGGCATTGCCGTAATGGACGGGTTCGACATGGGAACCGCGATCCTGCTGCCGGTGATCGGCCGCACCGACCTGCAACGTCGCATCATCATAAATACGATCGGCCCAGTGTGGGAGGGCAACCAGGTCTGGCTGATCCTGGGCGGTGGAGCCATCTTCGCAGCATTTCCGCCACTCTACGCCGTTGCGTTCTCCGGTTTTTATCTGGCGATGCTGCTATTGCTTTGCTCGCTGATCCTGCGACCGGTAGGCTTCAAGTTCCGCAGCAAGCTGGCGGGCACCAGATGGCGCAACACCTGGGATGGCGCGCTGTTCGTCGGCGGGTTGGTGCCGGCCCTGGTGTTCGGCGTGGCGTTCGGCAACGTACTGCAAGGCGTGCCATTCCGCTTCGACGACACGTTGCGCATGACCTACACCGGATCATTCCTCGGGTTGTTCAGTCCGTTTGCCCTGCTGTGCGGTTTGGTCAGCGTGGCGATGATGGTGCTGCACGGCGCCGCGTGGCTGGCCTGCAAGACCGAGGGTGAGTTGCGCAGTCGGGCTCGCGCGGCGGGCACCATCGCCGGCGTGGTCTTGGTCGTGCTGTTCATTCTTGCCGGAGTTTGGGCAACGCGGCTGGACGGTTACGTAATCCAGCATTTCGCCGGCGTCGAAGCGCCGTCGAATCCATTGAACAAGCAGGTCGTGTCGCAGGCGGGCGCACTGATGGCGAATTATGCCAGCGAACCATTGACGTTTGCGGCGCCGCTGGTGGGGCTGCTGGCCGCCGCGGCGGCCATCCTATTGTTGCGCGGCGGCCGCCATCCACGGCTGGCGCTCGTTGGCAGCGGGTTGTCGATTGCCGGTGTGATCGCCACCGCCGGGTTCGCCCTGTTTCCATTTTTGCTGCCCTCCTCGCTGGATCCCAACTCCAGCCTGACACTGTGGGATGCCTCGTCGAGCCTGAACACGCTGATTTTCATGACCGTCGCCACCGTGCTACTACTGCCGTTGGTCATGATCTACACCGCCTGGGTTTATTACGTGCTGCGAGGCCCGGTGACGGAGGAACAAATAACCAGGGATTCGCACACTGCTTACTGAAAGGTGTGGACGCTTATGTGGTACTTCAGTTGGGTTCTCGGGCTCGGTCTGGCCTGCGCTTTTGCGGCGTTGAATGCGATGTGGTTGGAGCTCTCGCCCGGTAAGGGGCTGCCCGATTGACGTCACGCCGAGCGAGCACTTCTCTGACCAGAAGGCATGACTTCTGGAGATCGGTCAGTTCGTCCGCTGCGCGCTCACCAGCAGGAACGGTGGCCGTTGGCGTTCATCCACCAGTACTGGGCGAGCGGTGATTTGCGCGTCGGTCGGACCCCATTCTTCGACGTGCAGAATCGCGAACCCGTGCCGCAGTAGCGCATTCAGATAGTGCGCGATGGTGCGGTGTTGCTTGATCACGCCTTTGGTCAGCCAGTCTGTCGTGCGCGGGCCTTCCACCAGATAGGAATCGATCGGCCATCGTTTGCCGCCTGCCGCGTCGGTGTCCCAACCGGGGTTCGCCGGCGCCGTATAAATCGGATGCTCCACCGAGAATACCAGGTAGCCGCCGGACAACAGCGCGCCATGCACGGTATCGAACAACCGGTCCAGAGCCTCGACGTAATGCAACGCCAGCGAGCTATAGGTGAGGCCGAACGACGCGGCCGGTAGTTCGAACCGTTCCAGGTCGGTGATGGCGTATTCAACCGCCGTATCCGGCGTCTCCGATCGCGCCCGTGTCAGCATCTTTTCCGACACGTCGAGACCGAGGACATGGGCCGCTCCTTGCTCGCGTGCCCAACGGCAGAACCAGCCGAACCCGCAGCCGAGATCGACAACCTTGATGCCGTCCAACACCGGGAGCATGGCGCGCAGAGCGGGCCACTCCGCGGCGCCGTCCAGCCCGTCGACCGAGCGGCCCAGTTGACTGTAGCCGGCAAAGAATTCGGGGTTGTCGTATATGTTCTGGGTCATTGTCGGAGCCTCGGTCTGCGACGCTGGCGCGTGCGGGGCGTGGGGTGACTCGATGCGCCGGCTTCGTCAAGGCGGGCGCACGATCGTGAGACCGCCGGAATTTGTCCGTGCATGCGCGGAAGGCAGCGCCGTTAACGGTTCATTCATTGTTATCCTACATGGTGCTGCCCAGGTGGTTTGGACCGGCGCAGTCGGAGGCTTACATGCAGGTGGCGTCATCACATCCTGGCTGGCAGCGTTGGTTGGTGCCAATCCTGCTCGCCATCATCGTGCCATTGCTGTTCGCGGCGCTGCCGGGCGAGCCTCTGCAAAATCTCGCTACCGATGCTGGCCTGGTGAAGCACGTGCGCATCGAGATGGCGACGTTGCACGCGGTGCAGACCGAGTTCCAGCAGGCGCGTGCCGCAGAACCGGACGTGCGGTCCGCGCCCTCGGGCCAGACCGAGAAACTGACGATGTCTGGTGCCAGGCGAGCGGTTGACAGACTGGGTGCCGAAGGTGGCCCAGCCGATGAAAACGTGCCGGCACTGCGGAACGCGATCGAGGGTTATGCTCAGGCTTTTACCCATGGCACCGCCGTTCGACGTTACGCCGAACCACCGATCCAACCGCTGCTGGTCAGCACACAGTCCAATGCGATTGAGTCGGTGCTCGGGCAGTTGCAAACCCGGGACGAGGCCCGTTTGCGGGAACCTCTGCTTGCCATGCGCCTGGCCGACGCAACTTTGCGGTCCGGGCGAGATCCACGCGCAGCGGAACATGTGTCATATTGGGCTGGCATCTTTGCCGCACGGCTGGACGAGGTAGCAATTCCGCCTGGGACGCGCAGCAATCTCCTGGCGAGATTGGCGGCTTATCAACATACCATATTCAGCAAGTATGACGCGTTGCTTCTGCAACAGCCTGACCGGGACGGACCTCAGGCTGCGGCGCTTGCGGTCGAGGTCGCACTGGCAAACGCCGACCGCGCTGTGACCGCCGAACAGCAGCGCCTGAACGAAACGTTTCAGCTGGCGGGCAAACGGTTTGTGTGGTCGTTGGTCGCCGCGCTGGCAGCCTCGCTGTTGATCGTTGGTGCGGGCGTATTTGGTCGCATGCCCCTCGCGCACGGCATCGCGCGAACCCGGCATGCAAGGTGAAACCAGCCGCGCGTCTGGTCGACTCTGATTGTCTTGCCGGGCCCGGGAGGGCGCGGCATCATACCGATCATGAGATCGTTGAACTCATGCGCCTGTTGGTACGTACTGCGTCGTTGCGTGGACGCAATGCATGGACATTGAGGCATTACGCGCCCAATTGAGCGCTGCCCTGGACGCCGCAGCGCCGGGGGAACAGCGCGTCCGCTCTGCCAGAGAGTGGCTAATCAAACGCGGCATCGAGACGTTGCAAATTCCGCCGCGCCCCGGGATCGCTCTCGATGAAATTGTCCAGGCCGCGATCGGCGCACCGCCAACCGCGGCGCGGCGGGAATACGCCGTCATCCTGGTGCTTGCGCTTGGCGTTGAGGGGTTGCTGCCAACCCGCGGCGAGACCGAACGTCTCATCCGATCGTTTCTTGAGCACGCGCTGTTGAACCCACTCCGCCGTGCGGACTACCCATTTGGCGGCTCGCCGTACGACAAACGTCAGGCCCTGGCCGGTCTGCATGCGACGATAGACGAGCATCTGCGGCCGCTCGAGCCCTCCATACCCCGCTGGCTGCATGGCGTGGGGCCCCGCACCGAGAATTGATCCCGGCCTGGCTGCGTTTCTCGGGGCCGGCCAAAGCCGTCCTGTCCGGTGGCAATACACGGCGACCGTGGTCGCGGCGATGGCGCAGATCGGCAGAGCCTCGCGACCCCCGCAGCCGAGGGCTCAGCGCCTATCAGATATGCCTCTATTGCATAGATATATCTGACGGTATGCGCATGGCGCGATGCTCAGTTGCGAATTGACCAATTTTACTGCGGCCTGCCGAGTACCATGTTGCACGTGCGAACAAGAACTCGGTTAAGGATTACACACATGTCCGACTCTCTCGCACTTGCTCCCTCGCCGCGGACAACTGAACACGCGGCAAAGCCGGCACACCGTTTCAGCCTTGGCGCCGTGCTCCGCAACGCCATGGAGTCGCTGGTGGCGGCGCATGGCCGCCAGTTCGAAAATAGCGAGCCGCTGTTTTATCGCTATCCGCCGGTCTGACCGTCACAGACTTGATGCCAGTTGGGTGACATGCCAGTTGGGTGACCTGGGCCACCCAACGGCACCGGCTGGGCGCAGAACCGACGGCTCGCGACACAGAACCTTTTGTCGTCGCGAGCGCAGCGAAGCGATCTCATGTCAGGTGCGCACCGTCGATCAGAGTACGTCGCTGCGTCCCGATGACCGGGCGGTCGCGTTCCCATGAAAGCGTGTGCTACGCCGATAACCGGCTCATCACCGCTTCCGGAATGTCGAAGTTTGCGTAGACGTTCTGCACGTCGTCGCTGTCTTCCAGAACATCCAGCAACTTCAGAAGGTTGGCCGCCTTCTCCTCGTCCAACGTTATCGAGGTGGTCGGCCGCCATTCCAGCCGCGCACTTTCCGGGACACCGAACCGCGCCTCCAGGGCGTCACGCACAGCGAAAAAATCCTCTACCGCACACGTGATGTCGTGCCCGTCTTCGTCCACCACAGCATTTTCCGCACCAGCCTCGATCGCGGCCTCCAGCATCGCGTCCTCGGAGGCGGCGGAGGCCGGGTAACGGATCGCCCCCACGCGATTGAACATAAAACTGACGGAGTTGGTCTCACCCAGCGCACCGCCATTTTTGGCGAACGCTGACCGGACCTCGCCGGCCGTGCGATTACGATTATCGGTCAGCGCCTCGACGATCACGGCAACTCCCGCCGGACCGTAACCCTCATAGCGGACTTCCTGGTAGTTGTCGGTGCCACCCTCGCCGGCGGCTTTCTTGATTGCGCGTTCGATCGTGTCTCTTGTCATGTTCGACTGCCGCGCGGCAGCCACCGCGGCACGCAGCCGCGGATTGAACGCCGGGTCGGGCAGCCCCTGCCCGGCGGCAACCGTGATTTCACGGATCAGCCGCGCGAACTGGCGGGCACGCTTGGCATCCTGCGCGCCCTTGCGGTGCATCATGTTCTTGAAATGGGAATGGCCGGCCATGGTCTCTTCGTCAGTTGCGGAGGGATGGCGATCTCTTACCGCCAATCGGCGGCCAACGGGAGTATCCCACCGGGCTTTAGCGGTTCCTTAAGGCATCTGGGTTAACCGCTCGGGCGATACGCCGATCCTGGAACCTGGATCAGCGTGAGCCATCGCCACCGAACGGAATGCCTGATCATGCACCAGCTGTCGGAACTATTCTCGCATCGCGCGATCGCCGGCAAGTTGGTCGCCATGGCCGTGGCCGGCGCCTTGTTCATGGCCTGTGTCGCCGTGATCGTGCTGCTGATCGCCCGCGCCGCGCTGGTGACCGAGCGCACCGAAAAGGCGCACGCCGTGGTCGATGCCGTCTGGAACATGGCCGACAGTTTCCAACAAGCGGTGCAATCCGGCGCGATGACCGCGGATGAGGCGCAGAAGCGCTTCTTCGCCGCGGCCGGTGGCATCTGGTGGGAAGGCCACACGAACTACGCCTTCATCTACGACACCGAAACCGGGCTCAATCGCATGAACACCGGCAACAAGTCCATGGTCGGCAAGGACATGCGCGGCGCCAAGGACGCTCGCGGCGTCCCCTTCGCGGCGATCATGTTCGACCATATCAAAAGCCAACCTGAAGGAACCGTCGAATATGCGTTCCCGAAAGGCACCGATCCGACGCCGTTGAACAAGATCGCCTACTTCCGGGACTTCAAACCCTGGCACCTGCTGATCGTTTCGGCCGAGTATATGACGGACATCGACGACACGTTCTGGCGCATGGCTCGCACCGCCGCCACGGTCATCGGCGTCCTGATGCTGTTTTCCTTCGTCATCGCCTGGGCAGTTGGGCGTAGCGTGGTGAAACCGCTGTCCGGGCTGCGAACGCGCATGGCCGGGCTCAGAGCCGGCGATCTCGACAGCCCGATCCCCGGCGCGAATCGGCAGGACGAAATCGGCGAAATGGCCCGCGCAGTGCTGACGTTCAAGGAACATATGATCCGGGAAAACGAGCTCGCGTCCGAACACGAGGCGGTGCGTCAGCAAGCGCAAACCGAGCTGAGGCGCGCGGCACTCGTTGGCATGGCCAACACGGTTGAGGCTGAGACCGGCAGCGCGCTGGAGGGTATCGGCGTTCGCACCATGGCCATGGCGAAAACCGCTGACGCCATGAGCGCGTCGGCCACGCGTACTGGCGCGTCAGCCCAGGATGCCGCCACTGCCGCAGCCCAGGCGCTGGCCAATGCACAGACTGTCGCCAGCGCGGCCGAGCAACTCGCCACGTCCATCCGGGAAATCAGCGGCCAGGTCGGCCAGTCCACCGCCGTGGTCGGCCGCGCGGTGGCAGCAGGCTCCGAGGCCCGCACCACGATCGAAGCGCTGAACCAGGAGGTCGAACGCATCGGCGCGGTGGCCGACATGATTGGCGAGATTGCCTCGAAGACCAATTTACTGGCGCTCAATGCGACCATCGAGGCGGCGCGCGCGGGCGACGCCGGGCGCGGGTTCGCCGTGGTGGCGTCGGAAGTGAAGGCATTGGCCACACAGACCGCGCGCTCCACTCAGGAGATCGCGCGACACATCGGCCAGGTGCGCTCGGCCACCGGCGCGTCGGTCGCGGCGGTTGGTCGGATCGAGCAGACCATCACCGAAATGGATGCAATTGCCGCTTCAATCGCCGCCGCGGTGGAGGAGCAAGGCGCGTCGACCGCGGAAATCGCCCGCAACGTCGCCGAAACTGCCGGGGCCGCGAACAAAATGACCAGTCGTACCAACGAAGTCTCGACCGAGGCAGTCGATACCGGACGCCTCGCCGCCGATGTGCGCGACAATATCATCGCGCTCAATCAGGTGGTGGAGGAATTGCGTCATTCGGTGATCCGGACGGTACGCACATCGACAACCGACGTCGATCGGCGGCAAACGCCGCGCAGCGCGGTGAACCTCGCAGGCCGGCTTGGTGTTGCCGGACAGGGTGAGCACGTGGTCCGCGTCAGTGATCTGTCCGAAGGCGGTGCCCAGGTGAGTAACGCTCCGGTGTTGCCGATAGGCACGAAGGGCACGCTGCTTATCGCCGGCCTCACCGTTGCGCTGCCCTGGGTCGCGCGCGCGACTGCCGGCGACGACCTGCATTTGGAGTTCGCGCCTGACGACGCCGGTCGGGCGGCCTTGCGGTCGTTGCTGGAGCGATTGGCGGGACGCCTGGCGGCGTAATGACTTAATCAACCGATTTGGCGCGATTTGTGTCGCTGCCTGGCCCTTCGCTGCGAAAATTCAATCATCGCGTCACCATTGTACTTTGGACAAAGGACCTGACCATGCGGAATGTGCTGCGCGCGTTCGTGCACTGGACGATAACCGCCAAACTCGCCGCCATGGCCGCTGCGGGCGCCCTGTTCATGGTGCTTATTTCTGTCACCGTGCTGCTGATCGCACGCGCCGAACTCGCAGCCGAACGAATTGAAAAGGCCCATGCGGTCGTCGATGCCGTTTGGGGGATCGCCGATAACCTCCGCCAGGCCGCTGACGCCGGCAAGATTACCGTTGACGAAGCAAAGGCGAGGCTGTTCGCCGCGGCCGGTGCGGTTTGGTTCGAGGGCCATACCAACTTTGTCTTCTTCTACGACGCGGACACCGGCATATGCGTAATGAACACTGGGCTCCCGGCACTTGTCGGCAAGGACATGCGCGGCATCCGGGATCCGAATGGCATCCCGTTTCCTTCGATGATCCTTGACATCGCGAAACGAGGGCAAGAGGGCACCGTTCGGTTCGTGTTTCCCAGGACACCCGACACGCCGCCGGTCGAGAAGATTGCCTACGTTCGTGGCTTCGCGCCCTGGCACCTGGTGATCATATCTGCCGAATACATGACCGACATCGACGCCGATTTCTGGGCCATGACACGCACCGCTGCCGCCGTGATCGCCGTCCTGCTGCTCCTCTCGATCGCCATAACCTGGGCGGTGGCGCGCAGCATCGCCAGGCCTCTGGGCTTGCTCAAAGCCCGGTTGGCGGCACTTGGCGACGGCGATCTCGACACCGCCGTATACGGCTCCGACCGGCGCGACGAGGTGGGCGAAATGGCGCACGCCATTGTGACCTTCAAAGATCGAATGGTCGCGGCAAACCTGCGCGCGTCCGAACAGGAGGAGGCGCGTCAGCGTGCCGAGGCAGTGAAGCGGCGGGCGGCGCTCGCCGCTTTGGCCGACACGGTCGAGACAGAGACCGGCACCGCCCTGAAGAACATCGGCGTCCGTACCGTCGCTATGACGACCACCGCTGATGCCTTGAGCGCGGCCGCAACCCGTACCGGGGGATCGGCGCGTGATGCCGCCACCGCTGCGGCGCAGGCTTTGGCCAATGCTCAGACTGTCGCCGGTGCGGCCGAGCAACTTGCCGCCTCGATCGGCGAGATCGGCAGTCAGGTAACCCGGTCCGCAACGATGGTCGGGCGGGCGGTAACTGCTGGGGCGGAGGCTCGCACCACAATCGAAGCGCTCAACCAGGAGGTCGAAAGCATCGGGACGGTCGCCGACATGATCGCCGAGATCGCCGCCAAGACCAACCTGCTGGCGCTGAATGCAACGATTGAGGCAGCGCGCGCTGGCGAGGCCGGCCGTGGGTTTGCCGTGGTGGCCTCCGAGGTGAAGGCGTTGGCCACGCAGACTGCCCGATCCACGCAGGAGATTGCCCGTCACATCGGTCAGGTTCGTTCCGCCACCGGCGCGTCGGTCGCCGCAGTGACGCGGATTGAGGAGACCATCACCGAAATCAATGCGATCGCCGGGTCGATCGCTGCTGCGGTAGAGGAACAAGGCGCCTCAACGGCAGAAATTGCCCGCAATGTGACCGAAACAGCCACCGCGGCGAACGCAATGACCAGCCGCACCAACGAGGTTTCCAACGAGGCGGTGGATACGGGACGCCTCGCCGTCGACGTCCGCGACAACATCGTCGTGTTGAGCGAGGCGGTGGAAGAACTGCGGAATTCGGTCATCCGGGTCGTGCGGACAGCGACCACTGACCTGGGTGGCAGCCAAATACGCAATACGGTTGATCTGGCCGCAAGCCGTGCCACCGCCGGCCGGGCCCGGGCATGATTGGGCCCGCTGTGTCCAAACGCCTGGCATTGCCGTTCCAGCTGGATCAGCCAGCCGAGCCGAAGGTATGCCGCGACAGCTCCGGCATTGCCTGGGCCAACCGCCCGCCAACGCGCACCGGCTCGATCCGCAGCGCAAGGCCGGTCAGGTCGTCCGTCTCCACGAATACGCCGCACAGAGTGGCCTCACCCTCCGCTGGGCCCAGACGTTCACCGGGCATTTTGCGCCAGAACCGTAGCGCGGCGCTGTCTTTGGTCATGCCGATGACGCTGTCGTAGTCGCCGCACATGCCGGCATCCGACTGAAACGCCGTGCCGCCCGGGAAGATCTGCGCATCGGCCGTGGGGCAGTGCGTGTGGGTGCCCACCACGCACGACATCTGGCCATCGAACACGTGCGCATAGGCCATTTTCTCCGAGGTCGCCTCGGCATGGATGTCCGCAACGATCGCCTGCACGGTGGTGCCGAGGCGGTAGCGCGACAGCAGATCCGCCGTGGTGCGAAACGGACAGTCGAGCGGGTCCATGTAAAGCCGCCCCATCGCCTGCAGCACCAACGCCCGGCGCCCACCGCTGACGTCGACCACTACGAAGCCGCCGCCCGGTGTTTCCGGCGGGTAATTCAGCGGCCGGATCAGCCGCGGGGTCTGCGCGATATAGGGAATGATCTCCTTGCGGTCCCACGCATGGTTGCCAAGCGTGATCACGTCGGCGCCGGCGGCGAACAGCGCGGTGGCCATGTCCGGGCCGAGACCAAAGCCGTGCGAGGCATTTTCCGCGTTGACGATTGCCAGATCGATCCCCATCGCCTGACGCAGGCGAGGAAGTTGTAAGCCCAACGTGTCGCGACCGGTGCGGCCGACGACATCCCCCATAAACAGGATGCGCATGGCGCTGGGAATAGGCGGTTAATGGCGGCCTGTCATCCGGGCATCACTACGCCAGCGCGGCAACCAACGCTGCCGTCCGCTGCATCGCGTCGCCCCACACGCCGGTCGTGGTTTGCCGGACCAGGGTCAGCGACGGATACCACGGCGTATCGGTCCGCTCCAGCAACCACCGCCAATCGGGCGCGCGCGCCAGCAAAACGAACGTCTTGCGACCCATCGCCCCGGCGACGTGGCAGACCGAGGTGTCTACGGTGACCAGCAGATCGAGCGACTCGAGGATCGCCATGGTATCCTCATAATCGGTGATTTCCGCACCGATATTCACCAACGGCGCGCTGCCGAAATACGCACCGGCCTGCGCCGCCGCCGGGCCTTTTTGCAGTGAAATCAGTGCCACGCCCGGCAATGCCGCCAGCGGCGCGAAATCGGCAAGCTTTGCCGACCGCCAGCGATCGTTGTTATGCGTCGGCCGGCCAGCCCAGACGATGCCGATACGGCGCCTCCCGGTTGGTGACAGGCGGTCGAGGCGCTGTTTCCAGGCCGCTGCCCGAGCCGGATCAGCCCGCAAATATGGTTTGTCGCCCAATACAAAATCCGGCCGTGTGCCGTGCAGCGCCGGCAGACCGGACAAGGCTCGGAAGGCGCGGAACGGCGGCGCGGCGCGCCACTCGTTGAACAAGCGCGCGGCAGGATAAATCTGGCGCAGTAATGGTATCATTTCGGTCGCTGTCGCAACGGCGATGTTCGGGCAGCGCTCCGAAGCCCAGGGAATATAGCGACTGAACTGGATCACATCGCCAAATCCCTGGTCGGCGATCAGCAACAGAGTGCCATCGTCGAACGGCGTGCCGTCCCAGCGCGGCTGCGTGGTTGGCGGCATCAACGGCGGGTTGCCCGGCAGATCGAAGCGCCATTGATACTCGTTCCATCCGCGTTCCCATTCACCGCGCAGCAACAGCGCCTCGGCAAGCTGAAAATGCGGGCCGGGCTGGAATGCGTTGATCTTCAGCGCCTTTTCCGCCGAGGCAATGCAATCGTCCAGTTCGAGCCGATGATATTGAATAACCGCAAGGTTGTGCAAACAAACCGGATCGTCCGGTGCCATCGCGGCCGCCCGCAGCGCTGCGTTCAATGCGTCATCAAAACGGCCAAGCGCCCGGTAGACCTCAGAGATGTTGCGCAGGTACAGCCTGATGTCGATACCGCGTTCGATGGCGCGTTCAATCTTGGTCAGCGCTTCGTCACGCCGGCCCAGGCGGAACGCGACAATGCCAGACAAATGCAACGCATCGGGCTGATCCGGGGCAACACTCAGCGCGCGGTCCAGCAGCCGGTCGGCGAAAGCATAGTCTTTTTCGTTTTCCAGACGGGCCGCCAATGTCATCAGGTCGCCGAACGCCAGCGGGACTTCCGGCGGAGCGCGGTCAGTCAACGGTATAGCCCAGACGCTCGATCGTCGGCTGCAGGATTGGGATCACCGGTTCGAGGTGCTTCCGATAATGCCGATAGCGATTCAGGGATCGCTCATATAGCGGCTCCGTTACCTGCGCGTAACTGGCGGTGCGGGCGTAGCGGCGGTTCTCGTGGAAACTCAGGCAACGCTCGTCGAACGGAACTCCGATGAAATCCAGGATGGCGCGGACGGTTTCCGCCTGATTGGTCACCATCGCGTCATAGCGGACCGGCAGATAGCGCAATGCCATTTCGGCACGGTAATGCATCACCAGATCCATCACCCGGACATAGTGCGTCGCCGCCGACTCCAGCGAGGTAGCACAGAAATAGCCATGGGTGAAATGATTGGACAACGCGGAAATCATCACATCCAGCGGATGCCGAATGACATGAATCAGCGGCGATGCCGGGAACAGCAACCCGATCAATCCCAGTTGGGTTTCGTTCAGCGGCATTTTGTCGGTGAACCAGGTTGCTCCAGGCTCCGCCACCTCCATTTGTGCCGCTTTTTGCAAATAGTAGTCGCGCAGATTGTCGAGGCCGTCGCGGTGATCGCCCATCCATAGCTCGGCCAGCGCCTCGGGATACTGCAACGGGCTGTTCAGCATACGCGGCATGATGTTGGTGATGTCGTTGATCAGCGGCAACTCGTCGCCTGCCGAGATCATCGGATGCGCCGACAGAGTTTGTTCCACCAACGTGGTGCCGGAGCGCGGAAAGCCCAAAACGAAAACCGGTTGCGGCACGTCGGTGCGGACACCGGCGCGCGGCAGCAACGCCAGCCGGCCGGCGATGAAAAATCCACGCAAACGCCCAACCGCATCACCCGCAAGCTGATCCATATAGGCGTTGCCGGTCAGTTCCCGGGCCAACCGCTTACCCTCGACGAACGCGGCCCAGGCTTCGTCGTGACGATCGAGTTGATCCAGCAGACGGCCCTTTTCAGAAAGCTCGGTGGGGCCCAGACCAATCGGCGCCGAAGCCAAAGCGTCGCCCAATGCGCCAGATTGGGTCGTGCCATCCCCAGGCGCCGGCGCCTGCCGATCCAACAGTGCCAGCGCGTCGTCCGGCCGCTTCATGCGGCCCAGAAGCACCGCACGGGTCAACACCGAACCGGGATCGTTGGGGAACAGCGCGTCCAGCCGATCAAGTATCTCGGCCGCGGCAGTGAAATTCCGGTCGGTTTCCTCGAGCCTGGCCCATCCGAGCAACGTTTCGCGGATTTCCGGGGCGGTCGCGGTAGACTCGACATATAGCGCCCGGGCCTCCTCCATGCGTCCCTGGTTCTTCAGGCACCACGCCAGATTGGCGAGCACGATCGGGTCGCGGGTCCCGGTAATCTCAAGCACCTTGCGGTAGTGATACTCGCCAAGACGCGGCCGTTGCGCCTCGGTCATGATCATGCCCATCAGATTGTGTGCCTGCGGGGCCTGCGGCGCGATGCGGATGGCGTTGCGAGCGTGGATCTCGGCCTCGCCCAGGGCGCCTTTGCTGAGCAGCAGCAAAGCAAGCTCATTGGTGGCCTCGAAATTGTTCGGCTCGAAATGCACCAACCGGCGGATCAGCGCCTGCGCTGCGGCGGCTTTGCCCTGTTCCTTGCGAATCGAATACAGCACCGACAGCGCGCCCGGCCGGTCTGGAGCGAGTTCCAGAACGTCGAGACACAGCCGCTCAGCCACATCTTTCGAACCTTGCTGGTAGGCCTGAATGGCACGCTCGACCAACGGCACCAGATGGCGAATGGCCTCGGCGGGCGGGATCGAGCCAACTTGCAGGGCGCAGCATCGCGCGGGCCGAAGACCGCTGCCGCAGGGACACAGTCCGGGGGATGGGGCGTTCATGAGCCCAGCATGTACGCTGGCGGGGCGGGGCGATTCAAGAGCGACAGTATGATTGGCCCCGGCTCAGCCACTCCCTGCCGGTTGCTCCTTCTGCGTGGGCAAGACGAATCGGCGATGGACGACCCCAAGTCCGATCAGCGCCAAACCAAGGCCCAGGAACGACAGCACGCGCCAGAGGCCGGTGAGGTCCGCCATATCAATCAGAAACACCTTGAGGCAAACCAGGGCAACCACGGCCAGAGCAGCCAGCCGAAGCAACCGCTGCTCGGTCCGGATGCCCAGTACCATCAGGGCCACGCCGTAAGCCAGCCACGCGCCAGACCACGCCCAAAGTTCGGCGTCAGCGATCGAGCCGAAAATCACGCTCATGTTGTTGGGATGGAATGATAGGCGGATCTGCAAGCTGATCCAGGCAAATCCGCCAACCAGGGCATAAACGCCTAGCAAACGGCCAATCCCTGGGCTGGTCACAAGCCTCAGGGCGACAACTGCAAGGGCAGGCGGGACAAGATAGGCCTCAAGCAGGCTGACAACGTTGACTCGTTCGCCGGTCAGCGCCGGGTTGAACACCAACAAACCAATTGCAACAGCCAGGCCGATGGCACCCAGAACATGCGCGGCCCAATACAGGATCTGCCGGGCGGTTCTCTGGGCGAGGTACAGATACATTGTGGCCTGCACCGACAGGGTCACCAGATGCAAAGCGACCTCGTCGAAGCTGAACGGCTCCACCAGCGCGCCGTCATTGAACCCGTGGCGAATCTCCAGCGCGACGAAGAACGCCGCGAAGGTGACGGCGCCGGCCTCCAGGGTGGCGACCAGCAAATCGTCGGCGCGGCGGCGGAACAGCATCGCCGCATAGGCAAAGGCGGCAGCCGGCGCAGCATAGGCGGCGATCAACCCGTTGGCGACGGGCGTGGTGCCGAACGTGTAGTCCAGCACGTACCAGTTTAGCACCAGCCGGACCACAACCAGAGCCGCCACGGCCAGCGCGACCTGACGCAGCGGCGGCAGATCGGCGCTTGCCTCGATCCAGGCCAGAGCGGGCAGGAACAGAGCGATAGCCAAGGTCAGCCAATGATTGTGCAGCATCATGGCACAACCCAGCGCCAGGGCGGCGACTGCACCGGCAGCATGGATTCCCCCGCGTTGTCGGGCAGTCTCCGCCACGGCGCGGGCGGCCGTGACGGTCAGCCCGGCAGCCAATGCGAGGGCGACAATGGCCCACCGGAAATCGGTCTGGAAGCGCGCGATCTGTGCATACGCGACCAGCAATGTCAGGACCGGGACGGCACCGACCAGAGCCGCCCAATGCAAGGGTTGCGGCGCGCGCCGCTCCTGCCACAGCCCGACTGAGGCATGGAAGGCAGCGAACAAGGTTGCAGCGAAAATCAGTGGCCGGATCACGTCCGGCGCCCAGGCGCCCGGGAGAACGGCCTCGACGATGTCTTCGACGGTGATGACTTCACCGGTGGGCTTCCACTCCGGCAAAGCCCAAAGCAGCAGGGTCAACAAGCCAAACAAAGCGGCAAGCCAGGGCAAACGGTCCAGCCGCGGCTCAGTCGCGCCTCGCCAGACGGCGATGGGCGACAGCGCGAACAGCGCGAGGCGGGGGGCTGTGCCGGGCAATTGGGTTTCCAGCAGCAGGCCGGCGGCGCCAATCAACGCGACGGGGATCCAGGCCAGGCGTAGACCAATCGGATGGTCGAGCGCGGCTGCAGGCAGCAGTCCCAGGTTCAGCAATGCGGCCACGGGCACGAAGGCGGCTGCCGCCCATAGGTCTGTGCCGCCCGAAAACGCCGCAATGCAGACCCAGACGGCACCGGCGATCGTCGTCGCCCAACCGAGCCAGGTCCAGGCTGTGTAGCGGACAACCGCCAACGCCGCTGCCGATACGACGGTCAAATATACAAACAAGCCCGGGTAGGACGGGTTCTCCACACTGACCAGAGCCGGTGTGACGAAGGCGCCAGCGATGCCGACGGCCGCTGTGACCTGGCCGTAGCGCAATGCGGCCAGCAACCCGACGAACGAGGCCGCAGCCATGGCCAAGAACGCAAGCAGCGGCGACAGCAGGTCGTAGTACGGACCCGCGCCATAGGCCGCACCGAACAGCACTGCGGCGCCTCCCGCAGCAAGCGCCCCGGGGGCCTGATCCGCGGTGAATGGGCCGGGCAGCGATGGCGGTTCGTGACGGGTCAGCCACTCGGCTGCCGCCAGCAGCGCGGCCCCGAGCAATGCCGCCATGACGCATCGGGTTCCAGGCCCGAGAAGCTCTCGCTCGACCGCGTAACGGATCAGGAAAACGCCGGCGAGCAGCAGTGCCGCAGCGCCAAGCCAGACACCCCAGCGCGCTGTGAGCAATTCCTCGAGGTCACGCGATGGTTTGGGCGCGGGTCGCGGTGCCGGCCGCGGCGCGATCGGTTCGGCAGCCGGTTCAGCGAACGGCGGCTCCGGCGGGATCGGCGTCGCCAGCGGTGCAGTGACGGGCGGTTCCGGCGTGATCCGCGTCCCCGCCACCGCAGCCGGTTCGACCATGGGCGCGGCGGCGACAGCAGCCTCGGCTGGAGCCGGCGACCTCGCCAGCAGTTCGGCGACCTGGCGGCGCAGTGCTGCCACCTGGGTATGGGCGGAGTTGGCTCGGAAGAAGCCAATGATGCCGAGGACGTATCCGCCCGGCACGAGCATGCCGAGCAGAAGGTAAAAGAACACATCCATAACGACAGAGGGCGTGACCTTAACCGCAAGGTCAAGCGAAATGAATCATCCAGCCATCTGATGGATCGCCGCACAGCAACCCATTACTCGGGAAACTCAATCACCCGCCAGAAATGCTGCAGCATGCCGATCGCCTTGAGGAAACTTTGTCCCGGGCGGTGTTTTAACATGTAACCGGCAACGTTCAGGTTATAGGCACGCATCCGATCCTCCGCCGCCGCAGACGTCGTCATCACGAAGACCAAAATGCGGCGCAGCGCCGGATCGCTGCGCAGTTCCTCGAGAAACTCGATCCCGCCCATACGCGGCATGTTCAGGTCCAGCATCACGAGGCACGGCCGCGGTACCCTCTCATAGCCGTTCAGCCCGCGCAGCCGGTCCAGCGCTTCGATGCCATTACGCGCCTCGATCACCGGATTGGCGATATTCAATGCCAGAAACGAACGTCTGACCGCCATCGTGTCGACCTTGTCGTCGTCCACCAACAGAACAGTTACAGTGGTGTCCTTCACGCTGTTGGCTCCTTCCAGGTAAAGACGATGGTGGTCCCTCGCGCCGGTGGCGCACTTTCCACCCAGATGTGGCCGCCGTGGGCTTCGACTCGCTTCTTGACGATGGCGAGGCCGATACCGCTCGATTCCAGTTCGTCGCGGCTCGACAGAGTTTGGAAGATCACAAAAATCCGCTCATGAAAGCGTGGTTCGATGCCAGGTCCGTCATCGCTGACACGGAATTCTGCGACACCGTTCACCAGCTTCATGGCGATGGTGATACGCCCTTCGTTGTGGTCATGGTGCTTGATCCCGTTGGCAATCAGGTTCTGCAGCACGACCAGAATTGGCGTGCGATGGGTGCGCAGCAACGGCAGCGTGCCGTCGCAATCGACCTCGAAACCCGCAGGCGGCGACAGCACGGCGACGATATCACGTACCACCTGATTGAGGTCGACCTGCTCATAGCTGACCCGGGCCTTGCCGATGCGCGCATACGCCAGCAACCCGTCCAGCAGGGACTGCAACCGCACGACGCGCCCGCGCAGCAGCTTGAGGTTGTCGATCGTTTCGGTACTGGCAGTGACCTCGATATCTTCGCTGATCCACTCGACCAGGTGTGAGATCGCACGCAATGGCGCCTTCAAATCGTGCGAGGCGACATAAGCGAATTCCTCGAGATCGGCGTTCGACCGCTCCAGCTCGCGTCGCTGCTGCTCCTTCTCGAATTCGGACCGGCGCCGCGCGGTGATGTCGATGATGCCGGCAAGCACCATTGTCTCACCCTCGAAGTCGATCGGATTGAGGCCGATTTCCAGCGGGAACTCGGTGCCGTCCTTGCGCAGGCCAAACAGGTCCCGGCCCTCGCCCATCAGGCGGGACGACATATCGGCCGCGAAATGGTGACGCAGCAGGACATGGCCGTGGCGAAACCGCGCCGGCATCAGGGATTCCAACGGCTGATTCACCAACTCCGCACGGTCGTAACCGAACATGCGCTCGGCCTGCCGGTTCACCATTTCGATCAGCCCGGCTGGTCCGGCCAAAACCAGCGCGGTCGGCGACGCCTCAACCACCAGAGCGAAACGATGTTCGGCCGGCAGGCTTTGCAGAATGTTCGGATCGGCGGCTTCGCTGCGGTGATCCGGCTCTGGGTCCATGGCGAGGTTCCTCAGGGTGCTCCTGGAGGACACTCTGGCAGAGCAGAGTTAACGAACCATGAAGGCCGCACAGTCGCATTCTACGCAGAGCCAATCCGGTTTTAAGTTTTTCTTAAAGTTCAGCGTGTATCGCGGTGCCAGGGAGTGCCATTATCATGCCTCACGGGGATCGCGAGTATCGACTGCTGATTGTTGACGACGACGAAACCGATCGGCGCCTGTACGGCTGGCTCCTCGCTCGCCAGGCTCCCGGGCAATTCCAAATTCATCACGCGGCCGATGGCGCGGCGGGTCTCGCAGCACTGCGGGCCGAAACATTCGATTGTGTGCTGCTGGATTTTAGCCTGCCCGACGTCACCGGCCTCGAATTTCTGACTGACGCCGTGATGAACGGCACGCTGCCCGCGGCCTTCGTACTCATCACCGGCCATGGTAATGAAGCGATCGCCGTCGATGCGATGAAGCTTGGTGTGCAGGACTATTTGGTGAAAGATCACGTCAACGAAGGCCGGCTATGGCGGGCCATCGTGCGCGCGGTCTCGCAGCGCGAGTTACGGCTACGGCTCGCCCAGTCGATGCGTGCACTGACCGCAGCAAATGCCAACCTCGAACAGGAGGTTGCCGCACACAAGGCCACCGAAGCGCAACTGCGCGCGGCGAAGGAAGCCGCCGAGCAGGCGGACCAGGCCAAGACCCGCTTCGTCGCCATGGTAACGCATGAATTACGCACACCGCTGAACGGGATCCTCGGCTATGCCCAGTTGCTGCGGCTGGAAGGCGAGTTGTCGGCACAGCAGAGTGCGCGTGTCGCCGCGATGATCCACTCCGGCCGGCACTTATTCGGCATGGTTGAACGTGTGCTGGATGTTGCCAGCATCGAATCCGGATGCATGGCCTTGCACCCTGTGCCGGTGTCGGTTCGCGACCTGACCGAAGGTTGCATCACTGCCATTGGGCCACTGGCGGACGAACGTGGGTTGAGCATGCACCTTGTTTGGTCGCACGATGCACCGCGGCAGATCGTCGCCGATCCGACACGGTTGCGTCAGGTGCTGCTGAATTTGCTTGGCAATGCCGTGAAATTCACCCAGGCGGGTTGGGTAGAGCTGCGTGTGCTGGCCTCCGAAACATCAGGCTGGTCGCGCCTGGAGGTCGCCGATACCGGTCCCGGCATCAAAGAGTCTGCGCGCGACCGGCTGTTTCAGGACTTCGAGCGGCTGGACGCTCCGCCTGCGGTCGAGGGCTCGGGCCTGGGTCTCGCCATCGCCGCGCGGTTCGTCAGGCTGATGGGCGGCATGCTTGGGTACAGCCCCAACCCGTGCGGCGGCAGCATCTTCTGGCTGGAGTTGCCGGAGAATGAGCCTGCTGCGGTTGCGCCGGCAGAGGTGATGGCGGCCGCTCCACCCCTGGCCGCGCGGCGGGTCCTGCTGGTCGACGACATCGCAATGAACCGAGACGTGGTCGGGGCGTTCCTGCGTAGCGCCGGGCATGAGGTGTGGCTTGTTGAGAACGGCCAGGACGGCATTCGGCTCGCGTCGGAACAGAACTTCGATGTCATCCTGATGGATGTTCGAATGCCGGAGATGGATGGGCTGGAGGCGACACGGCAGATCCGGGCGCTACCAGAGCCGCGCGGCCAGGTGCCGATCCTGGCGCTGACCGCAGGTGTGCTGCCGGAAGAGATCGCCGAATATGAAGCCGCCGGAATGGACGGTCTCGTTGCGAAGCCGGTGGAATATACCAAGCTGATCCAGGTGATTGCCGATACAGTCGTTGGCCGGCGGCCTGGCTGGCGCACCAATGGAGGGGAATTGTCTCAGATTGGGCCTGGGGCGGACGCGTCACCACGGTTGGACCGCGCGGTACTGGATCGGCTGCTGACGTAACCGGTGACCACGGACTTGCGTTCGCTGGTTGCCTCGATAGGCGCCTGCGGAAGCCTCGAATATGTCCAATGACGCGTCGCCGGCGCCTAAAGGCCGAAGCCAGAACAACGGCCGCGGCGAGTTACGCCGCGTATCATAGCGGCCCCAAAGCACGGACAAATCTACTGGTGCGACTTCTGGCTCGACGCGCAGTTGCCGGAAATGTGGGAAACGCGGCCGGTTGTGGTAATTTCCTACAAGAACACACTGCATGGTCCGTGTCTCGTGGTACTGACCTCGACCGATCCGCAGGTCGGCAGTCCATGGGCGTCGGAGCCATCGATTTCGATTGATGGGCGAAGAAACCGGGTGGTCTGCAACCATCTGTATACGGTTGCACCAAGCCGTTTGTCCCAGGTGAAGGGACGTATTCTTCGTGTCCCAAACGTAGAGTTCAATGAAATTCTGCAGCGGGTTTCCGGCTGGTTGGCGCGGCTGTTTGAAGTTGAAAAAAAGAGCCAATAGCCCCACTTGTTATCGCCGCTCCGGCTCGCCGGATGACCGTTGCCCGCAAGGGAGTGACTCGCCAGGGGAGCCTCACGGCCCCCTTTGGTTTATCAGGGCTCCGAAGACCTTCAGCGTGAGATCAAAGGTGGCGGTTCACCGCGAACGTCAGTGCGCCAGATCGGGCTGTTCCGTCGCGTGACCCGCTGACGGAAAATGCTTT
>Ga0187867_10000684_pt1 | contig 29910 bp, 28 predicted proteins | sample June2016WEW_13_1_FD_132976 | JGI IMG/M metagenome (GOLD analysis project Ga0187867, IMG submission 132976) | Peatland microbial communities from SPRUCE experiment site at the Marcell Experimental Forest, Minnesota, USA - June2016WEW_13_10 | ecosystem: Environmental > Terrestrial > Soil >... | reverse complement strand
GGTGCCGCGACGTGAGATCAGGTTGATCACACCACCGATCGCGCCGGAGCCATACAGTGCCGCCATCGGCCCACGCACCACTTCGATGCGCTCGATGTCGGACAGCGTATCGATGCCGAAATTGAATGCATCCGATTGGTCTGAGCCATCATTGATCGGCATGCCATCCCGCAACACCAATACATGCCCCGAGTTGGTGCCGCGCAAGAACACGCTGGACTGCCCTCCTGGACCGCCCGAGGGGCTGACATGCAGACCCGGAACCGTGGCCAGAACGTCGCCCAGAGTGGTGGCGCCGCTTGCGTCGATCGCCTGGCGGTCGATAACCGTTACACCGGCGGGAATATCCGTCACCGGCGTTGGGGTTCGTGTCGCGGTTATGACGGTATCGGGAATTGTCACCACCGGTTGGGCAACGGCTATTTGCGTAACAAAGATCGTTACCGGCAGCGCGAACAATGCACGCATACGGGGCCTCCATCGGTCCTGTGCCGATCTCCCGCATTCCGGGTTTCTCCCCGACGCCATGGGTGCACCCCGCCCCATCGGCACGCGCGCGATCTCGACACAGGCCGGTCTCCTGGCTCACGAGTCTTTGTCCGGACCCGCCTTCTCACCTTTCGGCAATGGCATGGATGGGCCAGGACTCGTCGTTACAGTCGCGGGGGCGGCCGCCTTGGGGTTTGCACCGTAATGCGGCTCCCTTGGGCGATTCCCGTTTCAGCCCTTGCGGGCCACCTGTGTCTGACGCAGACATAGACCACATTCCGGCGCCTGTGGAGTGGCGTTGGCGCCCCAGGAGAACGTTCAGGATGATCCCACGCATTGAATTCGACCCCACTGCGCCGGTACCGCTGGCCGGACTTCGCGTTGTCGATTTGTCACGACTGGTTGCCGGCAACATGGTAAGTTTGCAGCTCGCTGATCAGGGTGCCGAGGTGATCGAGATCGAGGACCCGACCGTCGGCGATCCGTTGCGTGCGTGGCGGGTCAAAGGCCTGTCGCTGCACTGGAAGGTCTATGCGCGCAACAAAAAGAGTCTGGCGCTGAATTTGCGTCCCCAGGCGGGCAAAGATGTGCTGCACGAACTGCTGGCAAAATCCGATGTGCTGATTGAGAACTTCCGCCCCGGAACGCTGGAGGAAATGGGCTTTGGGCCGGATGTACTGCATCAGCGCAATCCGAGGTTGATCATCGTGCGGATCACCGGCTTCGGTCAGGACGGACCCTATCGCGATCGTCCCGGTTTCGGAACATTAGTGGAGGCAATGTCGGGCTTCGCCTCGAAAAACGGGTTTGAAGACCGCCCTCCGGTGCTGCCGCCGCTGGCAATGGCTGACATGATCTCAGGACTTTATGGCGCCTATGCAATCATGGTGGCGCTGCGGGTGGTCGAGCGGGGCGGCAAAGGCCAGGTGATCGATTTGCCTTTGTTAGAACCGATGATTTCCGTGCTGGGGCCGGATGCGGCGATTTACAAGGTCAGCGGTCAGAAGCCGCGACGGACCGGCAGCCGTTCGCTGACCACCTCGCCGCGCAATGTCTACGAGACGAGCGACAATCGCTTCATTGCGATCTCGGCGTCGATCCAGGCGATGGCGGAACGCGTGTTCCGTGCCATCGGCCAGCCGGAGATGATCGATGACCCGCGGTTCCGTACCAACACGGATCGCGTACGCAACATCGACGCCTGCGATCAGGCGGTCGGCGAGTTCATTGCCGCTCGCACGCTGGCTGAGAACATGACGATCTTCGAAGCGGCCGAGGTCACCGCCAATCCGGTCTATGAAATCGACCAGTTGTTGGAGGACCCGCATGTCCATGGTCGCGGCGTGCTGGTCGAGGCTCCGGACGCCGAAGCCGGTTCGGTGCTGATGCACAACATCATCCCACGCCTGTCCGACACACCTGGACGGTTTCGCTCGCCGGCGCCCACTCTGGGGCAGCACTCGCGTTCCGTTTTGCAATCTATCGGCCTGGGCGCGGCGCGGATCGATGCGCTGGCGGCCGATGGCGTGATCAAGGAGGCGTGAGGCGGCTGACCGGGTGCAGCCGGGGCTTGACCCGGCTAACCGTAGCCACACACTGTGAAATTGCAAAGTCCGACCGACCCGGACCACGGAGGAAAGTTCCATGCGCGAAGACCTACCCGTCTGGCGTTCTTTGATGTTCGTACCGGTCAACGTCGACAAATTCGTCAAGACCGGTGCCGACCGCGGTGCCGACGGCATCATCCTGGACCTGGAGGACGCGGTCGCGCCTTCGCAAAAAGACCTTGCCCGCACCTTGATCGCCGGCGCCATCCCGCATGTCTCCCGCAACGGCGCCGACGTGCTGGTCCGCGTCAACCGTCCGTGGCGCATGCTGGTGCGCGACGTCGAGGCCGCGGTGATCCCGGGCATCTCCGCCCTGATGCTGACCAAGGTCGACAGTCCGGAGCATGTCCTCGCCGTCGCCGAGATCGTCGACGAACTTGAAACAGAACGAAATCTGCCCGCCGGATCGATGAAGTTCGCGGTGCTTGTGGAAACCACGCGTGGCTTCTTCCGCATGGAGGAAATCGCCAAATGCCATCCCCGCATCGTCTCACTGAGCCTGGGATCGGAGGATTTCGCCGCCGATGCCGGCATGCAATCCGAACCCGAGGCGTTGTTCTATCCCAAGCAGCACATGCTGTTCGCCGCCCGCGCCGCCGGCGTGATGCCGATGGGTTTTGTCGGCTCGATTGCCGACTTCCGCGACCAGGACGCATTCCGCGCCATCGTGCGCCGTTCCCGCCGGCTCGGCTTTGTCGGTGCCAGCGCAATCCACCCGTTGCAGGTCCCGGTCCTGAACGAAGAGTTTTCGCCGCCGCCCGCCGAAGTTGCCCGCGCCGAACAAATGGTCGCCGCTTACGATGACGCCTACGCCAGAGGACTGGGCGCTGTGCAGTTCGAGGGCGCAATGATCGACGTGCCGGTGGTGGAGCGGGCGCGAACCGTTCTGAAACGGGCAGCGGCAATCCGCAAACGGTTGGGCGCCTGATCCGCCTTCTGCACCGTATCGTCTGGAATGACAGTCTTGTAGGTCAGTACGCGGCCGAGTACAGCTCAACGATCGCATTGTCCGGCAGGAATCGAGGCTTTTTCATGCAGTCCCAATTGAGCGAACAGCAATCGCGTACCACCTGTCCGGCCTGCGCCTCGGGACGTCTCACAGCGCAGTTCGACAGGCAAAGCTGGTCACGTCAGTTCGAACACACAACAGACGTGCGCGAGACTTTCGCCGGCATGATGAGCGCTGATCCTCGCCTGGCGTTTAATAAGATGCTCATTTGCAACGAATGTGGGACACTGTTTCCCGATCGGGTTCCGCCGATCGAGGCACTGAGTGATTTTTACACCAACCATTACGGGGATACCGTTCATGTCGGCAAGATGGCAAAAAAACTTGCGCTTGAGAAACGCCGGATATTCTTGCTGAAGTGGCTAACCAGCGGGCGCCGCTTCCTGGACGTCGGTTGCAATATTGGTTGCGCGGTCGAAGCGGCGCGATGGAATGGCTTCACCGCGACCGGGATTGAGCTCAACCCGGAAGCCGTGAAAATCGCCCGCCAGAATTTCCCGAATAATCAATTTCTGCAAAGCACCGTCGACGAAGTTACCGCAACGCAGGCGTTCGACATGGTCTATTGTACGGAAGTCGTCGAACACGTTCCCGATACCGACAAATTCATTGCATCGCTGTCGCGCGCTTTAGTACCGGGCGGGATCCTGTTTCTGTCGACGCCAGACGCCGGGCATTTTTCAGTGCGCCGTCACTTGTTCACCTGGGAAGCCGTCAAACCCCCTGAGCACCTGACACTCTTCACCAAAGAAGGCCTCAGGCACGCGCTGCGACCGTATTTTAAGGCGCCATGGTTCTTCCCGAACCAAAAACCCGGCATCCAGCTGATTGCGAGGCGTTAGGGCCGGTCGATCACCCCTTCCGACCCAGATGCCGCTCCACAAGTGTCGAATACCACGACGACCCGATCGGCAGGATCGCATCATTGAAGTCGTACTTCGGATGATGCAGCAGCGGCTCATCCTTGCCCCGGCCGCCGCCAAGCATCAGATAGGCGCCCTGCTTCTTCTCCAGCATGTAGGCAAAATCCTCGCCGCCCATGGTTGGCATCGGCATGTGCTTCACTTTCGCGTGACCCGCAATCGCTTCCGCTGCCGCCACCGCGACCACCGTCGCGTCTTCGTCATTAACCGTCGCCGGACAATGCCGCGCGAACTTCACCTCGGCCTTGGCGCCGAAACTGGCAGCGATCCCGGTGGCCAGACGGTGCACGCCCTTCTCGATGATATCCCCGACCTGCGGACGGAACCACCGGGCGGTCCCCTTCATGACCACACGCTCGGGCAGAATATTATACGCATCGCCGCCCGAGATGTGGCCGATCGAAACCACCCCGCCCTGGATTGGCTCCATATTCCGGGAAACGATCGTTTGCAGCGCTGTCACGATTGTGGACGCCACGACCACCGGATCGACCCCTTGATGCGGAAACGCGCCATGGCTGCCCTTGCCGGTGATCGTGATGTCGATCCAGCCGACTGCCGCCATAACATCGCCGGAGCGCCACAAAAAGGTGCCCTCGGGCGATTGTGGCCAATTATGCAGGCCGAAAATCTGCTCCATCGGGCAGCGAGTGAACAGCCCGTCCCGGACCATCGCGTCGGCGCCACCCTCGAATTCCTCGGCGGGCTGGAACACCAGATACACGGTGCCATCGAAGTTGCGCGTCTCCGCCAGATATTTCGCCGCGCCCAACAGCATTGTGGTGTGCCCGTCATGGCCGCAGGCGTGCATGACGTTGGGATTCTGGCTGGCGTAGTCCAGGCCGGTTTCCTCATGGATCGGCAACGCATCCATGTCCGCCCGCAAGCCGATCGCGCGATCCGAGGTGCCGGCCCGGATCACGCCAACCACGCCGGTGCCCGCCATACCGGTGATGATTTCATCGACGCCGAACGATTTCAGCTTCTCCTGCACCATCGCCGAGGTGCGGAATTCCTGCATCGACAACTCGGGATGCGCGTGCAGGTCGCGGCGCCATTCGGTCATGTCGGCGTGGAATTCAGCGATCCGGTTGATGATAGGCATGCAGAGCTCCTGCTATGTAACGGCCAGTTCAATCTCCGCCGCGACGATGGAGTGACGCAAAAGTCAGCGCAAGCCCCTCGCGCAACGAGATCGGCGTAACTCCCAGTACCGCACGCATTGGGCCGATGTCGAACGCCTTGTCCTCAAGCAATCGGCGGATTTCCGCGCCCTCAATCGTTGGCACACCCGGCAGAAACCGGGTCAGCGCCGCGAGCGCAATCATCGGGCCCGCAGGTACCGTCAACATGCGAGGCTGCCTCGTTCCGGAGGCCAACGCCACCGCGCGGATGAACGCGAGATACGATATCGGTTCCGGTCCTGCGATCACCATGGTTTGAGGTCCGGCCCACGGATGCTGCAACGCCGCGAGAATCGCCCGCGTGACGTCGCTCTGGTGAATCGGCTGCACCAGCGATCGTCCCCCCGCGGGCAAGGGCAGCACCGGCAACCGCCGTATCAGTTCTGCCAGCCGCTGCACGTTGTCCTCACCCTGAGCGCCATAGATCATGGTCGGATGCAGCATGACACCGGCGCGGCCCGATTGCAGGAACGCTGCCTCGCCCACCAGCACGCCGTTGCCGTGCGCATCCGGCCAGCGCGTGAATTTCCGAGTACTGCCCAACAGCACCAGCCGCGCCCCCTCCGGCGCGGCTGCGATCAACCGGGGGGCAAAACTTGCGTGAACACAACTCACCATGTGGGTCGCCCCGCGCAAAGCCCGCACAATAGAGGTCGAATCGTTCAGGTCGGCGACCACCGGCGCCACGCCGAAGCCAAGTGCCGTCCATTTCGCCGCGTCTCGCACCACCGGCACGATCCGCGACCCCAATATCCGGGCCAGGGCAGTGCCGGATCGGCCGGAGGCACCGATGACGTGAACCGGGAAGCTGGACATGGCGGCGACCATGTCGCATTCAGCGGCAGATTGCGCCATAGCAGCAGGGGCGGCCAGGCAAATGACACCAAACTTGCTATCGAACGCACCCAACATCACCCGTCGCCGCGCCTTGATGGTTGGTTCGCTCGCCTCGATTGCACTCCAGCCAACGCGCGGATGGGCTGAAAGCGCTGGAATAGTCGCAAGTTTCTCGATCCTTGCCGACATGGTGCGTCGCGTTGGGGGGTCCCTTATCAACGTCTCAAGTCTGGTGCCGCCCGATGCGGACGTCCATGTCTACCAGCCCACTGCCGCCAATTCCCGGTCTCTGTCTGCCGCCGCCATGCTGGTCGAGAACGGGCTTGGCCTGGAGGGCTGGATGGTACGGCTTGCCCAGGCCTCCGATTTCAAGGGTGTGCGGGTTGTCGCGTCCAGCGGTGTGGTGCCGCGGCAACTGCGTGAGGGTGACGCCATGGCGCTTGATCCACACGCCTGGCAGAACCCACGTAACGGCGTCATCTATGTCCGGAACATCGCGTCCGGGCTGGTCGAGGCGGATCCGAGCCATGCCGAAACCTGGCGCAGCAACGCCACCGCTTTTGTTGCCGAGATCGAACAGACAGACGCCTGGATCGCCGCCCAGTTCGCTGCCATTCCCGCTTCGGCGCGGCGCATCGTCACCACGCATGACGCGTTCGGCTATTACGGCGACCGTTACGGCGTGACGTTCCTCGCAGCCGAGGGCATTTCCACCGATGCCGAACCCTCCGCCAAAGGGATCGCGGCGCTGGTCCGGCAGGTCAAACAGGAACGGGTTCGCATGGTGTTTCTGGAGAATATGACCGATTCCAGGATCACGAAAACGCTGGCGCAAGAGACCGGCGCAACCGTGTCTGGGCCACTCTACTCTGACGCCTTGTCGAAGCCGGACGGGCCGGCGCCGGATTATATCTCGATGCTGCGCTACAATACTTCATGGTTCGTCCGCGCCATGCGGGCGGGGTGACGCGAATGGCGAATGGCCTCGCAGCGGAACGTCTCGCCGCCCATGTCGCCGCTGTGCGGTTCGATCGCCTTCCGGAACCAGCCATTGCAGCAGCCAAAATCTGGATCCTGGACACCTTGGGCGTTGGCATCGCCGGATCGTCGGCGACCGACATGGAGGCGGTCCGAACTGCCGCCAGCGCCTGGGGTCGCGGCGATGAGGCAACCGTTTGGGGCACCAGCCAACGCGGCCCGGCACCGACGGCAGCGTTCGTGAACGGCACACAGGTGCACAATCAGGAGTTCGACTGTCTGCACGAAGGCGCGGTCGTGCACGCAATGGCAACATTGTTGCCGGCAGTTCTGGCAATGGCAGAGCGCGAGGGCGGAGTCTCAGGCCGGGACCTGATCGCCGCCGTGGTCGCCGGCATCGACATCGCCGCCAATCTGGGCCTGGCCGCCACGGCGGGGTTCCGCTTCTTCCGGCCCGCCACCGCGGGCGGCTTTGGCGCCGTCGCCGGATTGTCGGTCATGGCGGGCCTGGACGCCGAGCGGATCGCGGATGCGTTTGGCCTGCAATACGGCCAGACCAGTGGCACGATGCAGCCGCACGCCGAAGGCAACGTGCTGTTGCCAATGCAGATCGGGTTCAACGCCACGAGCGCAATCCGCGCCGTTGGCCTCGCAACGTCCGGGGTTGCCGGGCCGCGCGATATATTCGAAGGCCGCTACGGCTACTTTCCGCTGTTCGAAGGCAGCTGGGACATGCAGCGGATCTGGGGCGGGCTTGGCCGTGACTGGCGCGTTTGCGAAATGAGCCATAAGCCCTGGCCCGCCGGCCGCGCGACACACGGCGGGATCGAAGGGCTGCTGACGTTGCGCGAGCAACACGGCTTCCGCGCGGACCAGGTGCGCCGTGTGCGCGTGATCGTGCCGCCGCTGACCCATCGTCTGGTCGCGCGGCCCGATGTGCCGGCGCCGAATGCATTTTATGCAAGGCTGTGTATGGCGTTCATCGGCGCCAAAGCATTGCTGACAGGTACTGTCGATATCGACCATTGCCGGGGCGACGCACTGACCGACAAGGCGACGCATGAGCTGGCACTGCGCATCGTGACCGAGATGAATGGCAATCCGGACCCGAACGCCTTGGCTCCGCAACGTGTCGAGGTCACATTGCGCACCGGCGAGATATTGCGTTGGACCTGCGACACGATGCTGGCCAATCCGGCACGGCCGTTGACCCGGGAGCAGCATGTGCGGAAATTCCTGCGCTGTCTGGAGTTTGCGCAGGAGCCCTTGGCGGCCACCGGGTTGATCGATTTGGTCGACCAACTGGAACAGGTTGAGGATGTGCGAGCGCTCTGCGCACTGCTGGCGCCTCAGTAAACCGCGCCTGGCAGGTGACCCGATGGTGGCGACGCAAGAGGATCTGTTCGCTTTGTTCGACGAGCTTGGCATCGAGCATAGTACAATGGCTCATCCGCCCATCTTCACCGTCGAGGAAGGTCGCGCCTGGCACAACAAAATCCCCGGCTTGCACTGCAAAAATCTGTTCCTGAAAGATAAGAAAGACAAGATCTGGCTGGCCATGATGCCGGGCGACAAACGCGCCGACCTCAATCGGCTGGAAAAGCGCGTGCATGCGGCCCGGTTATCGTTTGGCAAGCCGGAGTTGCTATGGGAGGTACTGGGCCTGACGCCCGGCTCGGTCACTCCGTTTGGTCTGATCAACGACCGGCAGCGGCGCGTCACCGTCGTCGTGGACGAAGACCTGCCGAAAAGCGAGTGGGTGAACTTTCATCCGCTGCATAATGCCGCATCGACCACATTGCGTTCGGAGGATTTGCTGCGGTTCATGCGGGTATTGGGCTATGATCCGCTGATCGTGGATTGCGGGCCGTAACCCCGCCGCGCATCAAACGCCAAAGATCGCCTGGCGCACATTCACGACATCGCCGTCTGCGGCAGCCGAAGATTGTAGTGGCCCATCGGCGGAGGTCTCCCGCACCGTGAACGGTGTGTCACGGATTTCCCAGAATCGCCCCTGACCCCAGATAGCCACTCCGCCGCCGGTGTCGTCCGCGTACCAACCGTCGTGCACGGACACCACATTGAGGAGCTGTTTCCTCGCAGCGTCGGGGTCGCCGTCGCAGAAAAAATCTCGCTTGCCACCAGAGACCAGAGCCGGCGTGCATCGTGTCAACCGGATGGCGAAACCGGTCCCGGCCGGTTGCTCGCCGCCGGTGCGAATGATGAACATCATTGCTGTGGACCCAGAAATTCCGTGACGGCGGTTACAAATGCATCCGGTTGCTCCAGTTCCGGGTGATGGCCGGCGCCGGGGATGATCGCAAATTCCGCACCCGGAATGAGACCAGCGTAGGCGCGGCCGTACTCTGGGGTGACGATACGGTCCGACTCGCCCCAGATCAGCTTTACCGGAACGCTGATCCGGTGCAGCCAATGCCTCAATTGCGGGTTGTACATATGCGGCTTCCAGGCATACAGGCACAGGGCATCCCAGTTTCTGGCGAACGAAATCATTTCCTGATCGGTCATCGCCTCGCTGATCGTCGCCTGCCAGCCGAGGCCATAAATCCCCACCGGCCGTCGCGCCGGATCGTGCCAGCTACACCGATTCAGTTCGTTCGGATCGGTGTTGAAGAAATGCACGATGTCGCGGTCTTCGCGACCCCCCGGTTTGATGCCAACCGGATCGACCAGGATCAGACGGCCGAGACGTTTCGGGTTCACAACCGCGAGTTCGGCGGCAATCCAGCCACCGAAGGAAAATCCGATGACAGTTGCATTATCCTGTGCAATGCCGTCGAGAATCGCCAGATAGAGCTGCACCAGATCATACATCGTATCGAAATCCGGCGGCAGCGGCGAGCCGCCAAAGCCGGGATGCGAGGGGGCGATCACCTCGGCTTGGGCCGCCAGCTTCGCAAGAAACGGCGCGGCGGGGTGGACTGGATTGACGCCATGGATCAGCAAGACCGGCCGCCCAGTACCGACGCGAAGTGTCTCAACTTCGAACGGCCCAACGCGCTCCAAGGTCATTGTGCTGCCGTCGGCATATCGAGATCGACCGGTGCAAGACCCTGCAACTGCGGCAGCACTTCCTTCGCCGCGAGCGAAAAACTCTTCATCGCTTCGGCATGCGTCACGAGACCCTGACGGGTCATCATGATAATCCGGCCAACCCCGCCGACCTTTTGACGAAAATCCTTGATCTGACGCACCACGGTGTCCGGATTGCCGCAGAACATCTGGCCCTGGCGCACCAGGCTCTCGACTGAGAGATCGGTCGGCCGTTTGGATGCGCCGGCGCGCCACGCGGCAGGCGTCATCTCGGGCGGGATCTGGCCAGGCATGAATTTCGACATCTGCGGCGCGCTTTTGATGCTGACAGTCAGGAACCAAGGAATTTTCTGGCCGATCCGGAACGCTTCTCCATCGGTATCGCCGACGTAGCAGAACGCCATGTAGGAAAAGCGGTCCTCGCCGGGTGCCGGTAGTCCGGCCACCGCCCGCGCCTGTTTATACGTGTTGAACGCAGTTCGCGTGCGGTCATAACCGCCGAACAGCAGCGTGTTGATGATGCTGCGGCGACCCAGTTCGGCGCAGGTGGGAAGATCGGAGGTGGCAGCCCAGAACTCGGGACGAGGCGTTTGGTACGGACGCGGCCAAATGTTCACATGCGCGTGAGAGAAGAACTTGCCCTCCCAACTGAACGGTCCGTCATGCGAGGTCAGGGCTTTCTCGATCAGGTCGATCGCTTCCCATTCGCGTTCGCGGATGCGCATTGGGTTGGCGTCGCCGGAGGTCATTTCGGTGGCGCCGGACTTCACAAAGCCAATATCCAGGCGCCCGCGCGAGAGTACATCGATCGTGGCATATTCAGTCGCCACACGCACCGGATCGGGTCGCACGGTGATCAGCGTTCCAAGCGACAGAATGCGAACTTTCTTGGTCAGCCGTGCAACGACACCGGTGATGACCGGGCTGGCAGCCCAGAGATTGTTGATCCCCGAATGATGTTCATTGGTGACGATATGTAAACCGATATCATCGCAATGTTGATATTCCTCGAACACCTCATCGTAGAGGCGGGCGGCGATCTCCGGCTCGCAATATTTGTTCGGAAGGCTGGCGCGTACCGACGGAGCGGCGTCCAAAACCTCGGCCGGCACGAATGGATAAGGATTTTCGCAGTGGTTCCAAAGTTCCATTGCCATATCATCCCAGCCGGCGGCGATAAAGCGCGATCAGGCGTTCCCAGTGGCGCTCGGCAGCCGGCTTGTCGTAACACCAACGCTGCGGAAACGCGAAACCATGATGCACGTGCGGATACATTTCCAACGCTCCCGGATTGCCGGATTTCTCGAACAGGCCTTTGAGTTCCTCCACCATCGGCAATGGTGCCAGTTCATCGTGTTCGGCGCAGGCGATATAGAGTTCGCCTTTGGCCTTGGCGAGGTTGAGATGCGGGCTCTCTTCATTCTCTGATACCAGCCAGGTGCCATAGAACGATGCCGCAGCAGTAATCCGGTCCGGATACCGCGCGGCGGCGGCGAGCGAGTACGGACCGCTCATGCAATAACCATGGGTGCCGACCAGACCGGATTTTGCAGCCGCCTGACGGTCGGCATAGGCGATCATCGCGGCAATATCGTCCATCACAGGCGGAATGGTCATCTTGGTGCGCACTGCGCGCATCCGGGCCTGCTCGGCGCTGCCCTTGGTCAGCACATCCGAACCGTAAATCGTGTCGTGGCCGGCACGGTAATAAAGATTCGGCAGCATCACGAAATAACCCACCGTGGCGAGGCGACGCGCCATATCGCGCAATTCCTCACGGACGCCGGGCGCATCCATCAAGAACAGCACCGGCGGATGCGCGCCACGGTCCGGATGGACGATGAACGTTTCCATCGCCCCATCCTTGGTGACGATGTCCAGCGTTTGCTCAATCACGATCCTGCCTCCTGGACTTTTCAGGCGAGCAGGATTCCACTTCGCCCAACATCAGGCAAGGCGCCGTCAATCCACGGGTTCGGTCAAAAACCGCTCCACCAGCGCGAGCGCACTGTCCCGTTTCGCCAATCCCTGGGCGCGCTGCTGATTGCGCGCACCCGAGGTCAGGTAAAACCGCTCATACAACTCCACCCGTGACGCGAGAGCCGTGCCGGCATAATCCCAGGCCAGGCGGAACAATCGAATGCGCCGCTCCGCATCGATTTCGCCAGCGCCGCGCAAATATTTGTCGATGAACGGCCGCAGGTCCGGATTCTGCATCATGTGCCAGGTGGGAGTCGCCAGCAGGTTATGCGACCCCAACAGCTTGATGATCTCACTGGCGCGCGGCATCCAGAACGGCATCATCGCCTTGAGCGCCATCAGCGGCGGACCGTCGGGGAACCACACGCCATCGCCCCATTCGTTGCAATGGTCCTCGGCGTTTTGCACCGCGCAACGGGCGAGTTCGGCGTAACACCACAACTCCCCCAACATTTGTTGCGCTGCCGGACTCTTGTCGTTGATCGCCTCGGCCAGCGCCGTTGCGAGACCCCAGGCAAACTCCAGCTTCGTGGCCGCGCGAACCATGGTCTGCTGCATGACATTCGAATGCCAGCTGCGAGTCATCACCTGGTTGTAAACCTTGACATTGGCGTCGATGAACAAGCGGTCGCGCGGCACTTCGACATCGTCGAAAATCAGGAACGCGTCCTGCTCATCGAAACGCGACGACAGCGGATGGTCGAACACGTTATTGGTTCCCGCGACACTGTCGCGGCAAATAAACTTCAGGCCAGGTGTGGCCATCGGAATGCAAAACGAGACGGCAAATTTGTCGCCGTCTTCCGGCAGCGGGCGGGCCGGGTAGACCGCGAGCTCATCGGCGAATGGCGCCAATGTCGCCAGGATGCGCGCGCCACGCACGATGATGCCGTGCTCGGTATCGCAGACCTTTCGCAGTATGACGTCGTTTTCAAGCCCAGGGATCTCGTCCTTCGCCTTGTCAATCGTCGGATGGATCAGCGTGTGGGTCAGGCAAATGTCGTTGCGCCGCAGGAATTTCTGATATTCGACCTGACGCGCGGCCCCTGCCTCGTTGCCATGCTCCGCCCATTCATGCGCGCAACCGGCGAACCCCGCATAGGTGACGTTCATATAATCCGGCGTCCGCCCCATTACGCCCACGGTGTGTTCGGAGATGCGCCGCAGTCCGCGATGGCGTCGCTGCACGTCCACGGGAGAGCGTGGGATCATGTGACTGACATTGATCAGCTCGCCGGTCTCCGGATCGGGGAACAGACAATCTTCGGGCGCCTCCCATTGGAGGTCGAACACCGCGGCCAGCCCTTTGGCCGCACCCGAGAACGCCGGGTGCGACACGACATCGGTGACTTTGTCGCTTCCGACCCAGATCTGGCGATCGTCCTTCAGTCCGCGCAAGAATTCTGCACCCGTGCGAGCCGGCATCGGCTTTCTCCTTTGGCCTTGATGCCGCCATACTGGCGGACCACGCTTCGGTCAGGAAGGACCATGCCGATCCGCGATCCGTGCCTGAACCTATGCCCGCCGGACCAACGTCTCCGGCGGGCAGCGTCTGCGGCCGCCAGGCTTATGGCGATCGTCATGGTCGTCCTGACATGCGGGCTGCCCGCTTTGGCCCAGGTGCGGACACCGCCACCAGTCCCGCATTGCGCGGCGCCGGCCACCGAGCATCCGGCGCCGAAACCGTCCACCACCGATAGTGACGCCGCCCCACCCCACACCGTGCGGAATGAGGTCTGGAGCGACGGCTCGGTCACCGTCGGGGGCGCGAAGATCGACTATTGTGCGGTGGCGGGCACGTTGCTGGTGCATCCGAAAGATTGGGACGACGCCGCGCCCACAAGCGACATTGCCGCCAAGGGCGACACGGATGACAGCCCGAAAAATCCTCCCACGGTCGCGTCGATGTTCTATGTTGCATATTTAAAACGAAGTATCGAAGCATCTGCTCGTCCCATCACTTTTTTGTTTAATGGAGGCCCAGGATCGGCGACGGTTTGGTTGCATATGGGGGCTTTTGGACCGAGGCGGGTGGCTACGGCAAATGCCATGCATTCGGCACCGGCGCCGTACCGCCTGGTGAACAACGATCAAAGCCTGCTCGATGCCAGTGACCTTGTCTTCATCGACGCACCTTCCACCGGGTTCAGCCGGGTTTCCGGAGCCGACAAAGACAAAGCGTTCTACGGCATTGACGAAGATGCGCATGCTTTTGCCGCTTTCATTACGGCATTCCTCTCCAAATACCAACGCTGGAATTCGCCGAAGTATTTGTTTGGCGAAAGCTATGGAACAACGCGCGCTGCGGTGCTGGTGAACCTGCTGCAAAGCGATCCTGGCGTCGACTTCAACGGCGTCATCATGTTGTCGCAGGTGCTCGCCGCGAATCTGTATCCGGATCAACCTAAAACGTCGCCCGGCAACGACCTGCCGTACCAGTTGGGGCTGCCGACATATGCGGCAACGGCGTGGTATCATCATCAGCCGCCGGACCAGCGATCCACTCCGGTGCCGTCAACCCTGCTGAGCCAGGTGGAACGTTTCGCAATGGGCGACTACGCCGCCGCCCTGGCCGCTGGGGCGAGTTTGGATCAGGCCACGCGTGAGACGGTCATCGCGAAGCTGCACGAGTTCACCGGCCTGTCCGAGGATTATCTGCGTCGAGCGGACCTGCGGGTCAGTCCCGACGAATTCCGCCAGGAGTTGCTGCGCGACCGCAGCCTGATAGTCGGCACGACCGACACACGGTTCGAGGGGCATGCACTGGATCGAATGAGCCGCAAAGCACGCTACGATCCGTCCGAGGCAGCCATCGGCTCGGCTTATGTCTCAAGTTTCAACGACTATGCGCGCCGGGTCCTGAAGTATGACGAGGAGAAATCGTACCGACCCGAGGTCGACGACATCGATGATAAATGGGATTACTCCCACCAGCCACCGGACGCTCAGGAGAACGCTCCGCCATTCGACCAGACGGCGAACGTCATGCCGGATCTGGCGCATGCGATGACCACCAACCCCTTACTGAAGGTGCAGGTCAATGCCGGATATTTCGACCTGCTGACGCCGTACTTCGAGGGCAGGTATGAGATGCGGCATTTGCCGATTCCCCAGGATTTGCGGGACAATATCGAGTACCGATGCTATCAGTCGGGGCACATGGTGTACCTGACACAGGAAGCGCTGGTGCAATTGCACGACAACGTCGCTGACTTCATCGAGCGGACGGACAATCTGCCGGCTGCGCCACCCCGGACAGGGTCAGCGACGGCCGGATGCGCATCGGACCAATGATCCTGTTCGCCGGCGATCCGCACCGGAATTTTTCGCCAATCATCCGCGCCTGTCTCGCCCATCCCCCAGCGACCCTCGTTCTGTTGGGCGATCTGGACTGCCCACGTCCGCTGCACCAGGAACTCGCTGCGGTGATGGCGGCAGGTTGGCGCGTGTCGTGGATCCTCGGCAATCACGAATGTGAAACGGAAGCGGCGTATGACAATCTCGTCGACGATCATCCGGACGGCGATCTGGGCTTCCGAGTGACCGACCTGGAGGGTTACCGCGTCGCCGGCCTGCCTGGCGTGTTCAAACCCTCGGTCTGGTATCCGCGGCTGGATGACGGGGCGCAACAGATCGAATCGCCACGGTTCCGCAACAAGGACGCGTTTCTTGCGGCGCTACCAGAATCGCGGTGGTGGCGCGGCGGCTTACCGCTGTGGCATCGCGATTCGATTTTTCCTGACGACGTCGACCGGCTCGCAGAACAACGATTCGATATCCTCGTGACGCACGAGGCGCCGTCCTGTCACCGGCACGGCTATGCGGTGATCGATGACCTCGCCGCGGCCGGTGGGGCGAAGCTGATCGTGCACGGCCATCATCACGATTCTTACACCGCCACTTTGCCGAACGGGATACCGGTGCGCGGGCTTGGTCTGGCCGAGCCTTGGCCGTATGGCTAACCTCTCGCTGGTCCGCACCGACGTCACGAGGCTCCCGGCATGATCCGCACTGCACTGTCCCGCCGCTCGCTGCTGCCTGCGGCCGCCGCCTTCGCAACGTTGCCGGCGCAGGCGCGCGCGCCCTCGCTGGACTTCGTCGTGATCGGCGACTGGGGCCGCGACGGAGCATCGCACCAGCGCGCGGTGGCCCAACAAATGGCGCGCAGTGCCGCGTCGATCGGCAGCCGCTTCGTTATTTCGGTGGGCGACAATTTTTATGAGAATGGCGTAACCAGTGTCGCTGATCCGCAATGGCGGACGTCATTCGAGGACGTTTACAGCGATCCCGCGCTCATGACGAAATGGCACGTCATTCTGGGCAACCACGACTACCAGGGCAACGTCGACGCACAGCTGGCTTATTCCGCCACCAGTCCACGCTGGTCGCTGCCGGCACCGTACTATACGCAGGCCGAGACATTGCCTGACGGCACGGTTGCCGAGTTCTTTTTTCTCGATACCAGCCGCTATATCCTGGAGTACCTGCATCGCCCAAAGGTCAAAGTACAAGGTCAGGACAAGCAGGCGCAAATTGACTGGCTGGAGCATGCGCTGGCGAACTCAAAGGCGGCATGGAAGATCGTCGTCGGTCACCACCAGTTGTTCACTGTCACCGGCCAGAACCATGACTTCCCGGAGATGATCGGGCCGTTCAAGCCATTGTTCGACCGTCATGGCGTGCACGCTTACCTCAACGGTCACGAGCACAATCTGGAGCATATCGCCGTCGACGGCGTGCATTACATCACTTGTGGCGCCGGTTCCGCAATCAGCTCGGTGGTGACCCCGCCGCCAGGTCAATTTGCCAGCGACCAGCACGGCTTCATGACAATGCGGCTCGAGGCGCACGGCCTGGGCTTCAACTTCATCGACGACAGCGGCGCGACACTCTTCCAGGCGCTAATACCGCGTCAGGCTTAATACACCGAGGTGCCCAAACAGCGACGCTCGGTGACGACCGGTCCAGAAGCGTCTACCGGAACAGCTACTTTCCGACCGTGGCCGACGTCAACTTGCGCAACGCGAAGAAATCGTTGCCGGCAAAATAATACGCCGGCTGCTGCACATCCATTTCCTTGTCCCCGGTCTTTGCCGCGTTCTGTTCCAGCATGCGGCGGCTGGCGGCCTCGACATGTTGCTGGGTGAACGTCGCCAGCTTGTAGATATCAATGCGGCCGGTGTCGTCAGTCCCCGCGTCGCCCTGCAACGCACGAAGTAAATACGACGTAAACAGCCCGTGTCCCTCCTCACCGACTTTCGCATCAGCGCCTGCAGCAGAGTCGAACGCTTCGGTAAACGACCCAGATAAAACGAACCGGCCCGAAGCATGGCCGATCCGGTTGGTCACCGTATCGTTGACGTCATGCCGCAGTACCGCATTCGCATCTGCCAGCGTCGCGGAATAGCAAGTGTCCAACAGGAATGCGATGCGCGTGGCCTGCATGCCCTCGATCAGCGGCAACAACTCATCCTGACCGAGCCCTTCCGCGCGGAACACGGCATCGACCGCTTTGTCGAACGTGTCATCGGTTTTCGCCGCGTTGACCTGCGCCATCAGCGCCGCATCGTGACCGCCCATATCACTCGGTGCAAAATAATAATGGCCGTCGACCGTTCGACCATGGCCTGCGAGGAATATCACCACGACATCGTCCGGCGTCGCTTTGCCGGCGATTTCCTTGAGCGCATCGATAATGTTTGCCTTGGTGGCGTCCGCATCAGTCAGCGTCTTCGCAGTCACGCCAGCGAACAAATGCGCTTTGTCCTGACGCAGCAAATCCGCCAGCGCAGTGGCATCATTCGCCGGATTGGCCAGATCCCACGCCGGATTGGCAAGCTTGCTGACCCCCACCGTCAACACGTACATCTGTCCGCGCGGTGTGGTCACGGGAGCATTCTGATCGTTTTCTTGCGTTTCGACCGATCGCACCAGACGAATTTCCGGGCTGGCGCCGCTGCCGGCCTCGATTGCGCCGGAGCCGCTGACAGGTGAGAGGTCGACGACATTCAAACCGCGCGCCAACGGGATCAAAGCGTGCTCGATCCGGCTGTGTGCGGCAGTGGATTCGACCTTGATACCGGCGTTGAACACCGCGTCGTTCAGGCGAGGCACGACCCGCCCAGGATCGTTGCCTTGGTAATCGACCTTGTAGCGGACGAGCAGGACGGACGCGTTGACGGCGGGCGGGTTGGCCGCCCGTCCGAGCGGCAGGTCCACCGCTCGCGCACCGGTGCAGCCGGTCGCCGTCATCGTATCCACCGCGCAGGCGTCCAGCAGTGTAACCTTCGGCGGCAGTCCGTCGCGCAGCACATCGCCGACCTTGGCAGCGTGCGCCTCCTGCTCATCCATCTTATGCCGTGCGTTGCTGTCATCGCGGAACGACATGCCCACGAGGTCAGGCCGGAACCAGGTGGGATAAAGTTGGCCAATGGAAACAAAATCGCTGGTGTGACCGGACGGCTCATTCATGCGGTAACCGATTAACGTCCGCCCATCTTGTTTACCGTCGGTACGATGGTCGTGATCGAAATAACCGGCTGGCGTCCACACCACAAATCGCTCGGTCGCCGGATCGATGAACAGTGCAATCAATTCCCTGCCATCGGCCGCATTGTACCAATGGATTGTGCCATCGCCAAAGCAGGCAACCACCAGCCGTCCATCAGCACTGGCGTGAACAGCCCAGACCGGCGAGCCCGCCGAAACTTTCCAGCCCGACCCACTCTTGCCAACGAACCGCACAAAGAAGTCGGTGCCCACCACCGCTCCGGCGGGTGATACCGCCGCGGATCGAGCGGTTTCCGCCGGCTCCAACGCCAATTTTTCGCCGTTGACCCTGGGTGCATGGCTATCGCGCCAATCGGTGACCGTCATGCCGTAGGCGCTGGTGGCAGGCGGTCCAAAATCCTGAGTGGCACCGCCAGAATGCAGGAACGTCCGCGTGCTGACGTCGATGGCCAATGAGCGGCCATGCGCCATGGTGATTTCGATACCCTCGCCGGTGTGCGACAGCCGGATCGAGGTTGCCGCGCGATCGTGGAAGTCGATATGCCTCGGCGACTGCACCACATGGACCTGGTTTTGTGCATCTACAAAACCCAACACCGGGTCAGCAGTGGCGAACACGACGCCGTTTCCATTGGGCAACAGACTGGTCACCAGATCATGCGCGACCGGAATGTCGGCCGCGGCGCCGCCGTTGAGCGACCAGCGCCGGATTTCCACTGCGCCGGCTGCATCCAGGTAAGAACCGGCGCCGAATACCGTGCCGCCGTCCGCCGTAAACGCCACCACGTTGAAACTGCCGGACTTGCCCGCGGCCCCTTCGAGGTCTCGCTCAAGCCGGCCCGTTCGCGCATCAAACAGGTGCACAACTGGCCGTTCCCGATCCCCAGCGGCCAGTCGCGACCCATCCGGCGAGAACGCAATCCCGTACGCGCGGGCTCCCGCATGCATCGTCATCGACGGCAGGCGATGCAATGCCGTATCGTACAGCCGGATCTTGTCGTCGTCGGCCGCTACCGCCAGCCGGCCGGAGGGATCGAAATCCAGCGCCGTAATCTTGCCTGGAAAGTCCGTGTCCTGCAGCGCAACGGTCAGGTTTTTCAGGTCGAACACACGCAACCCGCCGCCGTCGAGCCCCACCGCAAGCCGATCGCCGGTGGGTGACATTTTCATTGCCAGAACGGCACTCGGCAGTCCGGCAAACAAGCCCAGAGACCGGAAATCCTGGGTTGAATAGAACGCGATCCCGTAGCCTCCCTGCGCGGCGGGGATCCGGCCGGCCACTGCGATCACCTTGGCAGAGGCGCCGACGGCGTAAAGCGCGCCGTCATCTCGCGGTCCGATCGGCGGATACAACACCCCCAAACCCTCGGAACCGTCGGAACGCCAAATGCGCGCGGTCTTGTCATCGGAAGCAGTGACGATCCCGCCATCCGCCAGCCGCGCCATGGCGTTGATCGCTGCCTCATGCACCCCGGTGTCCAGCACCAGGAACGGCCCAGAGTCCGCCGCCACTGCCAGCCGCGGCGCGAGCAGCGCCAGGGCCAGCAGGATTGCCAGAAGTTTACGCATCCCGCCCAAATGGTAGCAGCAGGCTCAGTTTCTCATTGTTGTCGAGATCGAAGGCCGCCTTGCTGCTGCTCTGGGCTGCGGCAACGGTATTGTCGAAACTCTGGCGTTTCTCGGGCACCGACACCGTCGCGGCTTGGTCCACCTGAGCCACCCTGGCCGGCGCGGCACGGGTCGCGGGCGCACCCTGCGGGGTAACACCCTGCGAGGTGGCACCCTGCGAGGTGGCACCCTGCGGGGTGACTGGCGGCGGCCGGGTTCTCAGGTCGTTGGCGGCTTGCTGGAACTCCTGACTACGGCGCGCCATCGTCAGTCCGAAGTCGTGGGCGATATTGAGTTCCTCGTTGAACTTGTCGCGATGATACGCGATCCGGGCGAGTGCCGTCTGCCGATCGATCAAATGTTCCCGCGCCTGGTCCTTCACATATTCCGCCTGGGCGAACCGACAGGCCCGCAACCTGCCGAAGGCCGCTGCCGTGTGGTCGATCTGCTCCGACTCGCGTGTCAGGTCCTGGTTCATATCGTAGGCCAGTTCATCCTGGTCCCGCGCATGCTCCGCCAAGGTGTTGTAATAGGCAGAACTGCCTCCCGCGACGCCCCCGACGGCGCCGCCGGCCAGGCCGCCAATCAGGGCGCCTCGCCAGTTCCCGGATGCCGCAAGGCCAGTGAGAGCGCCCAGTCCGGCGCCGACGGCCGCACCGGTCACCGCGCCGGAAACGATCTGGTCCTGAAAATAGGTTTTGGAGCTGGCGAACGCGGTGCGCTCATTCTGGCAGGGGTCGGTCGGATCCGCCGCCAAAGTGGCGCCGGGCCCCGTAACAGGCGCCTGGCAACCCGCCAGGGTGAGACCGAGCACGGCGGCGAGCATTGGGGCGGTCGACGCCCGATGGAGACGGGTACGGGTGGAAGGTCGCATCATCCCTCGCAACGGTTTTATCAGTCCGGGTGATGTCCCGGACCGAGGTGAAGTTCATGACGGAAGCGTGTACGGCAGCTGACGTTCGCCTCATAAAATGGGACAATTACATAATCGTGGCAAATGTTTTCATAACGCGCACAGGATGGTGCACAACCGGGCCGGCCGGCCGACCCGCGCCTTGCGGAGATTGTTCGCGGCAGCGACGGATCAGACTGGCATTTACCGGGATCTGCGTGACCAACCCGCACCGGACGCCAGCATAACCTGGTCGGCAAACAGCCGTAAGGCTCAGCGAATTCGTCTGTTACACGGACCCGTCAGCCTTTTCGCGCATGGGTTGTCATAAGGCCGAACGACCCGACCGCGCGGGAGGAACCGATGTAACCGGACGGCACAGGAAGATCGGCAACCCGTTGCCCGTGCTGCCGTCGGTCAGCGGAGCGGAGGGCGAGCGGCACACTGGCCAGCGAGATCGACCCCGCATCAATGCGCAAACCACCGTCAGTCCGGATCTCAGACCGTGCCGGGCATCGGGTAAGAGCGAAACGGTCCGATCCGCAGCACCGGCAATGATACCGAAGTCAACAATGCCAGACGTTTGAGGCCTGGTGCCGCGACGACCGAGCGGCGGAGGAATTGTCGCCCTTCCGTCACTCTGCCGTGCCGGATCAGCTCACGTCCAACTACCCAATTGTTTTCCGCCTCGGCGCGCCGCCGCAGCTGGGCGAGGGTCGCCGCGCTGAAATTGGACTTCAGCTCTGGTGCGGCGAAGATCGCGTTCATGCACGGAACAAAGGCCTCCGGCCGAACCGCCATGGCACGATACGCGCTGTCATGCCGCTCGCGCACGAACAGCAACGGCGCGCGCACATGAGCCGCGGCGAACGTGCCAAACCGTGCGAGGCGTGTCCAATATTCCCAGTCCTCGCCATAGGAGAGGCTCCGGTTGAACGGACCGGCTGCCTCCAGCACATGCCTTCGGATGAGCAAATGGCCGCCATTGGCGAACAGGTTGCGGACCAGCAAGGCTTCAAGCAGGTCGCCGGACCTGGGGCGTGAGACCGGGCTGCCCCGGTCAGGCTTTCCAGCCAGAACACGCTGATAGGGACCCACTGCCGCGGTCGCGCCAGGGTCGGCCCGCAGCGTCGCCGCCAGAATGAACAAGGCGTTGGGACTCAACCAGTCATCAGCGTCGAGGAACACCACCGTTTCGGCGTTCGTTGCCGCCAGGCCGGTATTGCGCGCGGCCGACACCCCTGCGTTGCGCTGGCGAATCAGACGGACGCGAGGATCATCGAAACTGGCGGCGATAGCAGCTGTCTGGTCGATGGAACCGTCATCGACGACAGTCATTGTCCAGGCTTGGTGGGTTTGCGCCAGAACCGATCGGATCGCGTCACCGATGTAGGGTGCGACGTTGAAGGCGGGAGTGACGATGCCGATGCGCATGGACCTTTGGCTCCCGAGCGTCGCCGGCTTTGAAAATTCATATCGGCAAACTGTGTTCCCAGCCGCCGCCGGTCAGACCATCCCAGCGGCAAATTGGCCTGGTCGCGGCGGCGTGCAGCCTCGGATCGGTACCCGGGCTCCCGATAAATCTAATGATGACAGGTTAATGGGACCCTAATACGCCCGCACGATGGATCGGACAGTTGCGACAGCTGGCAGCTGCCTCGCTCCTGGGATCCACCGCGCTCCGGCGGGAATTCGGCGGCCGGACCCGCACCTATCCCTCGGCCGCAGGCTCTGGGCGGGCGAGGACCTTTTCCACCCGCCGTCCATCCATCGCCAGCACCTCGAACCGCCAGCCGGCGAACACGATCCTGTCGCCTTGCCGAGGCACCCGCCGCAATAGCGCCAGCAACAGACCGGCGAGCGTGTGATAGGTGCCCTCGCCCGGCAGATCGGGGAGCGACAGGCGAGCCTTTGCCTCGTCGACCGGCATCAGTCCGTCCATAACAAGGCTGGTTTCACCCTTGTCACCTGGCTCCGCCGGCTGCGGCGCGGTATCGGCCGGATCGCCGACAATCGCCTCCAGCATATCGGCCACGGTCACCAAACCTTCGAAACTGCCGTATTCGTCGAGCACAAGAGCCAGGCCCAGAGTATCGGTTTTGAGCCGTTCGAGGGCGTCCAGTGCGGTAACAGTGTCGGGCACAACGATCGGCTGACGCAGCGCGGCACCAATCGACAGGTCGCCGCCACTGAGGATCCGATCCAGCAAATCTTTCGCCTGCACAATACCGACCACATTGTCGATCGAGCCCTCGCACACCACGATCCGCGAATGCGGCGCTGCTTTCAGCGCCAGGGCGATGTCCTTTGGCGGATCGGTGCGGTCGATCCAGGCGAGCTCCGTACGCGGCGTCATGATCGCGCGCACCGGCTTATCGGCGAGGCGTAATACCCGCTCGATCATGTCACGCTCTTCCAGTTCCAGCACGCCGGTTTGGGCCCCCTCGACCAGCAGGGCCTTGAGTTCCTCTTCGGTCACGGTCCTCGCCGGCAGACGATGCAAGCCGAGCAGACGCAGCACGAGGCGGGACGACTCGCTCAACAGCCACGCAACCGGGCCGGCAATGGAAATTAACACGGTCAGCGGGCGGGCAACCCAGGCAGCGATTGCCTCGGGCTGGCGGAGTGCCAGCTGCTTCGGCACCAGCTCGCCCAGTACCAGCATCAGATAGGTCGTCACGATCACGACGAGGCCCAGAGACAGCGACGCGGCGAACGGTGCGATGACCGGAACGGTTTCCAGCCAGTTCTGCAAGAGTGCTGCGACGCTGGCGCCGCCGAACACCCCGGTCAGCACACTGATGAGGGTAATGCCGACCTGCACCGTTGGCAGAAACAGATGCGGATCATCGGCGAGAGCGCGCGCCTTGGCGGCGCCGGAGACCAATTTTTTCTCCATCACCGCAAGGCGGGCGCGGCGGGCCGATACCAACGCGAGTTCGCTCATCGCGAACAGTCCGTTCAGCACGATCAACAACAGGACAACGAGAATCTCGAAGCCAATATTCATGATTCGGCGAGGTGCGTTGGTGGCATGGCAACTTTACATACCATGTACCGGGCTGTGGGCCACCAGGCCGGACGTCGATCGGCCTGACGCAGGTGTCGATCCGGCCATCATCCGCGGCGCCGTGCCGCCGGGGCGGTCTCGGTCCGGAGCAATTTCCGGCGCATTGCTGCGAGCCCTCAGAGACCTTCGAGCATCGGGCGTATCAACCAATCATTCACGTTTTCCGCATGCAATTCGAAGGCCGCGGCAATGGGCCTGCCGCCCTTCAACCAGCCGAAGGCAAATCATGGCGTTTGTCGAGACAGCGCTAACGGATTTGCGATCCCGGGCAAAGCCAATCGGGATGCATTGCGATGGCAACAGGAGCCACGCCAGCCGCGTTGCGCGCGCGCACAACCGTCATCGTCTCCTTTGTATTGACCGGAGTCCGGGTTTGGTCTCTCATGTCGGCCCAACATCGCGCTGAATATCGGTCCGTTGTGTCACATCGTGTTCCGAGTTAGTACATACCATTGCAATCGCAAAATGTTGTGGATTTTTACCGATCATTCATGCTTCATTAACTTTTATCAGAGACCAGCCCCAGGAGATTATCATGTCCGAATCTACGACGGCCCAGATCATCATGTTCCCAACTCGCGCATTGGCGTCGGAGACGACGGCGCCAGTGGCTCGGACGCAAACCGAACCAACCGAGGCGGAGGCCAGATTGAGTCGCGCGCTGATCGGGCTCAACGATGCGGTAACGGCGCAGCGCGCTGCCATCGCGGCCTGGAAATCATCGCTTGGCGATTTGAGCACGGCAACCGGGCGGCTCGGCTCCAGCCTGCGGAGCTACAATGACAGTCTCGGCCAGCTCGACGCGCGGGTGAAAACGTTGCGCACCGAAGCGGTGAAGCTGGAGGCATGGGCCGACGACGTTCTCGCCAAAGAGGGCTGAGCCTCCGCCTCTTGCGCAATTGCGTGCGGTTTGTTTTTTGACGGGCGGAGGTACCGCCCGATGCCGCACGAATTACTGGAACGGTTTTGCGCAACTCAGGTCATTCCGGTGGTGCGCACAAGGACGGCCAAAGCGGCGGCGACCGCCGTCGCATGGCTGCACGATGCGGGACTGCGTATCTTCGAAATCACCATGACTGTGCCCGACGCGCCTGCATTGATCCGTGACCTCGCCAGGAACCAGACGCTGCTGGTCGGCGCCGGAACCGTACCCGACGCTGCAACAGCGGCAGAATGTCTGAACGCCGGGGCAAAATTTATCGTTGCCCCCTGGGTCGACCCGGCGCTGGCGGAGCCTTGCCGTGCGGCCAACGCCGCGCTCATTTTGGGTGCAGTTACCCCAACCGAGGTGCGCTCGGCGCTGGCGGCGGGCGCCGACGCGGTAAAGATATTCCCCGCTGCCTCGGTCGGCGGGCCAGGACATATCAAAGCACTGGTCAGCGTATTTCCCGGCGTGGCGTTCTGCCCGACCGGCGGCGTAGAGCCCGGAAATTTTGCCTCCTACCTCGCCGCCGGCGCGGCCTTTGTCGGCATCGGCGGTGCGTTGGTGGATGAGCGGCGCATCGACGCCGGCGATCGCGAGACAATTCAGGCGGCCGCGCGTTCCGTTATGAAAACGACGCCACTATGACCGCTGAGCTGCTGTGCATGGGCGAACCAATGTTGGAGTTCAACCAACTCCCACTCCAGCCGGATGGTGCACGACATTATCTGGAGGGACATGGCGGCGATACTTCCAACGCCGCAGTGGCGGCAGCGCGGCAAGGCACCGCTGTAGGCATGATCACAGGCCTCGGGCGCGATATGCCGGGCGATAGTTTCATGGCGCTGTGGCAGCGGGAAGGTATCGATACCAGTACGGTGACGCGCACGGAGCGCTATCTGACCGGGGTGTACTTCGTCACTCACGATGAAACCGGACATCACTTCCTGCATTATCGGACAAATTCGGCCGCTGCGATGTACGGGCCCGACGATGTGCCGGTTGAGGCAATCAGCCGTACTCGCATGCTGTATCTTTCCGGCATCAGTCAGGGAATTTCCACGATGGCGTGCGATGCCACCATGGCGGCGATGGATGTCGCCCGCCGGAACGGCGTGAAAATCGCATACGACACCAACTACCGGCCCAGATTGTGGCCGCCGGCGCGCGCGGCGGCGGTGATGCGGGCGGCAATGGAAACCGTCGATTACGCGATGCCGGGAATTGAGGACGTGCAAACCCTGACCGGCCTTACCGACCCGGACGCCATGCTGGATTATTATCTTAAACTCGGTCCCGGTGTGGTGGTGCTGAAAATGGGCGGCGCCGGTGCCTACCTCGCCACGCCGGAGGCGCGGATCAGGATCCCTGCCCTGCCGGTGCGAACGGTGGACGCTACGGGCGCCGGCGACACGTTCTGCGGCTCGTTCCTGGCGCGTATCCTCGCCGGCGACTCACCCGAGCCGGCCGCTCGTTACGCCGCCGTTGCAGCGGCGCTGAAATGCACCGGATATGGTGCGGTAGCGCCAATTCCGCGACCGGCACAGATAGCCAGGGCGATGTTGGCGTACGAGGCTTCGGAAGACGGCGGCCTGCGTTCTTGACTCCCTATTTGGCCGCCTGTAGCAAGCCCCCGCTTACCGGCCCCCGCATAGCCCGTTCCAAAGGGTTGCGAGGAAATGGCAGGAGCGAACATGCGCGACGAACCGGGCGGCCCGGACAGCTCCTTTGAGGAGCGACTGAAAGCCGCTCGTAGCAGGCGGGGCCTCGACAGCCCTGAGAAGCCAAAAGGGTTCGACCCTTATGGCGTCGAGCAGTCCCCGATGGGGATCGGCCTGCGGGTGGGGATCGAACTGGTGGCGGCTCTGGTCGTGGCAGTCGCCATCGGCTACGGGCTCGACTGGCTGTTTGGCACCAAACCCATTCTGACCGCGGCGTTCGTCCCTGTGGGAGGCGCGGCCGGGGTGTGGAATGTGTGGCGCGTGTTTGCGCCGAAGACGGGACAGAGGTGAACTGGTGGCGGCCGAAGGACACAGTAGCATCGACGCCCTGAGCCAGTTCAAACTGGCACCGGCGTTCGGCCATCTCGGCGAGTCACTGCATTTCAGCAATGCCAACGTGATGATGCTCGCTTCCGGCGCGCTGACGCTGCTGCTGATGTGGGTCGGCATGAGCCCGCGTGCGATGATCCCGGGCCGGCTGCAATCCGCTGCCGAAATGGCTTATGAGACCGTGCTGAACATGTGCGTCGAGCAGATCGGCCACGAGGGCAAGAAGTTCTTCCCATTCGTATTCACGCTGTTCTTTTTCATTCTGTTCGGCAATCTGATGGGCGTGTTCCCACTGCTGTTCACGTTTACGAGCCACATCGCGGTGACGCTCGGTTTATCGCTGTTCGTGTTCCTGCTGGTGACCTTCGTCGGACTGAAGGAACACGGGCTGCATTTCTTCAGCTATTTTGTGCCGAAGGGCATTCCGATCGCGCTGTTGCCGCTGCTGGTGGTGATCGAGGTGATTTCGTATCTGTCGCGCATCATCTCGCTGTCGGTCCGGTTATTCGCCAACATGATGGCGGGCCACGTCATGCTCGAGGTGTTCGGCGCATTCGTGGTCATGCTCGGCGCGGCCGGCGGAATTTATCTGATACCGGCAGGTTTGTCGTTCGGGGTGAACGTGATCCTGATCGGCTTCGAGATCCTGGTGGCTTCGTTGCAGGCTTACGTGTTTGCCATCCTGACCTGCATCTATCTGCACGACGCGGTGCATCTGCACTGATCTTCCCGCAATCTCCGAACCACCAGGTTCTGGGCGCAGGCTGCCTGGACCTGGACGTAACGAAAGGAACTGACACATGGATTTGGCTTCCGCGAAAGCAATCGGCGCGGGTATCGCGGTCATCGCGCTTGCCGGTGTGGGCGTGGGTATCGGCCACATCTTCGCGGCGCTGATCTCCGGCGTGGCGCGCAACCCGGCGGCGCGTGACCGCGTCTTTGGTCTCGCCATTCTCGGGTTTGCCTTGACCGAAGCGGTCGCGTTGTACGCGCTGGTCATCGCGTTCATCATTCTGTTCGCGGGCGCCTGACCGCGAGAGGACGCAGTATGTCCCGACTTCGCCGGATCGTGCCGCAGGTCGCCTGGGTTTCTGCCGCGGCATTGGCTGTCCCCGGTGCCGCGCTGGCAGACACCCTGCCGCAGATGGATTTCGGCAACCTGCTCACGACGTACCAGGTTCTCTGGGGCGCGGTGATTTTCCTGATACTCTATGTTCTGGCGTCGCGCACCGCGTTGCCCAAGGTCGGTGCGGTATTGGAAGCGCGGGCGGAACGGATCGCCGGGGATCTGGAGGAAGCCAAAGATGCCAAGGCGCGCGCCGATGCCGGCATCCAGGCAGCAGCGGATGCCACGGCGAAGGCTCGGTCCGCGGCGCAGGCCGCGATCAACGCGGCGCTGGAGTCGTCGAAGCAGGCGGCTGCTGTGCAATCGGCGGCGCTGAACGATCGGTTGGACAGGCAACTGAAGGAAGCCGAGGGCCAGATCGCTGCGGCTCGTGGTGCCGCTTTGGAGGCTCTGCCCGGGGTGGCGATCGATACCGCCGTCACGTTGATCACGCGGCTGACAGGATCGGTGCCCGACCCGGCGAGATTGAGCGACGCGATCAACGTGGCCATGGCCGCGCGCGGCGCTGGTCGTTAAGGGGAAAGCCGATGCAGGCAGAGGTGGGCTTTTTCGCCGAACCCAGGAACTGGGTCGTTCTGGCGTTCTTTTTGTTTTTCATCATCTTCGGAAAGAAGCTGTGGAGCGCTCTGGCCGGCATGCTGGATGCGCGTGCCGCATCGGTGCGCGCGGAAATGGATGAGGCCGCCCGGCTGAAAAGCGAAGCCCAGGCGATGTTGAAAGATGCTGAGGCCGCGCGCGCGAAGGCGCAGGCGGATGCGAAAACGTTGATCGACGGTGCGGCAGCGGAGGCGGCGCGGGTCGCCGAGGCAACGCGCGCCGAGACCGAGGCGTCCGCAAGACGCCGCGAGCAAATGGCATTGGACCGGATTGCAGCGGCTCAAAAACAGGCCGTTGATGAGGTGCGCACCGCTGCCGCCGAACTGGCAACAATCGCCGCCCGCCAGGTGATCGCTGAGGGCCTGAGCCCGGAGTCGAGCGCCGCGCTGATCGATCAGGCAATCGCCCAATTGCCGGCTGCGCTGGCGGCTCGCCGGGCGGCGTGACGGTTGACTGGCGCACGCCAGGGTCGCGACGGTTCAGCCCCTGAATGCATGGTCCGGCTGGGCCGCACCGCCTGCATCAGCGCAATGGCACGGACCGAGAAAAAAGCAACGCAGCCGAAGCGTCGCCGACAGCGTTGACACCGGGAAAAGCCTCCCGCACGTATCCGGCACCATGGCAGCAAACTTCGATCTTTCCGGGCGATTGGCTCTGGTGACCGGCAGTTCCCGCGGTCTCGGACTGGCGATCGCACGTGGCCTCACAGCAGCCGGAGCGAGCGTGTTGTTGCATGGCCGCGACATCTCCCGATTGCAGGCGTGCGTAAGCGATCTCCCGCGCTCGGCAGGGTTTCTGGCGTTTGACGTTTCGGATACGCAAGCGACACAAGATGCTTTTTTGCGGATCAAGGCCGAGCACGGCAGGCTCGACATTCTGGTCAACAACGCCGGCGTGATCCCCCGCAAGGCCCTACTCGAAACCACCGACGCAGACTGGGCTTCGGTCATCGACTCCAACCTTTCGGCGTATTTTCGGCTTTCGCGGGAGGCGGCGCGGTTGATGGTGCCGGCAAAGCGCGGACGTATCATCATGGTTTCGTCTGTTATGGGGTATGTATCGCGGCCGACCAT